>ERZ772820.1099-NODE-1099-length-22508-cov-27.380172_pt1 | contig 22508 bp, 18 predicted proteins | sample MGYA00511377_ERZ772820 | MGnify/ENA primary metagenome ERZ772820 (study PRJEB29015, sample SAMEA2737684) | human gut metagenome | biome: human gut; feature: human-associated habitat; material: faeces | place: China | collected 2012 ... | reverse complement strand
GAGTATTGCTAGCGGGGCCTGTTGCTGATTTTTCAGCGTTTGTGCTATCTGTTGTCCTGGTGGGTATAGAATTAAAAAAACAAAAAAACTCGCTTATAATTTAAGCCATAGCATATAGCTACTATCCACAGCTACTAAGCAAGTGTTATCAATAATGGATAGTTGAGGAGGCAAGGATAATGCCCAAAGTAATGGAGATCATCGAAAAGGAAACCAAGGGGAAAAGCTACCACACATATAAGTATAGTTATGATTCGATTGGTTTACCGTCCATCTCCCGGTACCAAACTTGAGAACTTGACCGTCGGCGTTATACAAGACTATATGGTTGAAGCGGAAAAACGGATGTTTGCTGAGCTGGTCAGAGACAAGCGTTTGGGGCAAGATGCCTACTTGCCTAAGGATGGTTCCCTTGAATATAAGATTATGAAATCTGGGCGAGAAGATTTGAGAACACTTCAAAAAATCAAGCACAATTACAGTTGGGTAATCGGTGTTTCTAAGTCTTTTAATCCAGAAAGCTGTCTTGACCACACGGGTAAACCGAATTCCAATTACATCGCAGATCTGCCAGTATTCCAAAGGTTTATAATTAAACCTTTTTACGAGTGTCTAGTATAAACCGATTCAATAGGCATTTGCACTTGAATAAAAAATGCACTTGTTCAAAACTGAGCAAGTGCAGAAATCAATTCGTTTCCTATTTACTTTTCCATAGATTCACTTCTTGACTGAGCCACTCGCACCATGTGTCGACCCCTTCGCCGGTCTTTGCGGAAATGGGAAATATCTTTAACTCCGGATTTCTCATATGCGCATAAGAAATAACCTTTTCCAAATCAAAATCAAAATATGGCAGAACGTCAATTTTGTTGATGATAAGTGCGTCGCAGACCTGAAAAATAAGCGGGTATTTCAGCGGCTTGTCATGCCCCTCAGGCACGGAAAGGATCATGGCGTTCTTTACCGCGCCCGTATCAAATTCCGCGGGGCACACAAGATTTCCCACATTTTCAAGGACGGCAATATCCACATTCTGGATTCCCATGCTTCTCAATCCCTGCCGGGTCATGTCGGCGTCAAGGTGACACATGCCGCCGGTGTGGAGCTGAATCGTCCTGATCCCCGTATCCGCAATAGCCGCAGCGTCCACGTCCGAGTCGATATCCGCCTCCATAACCGCCATACGGTACTTATTCTTCATGCGGGAAATCGTTTGCTTCAATGTTGTTGTCTTGCCGCTGCCTGGGGATGACATCAAATTCAGTAGGAAGGTCTTGTTCTCCTTCAGCTCCTGCCTGAGCCTGTTTGCGTCCTGATCATTGTCCGCAAATACGCTCTGCTTGATCTCTATCACTCGATAATTTTCCATAACAATCTTGTCCTCCTTTTTGCAAAGCTCCCCGAGCGGCCTGCCCGGGGAGCTTCGGCTAACAAGCCAGTATCTCTTTAATTAAGAACTCTTTCCCGGAGAGCACGGTATATTCGCTCTCCTGACAACAGGGGCACTGTGCGTCGCAGGTGAAGGGATTAAAGACGCTTCCGCAGTTCCGGCACTTTGCTGAGGCTTCTATGATTTCAATCTCCAGTGCGGAGCCTTCCAGCCGGGTCCCCGGTATGGAACGCCTGTACACAGCTTTCATCATCTGCGGGACAACGGAAAACGCTTCGCCCACCTGAAGAACCACCTTATCAATTTTCTTAAGGTTCTGTTCTTCGGCGATCCGGTCAACCTTCTCGACGACGTCTATAATCAGACCCAGCTCGTGCATGTTCAGGCTTCCAGAACGATGCGGTTGAGGACATGCCTCATGCGCGCCTCATTGTAGATTACCGGCACGGGATAGGTTCCGTTGCCCTCTGCCAGCGCCCACTTGATGATCTGCGGGAAGTCCTTCTGCTCGATGAAGTCAAAGCCCGTGGGAAGCCCCATCTCCCTGTTCATCTGACGGATCGCAGCAATAAAGGCGTTTGCCTTCTCTGCGTCGCTGCCGGTCGTCTTCACGCCGGTAATCTCCGCAAGATGCGCAAGCTGGGGATGGACTGCCGTGCCGTAGTCCTCCAGAACAATCGGCATGATGACCGCGTTCGCGAGCCCGTGCGCGGTGTTATAGATGCCGCCCATTGCGTGGGCAATCGCGTGAACATACCCGACGCCGGTGTGGTTGAAGGCAAGCCCTGCCTTATAGGAGGCGATGAGCATGGCCTCGCGGGCCTCCAGATCGTTCCCGTCCTCATAGGCGCGCTTGAGATTTCTGAATATCTTTACCACCGCTTCCTCCGCATTGCGGTTGCTGGCGTTGTTGTTATACGCCCACGTGACATAGCTCTCTACCGCATGGGTCAGCGCGTCGATACCCGTCGTCGCGGTGACGAATTTCGGCATGGACACCGTCAGCTTCGGGTCGAGAACGGCATATTTGGGGACGAGGTTGGGATCCATGATCGCGTACTTGTGGCGCTCGTCATGATCGGAGATCACAGCGCCCATTGTGACCTCGCTGCCCGTGCCGGACGTGGTGGGGACGGCAACGATCGGAGCGACCTTTATCATGACCTTCATCAGGCCCGCCATCTTCCCGATCGGCGTATTGGGCTTGGCAACGCGCGCCGCTGCCGCCTTGGCGGCGTCCATGGGGGAGCCGCCCCCGATCGCGAGGAAGCCGTCGCAGCCGTTTTCCAGATACTGCGCACGGATCGCCTCCACCGTCTTCACCGAGGGGTTTGCCTCCACCTGATCATAGATCGTGTAGCCAATACCATGGCGCTCAAGATTTTCCGCGATGGGCGGGACAATGGTTCTGCCGACGGTTGGGCCGGTCACGATCATGACCTTGTTCACGTTCAGCTCTTTGAGTACCTCCGGGATCTTCTTTGCGCTGTCCGCTCCGCTTACCACCTTCGGGCCGGGGAACATGGCGTCCGTAAGCGGGAGCGCCTGCTCCATGATTTTGCTGTTCGCGCGGCACTTGAATACCGTAAGCTTATCCTTTGCCTTTTCAAAGAAGCGCTCGTCCATTGCGTATGCGATACCGACCGCCGCGACAGCCGCCGCGCCGCAGAGAAGCGCCTTATATGTTTTCTTCATTTCAAACCCCTCTTTCCTTACTTAATGCGCATGACCGCGTCATACGCGCTGTGTACCGCATCCGCGATCCTCCCGCTCTTGCACGCGTCTCCGACCGTTACCACATACGGGTACTGATTTTCAAGCGCCTTTGCCAGCGCGTTTACCGGGCGGACGCCCAGAGACAAGACGACCTCGTCAACCGTCACCGTGGTCAGCATACTGGTTCTGACGTCCTCGAGGATCACGCTGTCCTCCGTAATCTTCATCAGGCGCTTGCCCGGCATAAACTCCGTGTCGTATTTCTGAATCCGGCTCAGCTCGTCATCCTTCAACTGGAACCAAGTACCCGGTGCGATCTCCTCCGCCATCTCAACGACGACCACATGGTTTCCGCTCTCGTTGAGGATCTCCGTTGTTTCAAGCCCCGTCATGCCGCTGCCGATCACCGCGACGATCTTGCCGCTGATCTTCTTCTCACCCATAATGATCTCCGGCGCAGTGCAGACATTGGGCAGGTCGATGCCCTTGATTGAGCGCGGTCTTACCGGGACGCCGCCCGTCGCGATGACGACGGCATAGGGCTTGAGTTTGGCGATGGCCTTTTCCGTGGCCTCCGTGCCGAGCTTTACCTCTACGCCGAGCTTCTCCACGTTTGCCATCAGGTCTTCGATCGACCAGTAGAGCTTACCTTTGAGCAGGCAGGTCGAGGCGGTCTTCACCTGTCCTCCGGCCTTCTCTTCTTTCTCAAAAACGGTCACGGCAAAGCCGCGCCTCGCCATGATCTCCGCCGCCATCAAACCGGCGGGGCCTGCGCCGACAACAACGACCCTGCGCCCCTCGCCGTCCTTCGGCATGTTGGCGAAAAACCGCTCCTGTCCGACCGCGGGATTGAGCGCGCATTCGCCGTTCTTTCCGCTCAATGCCCCGTAGGTGAAGCTCTCGATGCAGTTGAGGCAGCCGATGCAGCGCTTGATCTCGTTGGTGCGTCCCTCCTCCGTCTTCTTCACCCAGTAGGGGTCGCAGATAAAGGTGCGGGCGGAGCCGATAAAGTCCTGCACTCCCTCCTCAAGCTGCCGCTCCGCCTGATCGGGAGAGCGCATGAAGTTGGCCGCGCACACAGGGATTTTGACGGTCTCCTTGATCGCCTTTGCCAGATAGGCCCGCCAGCCCGGCTCAAAGGACGTGGGCTCAAGCCAATAATTGTAAGTATCATAGCAGGCGGAGGATACGTTGATCGCGTCAACACCCAGCTCTTCCAGCCGTTTTGCGATCCGCTTTCCTTCCTCCAGATCATAGCCCTTTCCGGGCTTACCGATCCGGTCATACATCTCGTCGGCAGACAGGCGCACCATCAGCGGATAGTCCTTTCCGCAGGCGGCCTTAATGCCGGTGATGATTTCGCTGATAAAGCGCAGGCGGTTATCAAAGCTCCCGCCGTACTCATCCTTGCGGTGATTGGTGTTTGGGGAAAGGAACTGCTGGATCAGATAGCCGTGGGCCGCGTGCAGCTCCACGAGGTCAACGCCTGCCTTTTTGCAGCGGACCGCTGCGTCGATGAAATCCTGAATCGTTCTCTTGACCTCGAACTTTGTCATCGCGCGCATCGGGCTTGGGACATGATAGCTGCGCTCACAAACGGACGGGGCGGCGACCGGCTGGCAGATTCCCTTCTCCTCCAGCGCCATCATCGTAGGCGTCGCCTTGTAGAGCATCTCCATAATTTCCGGCTTTTTCTCCACCAGCGGCAGGATCATCGGAAGGGAATTCACGCTGCTGGCATAGCCCTGACGGCCGGGGTGGTGCAGCTGGATGCCGAGTTTCGCGCCGTGCCTGTGGATTCTCCCCACGAATTCGCGCATCGGCTCGATATGGTAGTCATGGCTCATCGCAAGCTGGGTAAAGGAAGATGTCGCGTACATGTCGTTGACGCGGCAGATCCCCGGGATGATCAGTCCCACGCCACCCTTGGCCCGCTCCTCATAGTAGTCCATGAGCTTTTCCGTGGGCTTGCCGTTGGCCTGACCCATGCTGAACTCGGCGGCGGTCATGACCGTGCGGTTTTTGATTTCCAGATTGCCGATCTTCATCGGCGAGAGAAGCATTGAATAGTCCATTTTTTATTCCTCCCTGTTGTTATCTTCAAGGGTGACCGTGTCCAGCTCGGGTCTTCCGTACTTTCCGGCCAGCAGCAGCTCCCTATGCATTACTTCATCATAGCCATAATCCTTGCGCTCCTCCAGCTCCCGGGCGCAGCCCTTGCAGGTGGCGACGCACAGCTCGCATCCCATGCACTTTTCCTTGTCAAAAATGACCATGCCGTCCTTGATCTTATTTGCGCCGAAGGGGCAGCGCTTCACGCACATTCCGCACTCCTGCGCGCCCAGACATTTGCTTCTGTCGCGCTTGATCACCTCCGGGCCTTTTTCGCAGTTGATCCCCGGCCCGAGGATGCGCGTCCCCTTGACGACCGCGCACACCTCCCTGTCACAGTTGCACATGACAAACGCACCGGACTTTTTGCCGAACATGTAAAGGACATTGTGGACATAGCCCTTTTTGTGCATGTCGGCAAGGATCTCCTTTGCCTCCTCCTTTGTCACAGGATGATGACCGAGCGGCAGGTTCTCATAGATGTCCGCGCCGTAATAGAGTGTGAGATCCTTGATCTCCGGCTCTGTCACGCCCTCCGGATACTTCTTGAGCGCCACCTCGCAGATACAGGGGCCTGCGGAAACGTGCGCACCTGCGCCGACTTCTACTGTATAGACAAAGTCTATGACGTTTTCGGCAGCCTTTTGGCTTAGGATAATGCCATGCGGGAGAAAGTAGTTGCCGGTCTTGGAGGTGTTCTCCATTTTAGCCATCAGCTTTTTATAAAACTCCCGCTTCTCCTCCGTCGTCGCTCCCTCATAGCCGCGCATCAAGATATCGCCGGTCTTCAGGATGGTCGGCTCACTCGCCCCGTAGGCATAGTGCATAATGTACTGGGCGAGGGAAACGGGTTTTGCTTTTTCTCCCTTCCCCTGAAAGGACACGGTCTTTCCTTTCTTGTAGTTCAGCAGTGCCACTTCTCTTTTTCCTCCTTGATTTGTTAATTAAATGTCTAAGCTGTTTTCATTTTAGATTATCGCCGAAAAATGTCAATATCGGCGAAAAGCATTCTAAAATTGTCACAAAAACCATGTATGTGTTTTGCATACGAAGAATTTCATTGTGCTTGAAACAGCTTTACAAATATGCTAAAATGTAAGCATAGATTTTTTGAAAAGAAGGGACAAAGATGACCGGCAAACACCAAACGGCAAGTTTGATTGCCGATACGGCAATGGAATTATTTCGTAAAAAGGGTTACGAGTCTGTCTCCGTTAACAGCATCTGTGAGCAGGCCGGTGTCTCCCGTGTGACCTTCTATTCGATTTTTTCCAATAAGGATCAGATCATCGGCTTTATTCTCAATGACTTTCAGAACCAGTTTAAAGAAGACTTCTCCTCCTTTATCGCCGCAGAAAATGACTTTGAGCGGGTCATGATTCTGTTCAATTATTACGTGGAGCTGTCTGAACGCGGCGGTTACCAGCTTATGCTGGAGTTGCTGAAAGCGGAGTTGGAGCGTTCCATCGGCATTATGGACGCCGTTTATGTCTTCAACGACTGGTTTGTCAAGCTCATCGGGAACTGTCAGAAATCCGGTATTATCCGAAACAAGGGAAACGCAGCTGAGCTTGTTTCATTGGGGATTCAGGTCGCGATCTCCGCTCAATATGAATGGTGCCGGAGAAAAGGGGCTTTTTCCTATCGGGAGAAAACCAGAAAGGATATGGAGATTTTATACGACGTCGCCCCGGCTTACCGTAAAAGCTGGTAAAGCAATATGCAGCACAATGCCCGGCTCTGTTTTGGAGCCGGGCATTGCCATGTTGATTATCGTATCTTTTTAAAGGGTGTGCAAGAACAGCGCCTTACTATGCTTCAGTTCAGGCTGTAGCCGAACTTGCTGCCGTGGAGGACTGCCTTGTTGATCTTGCCGGTGGCGATGGCATCGCCCGCCTTCCAGACGCTGGGATGGCCGGAAGCAAGCAGCTCCTGCCACAGTGCGTCGTTGGGCTTCACACCCACGGACAGAACGATCACGTCTGCGGGAAGCTCCTTCACCTCGCCGTCCTTGGTGCTCTCAATGAACAGCTTGCCGTCGGCAAATTTCACAACCTTGTTATTATAAAATAGGGCAACACCCTGATCGTTGCAGTGGCGGACCTCCAGCAGCGCTTCGTTCTGATAGCGCATATCCAGCATATCCACCGGCCATTCGGGCAGCATATCCACCACGGAAACCTGATTAGTGCCCTGACGGTTGATATACAGCGCAGTCTCCAGCCCGGTAATGCCACCGCCGATGACAACGACCTTCTTGTTTGCAAACTGCATGTCGTTGGCAAGCACGTCGTGCGCCTGAACCGTCTGTACCTGATCCAGCCCCTCGAGTGGGATGGAAATGACGTTGCTGCCGGTTGCAACCAGAATGGAATGGGGTTTGAGAGCCAGAACCTCCTGCGCCGTGACCTCCTTCCCCAGCTTCATCGTGATATTCAGCTTCTTTGCCATGGACTTATAATAGTCGATAGCCCACTCAAATTTGCCCTTGAAGGGGGGCTTCTTTGCAACATGGAGGTTACCGCCGATCTCATCGCGTTTGTCGAACACCACCACGTCAAAGCCGCGCTGTTTGAGCGTGACCGCAGCTTCCATGCCCGCGGGGCCTGCGCCGATGACCGCCACCAGACGGCCGTCCCCGTCCTGAACGATGGGGCGCTTGGAGCCTTCGCGCAGGGCAAAGGGGTTCACGGAGCAGTTCGTCTGCTCATAGCTGAACGGATTGACATTGAAGCAATTCATGCAGGAGATGCAGTAGCGAAGCTCATCCTCGCGACCTTCGGCACACTTCTTTACCCATTCGCGCTCAGCCAGAATGCCGCGGCCCATGCCGACCATGTCGCACTTGCCGTCATTGATGATCTGATCCACGAAATCCGGGTGACGGATGCTGCCGGTAGCTACTACGGGAACGGAAACAGCATTCTTGACCATGGTAGCAGCAGGAACCTTCCAGCCTTCGGCACGATGCACATCGCCGGACATAATATCGTCCTGATGATATATTGTGCCGCCGGCGGACACTGCAATCATATCCGCACCGGCCTTTTCCAGATAGGGAGCGACCTCGGCGGCCTGTTCCGGCGTGATTCCGTCGTTGCCGTTGGGACCTTCACTCTTGGGGTAGTCAAAGCCCTGCATTTTCACGGAGATGATTTTATCCGGTCCGATGACCTTGCGGATGCGGGTCAAAATCTCCGTGGCAAAACGGGTGCGATCCTCTACCTTATTCCAGCCGTACTCATCAGTGCGGTGATTGAACAGAGGAGAAATGAACTGGCAGGCCAGATAGCCATGACAGGTTTGGAACTCGATGCCGTCCGCACCGGCGGCCATAGCACGCTTGGCAGCGGCCACAAACTTGTCCTGAATGGCGTGGATCTCGTCCTTCGTCAGCTCGTCCACAGTCTTCGGATCAATGCCGGAATAGTTGGTTGCGCCGGGATGCCAAAGCTGGAACAGGATCTTTGCGTCGTACTTATGGGCAGCAAGCACCAGCCTGCGAAGCCCGGGGATAAAGCGGTCATCATAAATGCCCGGCTGCAAGGGCAGCACAGAAGGCCACTCCGGGTCTACGATCATTGCGCCGGGAACAAGAAGCCCCACGCCGCCCGCGGCGACCGATTCCACATAGGCGATGTCTTTTGCGGATACGCTGTCGTCGAAATTAGAAATATTCTTTGCCATCGCAAGGAACATCACTCTGTTTTTCACGGTCTGATTACCGATTTTAATAGGCTCCAAAAATTTATGGCTCATGATGTGACCTCCTTATACAAACATGGCTTCACCGGAAGCGCGGACAGTCAGCTCACTGATATTCACGCCCCAAGGCTGGTCAATGGCGTAAATGATGTTGTCCGCCAGAATAGACGGAGAAAAGTCAAAGCAATGGATGCTCTCCGTGTCAAGACGATCGGGGATCGCCAACCCCATAAATGCGTCAATGATTTTCCCGTAAATGCCGGACAGACCTGCATTATAATCTACTTCTGTAGAGACCAGACCCGTATTTGCCACGGATGTGGGCTTGATGTTGGTAACTTTGATTTTCCCGCGGGATTCTACGCGCAGGCTGTCGCCCAGCATTCTGACGGCGGCCTTTGTCACATTATAGACCCCGCAACCGCTCACGGGATAGTTGCCGAGGATGGAGGAAATGTTCACGATATGTCCCTGCCCCTGCTCAATCATCTGGTCATAGACCGCCGCGATGCCGTACAGTGTACCATTGATCGCGGTAGCAATGCTTTGCTCCCATGCTTCCATGGCAATTGCGTGTTCGCTGTAATAGGCAAGCGGCATTGTGCCGGCATCATTGACCAGCACATCAATGCGTCCGTAGGTGTCCACGGCGAACTTCGCCATGGCATTGACCTGATCTTTCACACGAACATCGGTCTTGATGTAGGAAGCCTCGCCGCCGCTTTCACGGATCTCCTGCGTAATTTCCCGGAGCAATTCCTCACGCCGCGCGGCCAGAACGACCTTTCCGCCCAACTCGGCGGCCTTCTTTGCGGTCTCTTTGCCGAAACCGCTGGAAGCGCCGGTGATGACAATGACCTTGTCTTTTATGTAGTTTTCGGTTCTATAGCTGTTCATCGAAACACCTCCTAATCAAATGACAAAGGATTCGCCTGAAGCGCGCACGGTCAGATCACCGATGCTGACACCCCAAGGCTGATTGATGGCATAAATAATATTGTCCGCCAAGACCTGTGGATCAGGATCGTTGTAGGTCATGCTGTTGATGTCATGGAAATCGGGACGCAGCGGAGCCTCTTCTACCCAGTTGCTGAGGATTTCAAGGGGGCCTGCCACTGCGGGCATCATTGCCATCTGATCGACCACGCTGCTGGAAAGGTTGGTCTTCATAAAGCCGGTGGGCTTAATGGTCGTGACCTTGATTTTGCCCTGACACTCGCTGCGCAGAGATTCCGCCAGATACTGCACGCCCATCTTTGCGACCTGATACACGCCTGCGCCCGCAACGGGGAAGTTGGCGTAGATGGAGGAGACATTAATCACCTGTCCCTGTCCCTGCTTGATCATCTGGTCATAGACGGCGGAGATGCCGAAAATAGTGCCCTTGATGCTGATGTCGATGCACTGTTCCCATTTGTCCAGCGCCTGCTCATGCTCACTGAAAAAGGCCAGCGGCATCGTCCCGGCGTTGTTAACAAGCACATCGATCCTGCCGTAGGTATCTACCGCGAATTTAGCCATTGCGAAAACATCGTCCTTTTTCGCCACGTCTGTTACGATGTAGCTGGCCTCACCGCCCGCCGCCTTGATCTCCGCCACGGTCTCCTTCAGCTTCTCTTCGCTGCGTGCCGCCAGAACGATCTTGCCGCCCATCTCTGCGGCTCGCTTTGCAGTCAGCTTGCCGAAGCCGCTGGAGGCGCCGGTGATAATAATGACCTTGCCTTCCACGTAGTTTTTCTGAATGTAATTGCTCTTGTATGTCTCCAATTCAATTACCTCCTGTCTGATTGATTTGTTGTGCGTCATGACTCACACGTTTGATGTGTTAATTTTAAAACAAACATGGGGCAAAATACATTCACAATCTTCCACTTTTCTGTATTAGTTCATAATTATCCTTTTTTCTGAATTTAATTCTCCCGTTTTGAGCCGTTATCAAATCGTTCATTTCTTGTATTTCTGCAAAAACTGTGTTAAAATTTTATTATGCTAACAGAAACTGGGGGGGTACCGTGAAAGCTCTGCCATCAACAAAAGAGAGATTTGCATTGGCTTTGAGGGAATTGCTTGAGAGCAACTCCTTTGAGAGTATTTCTGTCGGGGATATCGTGGGGCTCTCCGGTCTTAGCAGCAGGACGTTTTACAATCACTTTCGGGATAAAAACGAGTTGCTTGCCTATCTCTATCGGATAACTGTCGAGCCTCTGTGGTATACGGATGGGAAGCGAAACTCTCTCGAAACGTTTTTTACTTGCTGCAAGGACAACTTTCTTTATAACGGCACCCTCAAGGGCTTCGGAAACGCTCTATCCTATTACGGGCAGAATGACCTGCGCTCCGAAATAGAAAACAAGGGCGTTGAGGATCTTGTAAGGCTGCTGAAATGGAACCATTTTCCGGGTGCGATAACGCCGGAATTGAGAGAAGTGCTCCGTTTCTTCATGTGTGGTATTACGCGCTATTTTGAAAAGTATTATCTGGATTCCAAAACCATTCAGGTCGACTGGCTGTATACCTTCTGGATCAACTGTGTCCCAGCCTATTTGGCTGAATATCTAGTAAAAGAGCCGGAATAAATCTTTTCCGCAAAACTTATGATACCTCGGTACATGAGATATCGAGATATATTGAGAGAGACAAAAAGAAATCTGTTTTTTCCTCATGAATGCGTTTCACGGTGAAACGCATTCTTTTGACCGTAAAACGCCATATCTCACGGTGCCAGTCCGGCAGCAGGATAATAAGGGCCTATCGTCAACAGCGCATGGTAGAGCGCTGTCAGCCGATAAGCCCTTATTTTCTTTCTGTATGTAGTTGTCGATCCCGGTGAATCCCGCACATAATCCACATGCCCAGAGTAGGTCTGCATCTTTGGCGTGGGGCTCATAAACCATCAAAAAGGAAGCGCATTGTCGACTTTAATCAAGGAATCGATTCCAGACTAATTACAGAAGCCAACATATAAAGCAAGCGGAGGCCATCGATCTCCGCTTGTTCGTTACCCATATACAATCTCCTGTGAATATTTACGACAGCCCCTATCCATACCCGCAGTATACCGGCCCAAAGAGGATCACTTCCCTGTGAAGGCATTTCAGAGTCAGCGTTTTTCGCCCTCTTTTGCCGCCTTCTCGATGCTGCGAATGGTCTGCAAATATTCCTCCTCCACGGGAGAAAGATTCTGCACCTGATATTTCCTGTATTCCGCCTTTGCCTGCTCCATCGCCTGCGTGTGGCTTACGGTTCCCCCGTCGGTAAGCAGGGCTTCTCCGGTGGAGGCAAGGATGCGGTCCAGGTTCTCTACATAATCGCTCATGCACATGGGCCGGCGGCGCATCGCCTGAATTTCCGCAAAGTCAAAATATCCGGAAACGAGATTGTTCAGTATCTTCAGTTCGTCCGCAGAGAGATAGTTCTTTGCAACAGCAATATCCTTCGCCGTGGGAAAATCCCCGGAAAATGCGGTAAGCCCCATAAATGGCTTTTCGGCATCGGCTCGCTCAAAAATCACCTCTGCGGCGGTATGGCCATGGGCGGCATAGTGCAGCTTGTTCTGCACCATTTTGAAAAAAGCCACCGACTCGGCGCTTTTGGGGTCATAGTCCACGCTAGTAGCGTAGAGGTCGAGGACCTGACGGTACATCACCTTTTCGGAGGAACGGATGTCCCGGATGCGGTCAAGAAGCTCCTTCCAATAGCTGCCGCCGCCGAGATTCTTCAGGCGCTCATCATCCATGGCGAAGCCCTTGATCATGTACTCCTTCAAGCGCTCGGTAGCCCAGCGGCGGAACTGCGTTGCAATGGAGGACCTGATGCGATAGCCCAGAGAGATGATCATGTCCAGGTTATAATATAGTCTTTCGCGCTCCACATTGCGATTTCCCTCGCGGCGAACTTGTCGGAATTTCCGACAGGTTGAACTTTCGTCCAGCTCACCTTCGGAATAGATGTTTTTGATGTGCTCAACCACATTTGCATGGGAAGATTGGAAAAGCTCCTCCATCTGTGCCTGTGTCAGCCAGACAGTTTCATCCTGAAACCGGACATCAATTTTTGTCTCGCCGCTTTCAGACTGGTAAATGATGATATCGCCCTTGTTTTCATCGTTGAGGAAATTACTGCTCATTTTTGTTCCCTCCCGGCTTTTCGGTGGCTTCAGCAAACGCTCGGCTTATTGTTATTATAGTATCACAGAATCGGCGTTTTTTCAACAGACGCCAAGGGAATGATGCCCCTGTGCCTCTTTTTGAGAAAACAAGGGAAAATGTCCGCATCAATCTCTCCATTTCTGCGCCTCCCAAAGCATATCGATATGCCGGCGGGATTTTCGGTTTGTGTTGTTGTAATCGTCTGAGCAGAGCCAGTCGATGAGATAGCATTTGGGGATCATGTACTTCTGCAGCAGCGACAGCGCCTTCAGCTTCCCCACGCGAATCCATTGGCAGACGGTGCGTCGGTTATAGCCTGTGAAGTCCACGGCGGCGGCCACATCCATCACATCCGGCAGCGCAGCCAGCTTGCTCTCATAGTAGCGCCGGAGCTTCTTCTCGTCCTTGGCGCACGGCGGTTGGATGCGAATTTTATAGGGCCGAACTATTTCGCCTCCGTATTTGTACCAGTTCTTCGGCGCTATGTATTTTTCCGGGTTGACCTCACGGTCGTTCATAAAAGCGATCACATCGCTCTTTTTGATGGCGTAGCAGCGGGTTTTCTTGCCGGTGAAGGTGTGGGGAATCAGGTTGAATTGGAGAAGATAGAGAGCCGTCCGTTTGCTGATGTGACAGGCGATCCGCATCTGCTCCTTGCTCATAATCTCTGGGTATCTTTTGAATTCCTTGGCGTCGTATTTCATAACGAAGACTCCTTTCTGTGTTTCGGTCCGAAAGGGTGCTTCGTGTGATTTGTTTTGAGCCGGTTTTTCTTGCATTTATCCGGGAGGCCGCTCGCAAAGCCATACCGGACAAGGGCTTTCTTCTTGCGTATTTTCTTGCCAGCGTGCAAAAAGCTGGTCGTTTTGGGGCATTTCTCATTTCAATTTGAACTCAGGTTTTTTCTGATATGGAGCTGGTCAATACCGGTCGGCGCGTCCAAAATCCGTTGCAGCACAAGGGCTTTCGCCGTTTCCAAAGCTGCCGTCACCGACCACAGCAGACACGGAAATGCCAAGTGCGAACAAGACTCGAAATCAGTTGAACCGCAAGGTTCCGTGGGTTCGAATCCCACCCGCTCCGCCATAATGCCACCGTAATTTTGATAGAATTACGGTGGCATTTTTCTATGCCCGAAAACCGCTTAATATAAGGCTTTTCGGCAGTTCCAGCCTATAACGAAGCCCCGCGGCAGAGCAATTCTGCGGCGGGGTTTCGTGCTATTTGCGAGGATTGGGGCGTCCTATTCCGCTGTAATCGTTAAACAGCCGAGTAATCGTTGAATTACTGTGGGCATTCGTTAAATTACAGGGATAATCGTTGAATTAGAAGGGAATTAAAAAATCAAAACACTCACAACCTCTGTTCGCATAGTTTCATTTTGGGGGCAAAAACAGCATCACAGGTTGTGTTCGCATGGATTTTTAACCCGTGATTGTCATCGTGATTGTCATGCTGCACCTCCGTTATTTTGAGTCTCCGTGCAGTTCGCGATAGAGCCGCTCGGCAAGCGCCTGCTGGATGATGCGGTATTTTTCCGCATCAAGGAACAACTGCTCATAAGCCTCCGTATTTTCCATATAAGCCTGCTGTGCGGTTGTGTCAAAGATACCGGGAAAAATACTTCGCTCATAAACTTGCCGATCATTGCTTTTAGCAGCTTTTTTGACTTTTGCATCCTGGCGCATTTTTGTATAAAGAGTATCTACCATGACGCGGTCAGCCTCTGTAAAATCGCCAAAAAATTCCTCGTTGATTCTGGCAATGATTTCATCCAGCGGACTGAGCCTATCTTTCTGACCGCCTGCGCGTTTCGGCTGGGTCGGTTTCCATGAACCGGGAGTCGCTTCCAGTTCGATTGCACCTTCATAAGTCTTTTCCAAACGGTAATATTCCAGTTTTACGCGGTTGTCGAGATCAAACGGCTGGGTCTTATCGGACGGGAGCAGCTTGGCAAGATAGGAGCAGAGGATGTATTCCTTGTGCAAATTCTTGTCAAACATCCTCGTAATCTGTGAAATGTAGTTATACCACTTTACGAAGGCGCGAACTTCTCTGCGGAACTGGTACCGCTGTTCCTGATTCAGCTGATTGTACTTGTCAGCGACAGGCTTGAGAATATTGGAAATTTTGCCCTGTGTCGCATTTGCTTTGCGGACATCTGGATCGAAGTAAATCTGTGATACCGCCTCAATATCTTCCTCGGTGTACACTTTGAAGTCACGCAGGATTTTCTGCGTGGTGTAAATGAGGTCGAAGTTGATCTCCTCATCCAGACTTGTTTCCTGATAGAACTGTTGGAACGCCTCGCGGATGCGGTCAACATCGTTCACGAAGTCAAGCACATAGGTATCGACCTTGCCGGGATACGTTCTGTTCAGTCGGCTTAATGTCTGCACGGCTTTGACATCGCGAAGTTCCTTGTCTACAATCATGGTATGGAGCAACGGTTCGTCAAATCCGGTCTGGTACTTCTCCGCAACAATGAGAATATCGCCCTCATCATGAAATACGCTCTTTGTCTGGCTCTCCTTGACGCGATTGCCGTTACTGTCCACGTTCATGGAACTTTCTGTATATTCAGGGCTGTTGGGATCGTCCGGGTCTTTCAGGCTTCCGCTGAATGCAATCATGATCTCGATATCGTCATAATCGTTCTGCTCCAGATACCGCTTGATCTCGTGGTAGTAGCGCACAGCTGCAAGGCGGGATGCCGTAACGACCATCATTTTTCCGAGACCACCGATTTTGTGCTTGGTAACGTCTCGGAAGGTCTCCACGATGATAGCTGCTTTCTGCGCAAGGTTATGCGGATGCAGTTCCTCATATCGGCGGATGGTACGCACGGCTTTGGAGGTCGGAACATCCGGGTTATCCGGCACATTCTTGGCGATTTGATAACACATCTTATAAGTGGTATAGTTCGCCAGCACATCCAGGATAAAGCCTTCCTCAATAGCCTGCCGCATTGAATAGATGTGGAAAGGATGGAAAGAGCCGTCCGGCTGCGGTTCACCGAAAATTTCGAGGGTCTTGCCCTTTGGTGTGGCCGTGAAAGCGAAGAAGCTCAAATTCTTGTGCTTGCCCTGACTGAGCATATCCTGCACAAGGATGTCCTTTGCCTCAATCTCATCAACTGCCTTCTGCTCCAGTTCTGCATATTCTTCAAGAGCGTCCGAAACATCAGCAAGGGCGGCTTTCAGCTTCATGGCGGACTGCCCGGTCTGGCTGCTGTGCGCTTCATCCACTATGATGGCGTAGTGCTTTCCAACAGCAGACTGTACCTGCTCGTAAATCACAGGGAACTTCTGCAGGGTGGTGACGATGACGCGCTTGCCCTTGTTGATGGCGTTCAGCAGGTCTTTCGAGCTTTTCTTATCGTCAATGGTCTCTACGCTGCCGAGGGTATGGTCAAAGCTGGAGATGGTTGCTTGCAACTGCTGATCCAATACGCGGCGGTCGGTGACCACAATCACGCTGTCGTACACGGCCTCGTTGTTGCTGTCGTGAAGGCTTGCCATACGGTAGGCTGTCCAGGCAATGGAGTTTGATTTGCCGGAGCCCGCGCTGTGCTGGATGAGATAGTTGTGTCCGGGCCCGTTCTCGCGGACATGGCGCACCAGTTCCCGAACGACATCAAGCTGGTGGTAACGCGGGAAGATGATCTTCTCGGTTTTCTTTATGTTGGTAGAGCCATCCGGCATAACTTCCTTTTTCTCTGTCTTCTCATAGCTGATGAACTTCTGAAGAATATCCATCAGATTATCCTTCTGCAACACGTTCTCCCAGAAGTACGATGTCACATAGCCGCCTGTCGGATTCGGAGGGTTGCCCGCTCCGCCGTCTCTGCCTGCGCCGTTGCTACCCTGGTTGAAAGGCAGGAAGTTTGTCATGGGGCCGTCAAGCCTCGTTGTCATATAAACATCGTATAGGTCGCAGGCGAAGTAAGCCAGGATGCGCTTGTTAAAGCCGAACACCGGCTCCTTGGGATTGCGATTGTATGCCCATTGTTTTTTGGCATCATCCACAGACTGTCCTGTCAGCTGATTCTTCAGTTCAATAGCGATGACCGGGATACCGTTGAGTGCAAGCAGCATATCGATGCTGTTTGTATTTTGCTCCGAATAGTGCCACTGCCTGATGCATTGGCACACATTTTTCTTGTAGTTTTCAACTGCCAAGTCATTCAGTTCGGACTCCGGCTTGAAATAGCATACACGGAAATTGATGCCGCGATGCTTGAAACCGTAGCGGAGAACGGAAATCAGTCCATCCTGGGTCACGGCGTTCTCAAAAGACTTATAGAACTGACGCACCGGGTTGATGGTACACATTCGCTCGAAACGTCTCCACGCCATGGGCTGGGTGCTTTTCACAAAGTCCGTCAGCGTTACGATGTCCAGATTCATGCCGCGGCTTTCCTCGCTGCGCAGTCCTGCATCCGTTGCCTTCGCCCATCCGCCTTCCTCCGAAATGAGGTAGGACTCGATGAATCCTTCAAATATTCTTTCCCTTTCGTCCACGGGTCACACCAACTTTCGCTTTCCTGTCACGGTTTCGTAAATGAGTGAACGCTTATATTGTTCAAGGTCAGAGAGGAGATCTTGTTTTTCCTGTATTAAAGAATCGATTCCTCCACATTTCTGATCAAGGTATTCAACGATTTCTGCTTGTTCTTCCAAGGGCGGCAAGCAGATTTTTAATGTTTCAAGGGTTCGCATACCTATATTTTGCTGTGTTCCGTAAGTCCATCCCAATTGAACTTGTGTCTGATATGAAGGAGATTGAAGCGCATAAAACAGGAATCGCGGTAAAATTCTGTTTTTATCTGCCCTAAACGCAGCAATCGGAGACCATATAGTAAATTTAATATTAGTGTCTACGATGGCCACTTTACCTGTTGTTGCGCCAGACTTTATCATATAAACATCGTCAATTTGAGGAATGTATTTCTTGCAACATTCTTCGTAAAATTCCTCTGAAATGTATCCCCGTATATGGTCAAAGGCTATTTTTCCATTACCGCAAGAAACAGCTTCTGCGGAAACAAAAGGAACGCCGGTTTCATATAAGACAGGGGTTGTATGTGGGCCATCAGTGATTGCCATTGATAAGCAATGTAGTGTTTTGGGTATTGCCCATCCCTTTGGCACCATGCCAATCGACTTGATGCCGCTATCACGCATCTCAACGTCAGTGTGAAGACCTTTAGTCGTTGCTTCGTAAATCGCTGTAGATTTCCATTGTAAGTATTCATCTATATAAGATTTAGCACTTTCTACTAAAGAATTTATGTGGTCGCAGATAGAATCCAGATATGCAATAATTCTATCCTGCTCGTTTTGAGGCGGAAGAACCACTCGCAGTTCCTTCACCTCATCATAGTTCAACCCCTGACGAACGCCGGAACCCATGCCATAGAACCCCTTCTTGAGATCAAAAGCGTGAATTAGATAATACAGATATCTGGAATGTGCCGGATTGATAGGGCGCAGGGTGGTGTATGCCGATGTAATGATGCCGCGCTCAGTTGCGTGACCGACACGCAGGCTCGTGTGGTCGTTCTGCAGGTCGGTCAGACGCAGAACAATATCCCCGGCTTCAATGATGTTATACCCATCGAAGGACGCAGGCAAAAGACCGTCATTGGTATTGATGTCCTTACGCTTGATTTTTCCGTAGCTTAAGGAAAGCAGGTTCTGCTCGGAGAGGTCGGTGTTCTTGTTGTTCACTCTCGTGGCAAGCTGATAGAGCGTCCGCACGTTCCACGATGCCGGAACAGAGCCGATCCACTTAATGCCACTGTCCTTCATGTCGGTGTATGGAACGGTGTTATTCATTCTGCTCACCTCCGAAAAGTGCGTGAAGTTTTTCCATTAAGCTATGCTCGTGCGCTTCGATACGCTTGGCGATATCATCGGCTGGCTCCATTTCCAAATACTCATAGAAGGTCTTTGTGAACGGAATCTCATAGCCGACCTTCGTCTTGGATTTATCAATCCATGCACCGGGACGGTACGGAAGCACCTCACGCTCGAAGTAGGCATCCATATCCTCGTCCAGCGGAACGGTTTCGGTATCCCTCTTGGAAGTGTCGGCGGTCGGCTTACCCTTCTTAAGAACAGGCTCTCCATCCTCGCCGAGTACGGGACTTTCCACCGTGATTTTGTTGTAACCGAGCGCGATGGATTCCATGCGCTTGCTCTTTACAACAATGGTCTTTCCATCGCCGATTTTCTTTTCATAGGTCTTGCTGTCATAATCACCGTAAGCCTCAATAATGAGATTGCGGCAAGTCTCTGTGATGTCCACACGCTTGTTGCCTATAGGCTTTCTGCGCTGCTCAAAGCAACCGCTGGCATCGATTAGCAGAACGTGTTCACGATGTGACATGGGCTTGTCCTTCGTGATGAGCCACACATAGGTGGCAATGCCCGTGTTGTAAAAGCTGTCGTTCGGCAACTGGACGATGGCATCCAGCCAGTCATTTTCTATGATGTATCTTCTGATTTCACTCTGGCCGCTTCCGGCGTCTCCCGTAAAGAGGGACGAACCGTTCTGAATGATTGCCATGCGGCCGGTATCCTTCAGCTTGGCGATACCGTTCAGCATGAAGAGCATCTGACCGTCAGACTTTGCAGGAAGACCAACGCCAAAACGACCGGCATCACCTTTCTTATGCTCTTTCTCCACATCCGCAGCCTCGCGTTTCCAGTCGATACCGAAGGGCGGATTGGAGATGCAGTAGTCGAAAGTGTATCCTGTGAATTTATCATCGTTCAGAGTATTTCCAAACTGCATATTGTCGGGATCGCCGCCGCGGATGAGCATATCCGCCTTTGCGATACCGAAGGTGAATGGGTTGATTTCCTGACCGTAGCAGATGATCTCTGCTTCGGCGTCCAGAGCCTTAATCCGTTCTTCCATGCAGGTGAGCATTTGGCTTGTACCCATGGCCATGTCGTACACGGTTTTTGCGGGTGCTTCCGGGTCGGAGAAGTCGGCCTCCATCGTCAGCATGTCGCACATCAGATAAATGATGTCACGGCTGGTGAAGTGGGCTCCGGCTTCCTCGTCATAGCTCTCGGAGAACCTCTGAACAAGGTTTTCAAATACATAGCCCATGTCGATGGCGGAGATTTTATCGGGACTCATGTCCGCGTTCTCTTCGCAGAAGTCGCTGATGACCTGGTATAACACGCCGGCATCATTCATGCGGTCAATCTGATTGAAAAAACCCATGTTTGCCAGAATATCGATGACATTGTCGGAGAAACCGTTGATGAAGGACTCGAAGTTCGCCTTGATATTCTCCGGGTCGGTCTTCAGACGCTCGAATGTGAACGGGCTTGTATTATAGAAGTGATAGCCTCCGGCAGCTGCACGGAGAAATCCCTCCTTGACTGCCAGGTGCTTGATTTTTTCGTATGTTCCCAAAACCTTGTCATGCGTTGGAAGCAAGCAGTCATGGAAGCGTTTGATTACGGCCATCGGGAGAATGACTAGTCCGTATTCGTGGGGCTTATAAGCGCCGAAGAGAGAGTTTGCGACATTCCAAATCAGATTCGCTTTCTCCTGAATATTTATGCCGACTGCCTTGATTTTATCGTTAGAGTCCATATTCTCTTGCCTCCTTGATGTTCTTTGAGATTTCGTTCATGTTTTGCGTTAGCCTGGTTGTATGGATGCCGAGCCGATATTTAGTTCCATTTTCCTCGATGGTATCGTGACCAATAGTCAAAAAGCATCTCGCCCTCAGCACATCGAATATGCAGTGGGGCATTCCCTTGAACGCCTCGCAGATTGCTTGTAAAGCTGTCGGATAAAACTCCGGCGGCTTTTCTTCCGTTTCGATATAGTCATTGATTTCCTGCTCAAACAGGTCAATCACATCAACTAAAGTTTCGAATTCTGGAAGATTACTCGACAGTTCATGCGCCTTTTTGCTTACGGCTTCATATGTCCACTCGCCGGACATCAGTTCCATGAGCGCCTGATGCTGTTCATATGCTTTACTTAACCTCGGACGAATCTTCATACCATCTGCGACCTGCCTGCGCTGGAAATCGCTCTGAAGCCTTTTGTTTGGAATGGTCAGCACGGCATCTTTGAATTTGACCGGGAAGCGTTTCCCATCCTCGTGTATTATTTCAAGCATGGCATCACGCGCATAACGAAGAATACACTCATCCGTAACGACAAGATTCGCACTCGGAAATGCAATCGCCGCTGCGCTGCGGATGCTGTCCACGGGATCGATATAGACGGTATCCACTTCATTTGCATCCAAAGTGCGAAGGAAGGTAAGTACCGTTTCTTCCGAGGAATCACTCAAAATATCGATACAATAAATGCCATCGTCCCGCAAGGCAAAAACAATCGGGTGAGCCTCGCGAAAAAAAATAGCCTCCATAATGCCGAGTTTCTTCGGCGTACTTACTGGCAGCAGCAGAGACTCACGATATTGAATCCTTTTGCGCATGATGGGACCAATTGAAGCGGTCGAGGCTGGTACGCCATAATAGTCGCACACCTTCTTATAAGAAAAGCAGAAGGTCCCGTCGGCCAACGCATCCGACAGCCGGTTGGTATATCGGCAACCCTTATCACCAAAATCAATAGGCTCCGGAAAGACGCTGTTGTTGCAGCCATCGCAGCGAAGGTATGTCTGATAGAAGGTCAGGTCGAATACCCGGAATCCCTTCTCGTCATCATCGACCGGGTCTTTATCCCACAATATATCTTTGAATGTCCTTTTTACAACCTTGGAGCATCTCGTTTTTGTTGAACCGCAGGCAGGACACGGAAGCTTATCGTCCGAAAAGTAGCGTTTGTGAACGGCATAGTAATGGCTGTCGGTGCTGGCCTTCAATACAAGAAGATCGGGAATGCCGAGAGCTTCCGTCATAGGCTTGGACACATCTTTTTCTTTATATCGTCTCTTACCCAAGGGCGCACTCCTCCCATTTTCGAGTCTACATCTTATTATACCACCAAAAACCGAACAAATCAAGACTTTATTTCAATTTTGCCACCACAATATAAACGACACAATTTCAGTTAAAATATACATTCTGCTATAATTAGAGCATGAGAAAAGGCCACTCGGTCAGGAAGGAGGAACCGATATAGGCGAAGGATTTAGAGAGATCAGAAACAGCGACAACAGACTGCTCTGCATGGCAAACGACAGCACGGGCGAGGTTGAGACACAGGGGCCGCACCACTCTTCCTACATCTTCAGCATTCCTATCGGCGGGACATTCACAGTCGTTCGGGATAACCTCAAGTCGCTGGTGACAAGGACAGCTACAGCATTTACCGTGGCAGATTACACACTCGCTGCCTAACGCGGCAAAGAAAAAAACAAATAGGCGAATCCGCAGAGCTGCAAGACGGCCAGGATTTAGCCTCCCCTTTATGGGGTGCGCTAT
>ERZ772820.1093-NODE-1093-length-22582-cov-46.700138_pt1 | contig 22582 bp, 20 predicted proteins | sample MGYA00511377_ERZ772820 | MGnify/ENA primary metagenome ERZ772820 (study PRJEB29015, sample SAMEA2737684) | human gut metagenome | biome: human gut; feature: human-associated habitat; material: faeces | place: China | collected 2012 ... | reverse complement strand
TCATGATGCGCTGCGCCTGGGGAGAGCCTGCGCCGTGCATGGACTCCGTGCGGTAACCCACAGCGGCGGCACCCAGACACATGTTCTCCAGGAACCGCATGATCCGCTGACGATCCTCGGTGCTGACGCCCTCGCGGGCGGCGAAAAACTTGTTGCAGATCTCGCCGATGGTCTCGCCGTTGTTGCCCACCACCGTATCGGACTTGAAATCCGTCTCGCTGGGCATGGTGACCATCAGGCCGCCCGCGATATCCTCGGCAAGCCGCACGATCTCATAGGGGAAACGGGTGACGTTCTGCTTGCAGACGTTGGCCAGCAGCAGATCGATCTGATAGTTGCCCGCCTTGGTGGGGCAGCCCTCGCAGGAGCAGGCAATGCCGCAGGAGTAGAGGGTCTCGTTGAGATGGGTCATTTCAATGAGCTTGTCCTTCACGGCGCTGGCCTTCTCCACGCCGTTGTACTCAGCGGCCAGTGCCGCCGCGCCGATGACCACGTCGCCCACGCCGACTTTGCAGCCGCCGTAGCTCTGGCGGTGATAACCGGCGAAGCGCTCCACGATGGTACCGGCGAACTCATACTCGCCGTTGAGGAAAATGTACTCGTTGGGGATAAAGACGTGATCCAGGACCACCAGGGCTTCCTGACCGCCAAACTTGGCGTTGCCCACGTCGATGCAGCCCTCCTCCATCTTGCGGGTATCGCAGGACTGGCGGCCGTAGATCATGTACAGACCCTCGGCGTCGGTGGGGCAGGCGAAGGAAACGGCATAGTCCTTGTCGGCTTCGCCCATGGCGATGGTGGGCATGAAGATGTGCCAGTGGCTGTTGATGGAGCCGGTCTGGTGGCACTTGGCGCCGCAGACCACGATGCCGTCGGGGCGGCGCTCCACCACATGGACGTACATATCGGGATCGGCCTGCTCATGGGGAGCCTTGCTGCGGTCGCCCTTGGGATCCGTCATGGCGCCGTCCACCGTCAGGTCATTGTCCTGCACATAGATGAGGAACTTCTTGAAATTCTCATGGTAATGGGTGCCGTACTTCTCGTCGATCTCGTAGGTGGAGGAATAGACGGCGTTGAAGGCGTCCATGCCCACGCAGCGCTGGAAGCAGCTGGCCGTCTTCTGGCCCAGCAGGCGCTGCATTTTCACCTTTTTCACCAGATCCTCGCTGGACTGGTGGAGGTGGGTGAAGCGGTTGACCTTGTGGCCCGTCAGGCTGGAGGTGGCGGTCATCAGGTCCTCATACTGGGGATCCTGGGCCAGCGCGTAGGTCATGGCCACGCAGTTGATGGAGGGCCGGATCATAGGGTGATCCACCCAGTTGTCGATCTTCTCGCCGAACATATACACGCGGGTGTTCAGCTTGCGCAGGGAGTCGATGTATTCTTTCGCGGTCATCAGTGCCATTTTTGCTTCCTCCTTAATTGTCGTCGGCCAGGCCCACCTTCTCCTCACGGAAGATGCGGCTGTCCATCAGCTTCAGGTCGGGCGCAATGTGCGGTTTGAACTCCATCTGGTCAAGCACCTGCGTCTGCAAATCAATGCCGGGGGCGATCTCGATGAGGGTCACGCCGTCGGGCCGCAGCTCAAACACGGCCCGCTCGGTGATGTACAGGACAGGCTGGCCTACCTCAACGGCGTACTTGCCGGAAAAGGTGATGTGCTCCACCTGCTGGACGAACTTCTTCTTCGCGCCCTCCTGAGTGATGACCAGCGCGCCATCGTGGCACTCGGTCTTCAGGCCCTTGGCGGTGAAGGTGCCGCAATAAACCACCTTCTTGGCGTTCTGGGTGATGTCGATGAAGCCGCCCGCGCCAGCAAGGCGTGTGCCGAACTTGGAGACATTCAGGTCGCCGTTGGGTGCCGTCTCGGCCAGGCCCAGGAAGGCCACATCCAGACCGCCGCCCTGATAGAAATCGAACTGCACGTTGTGCGGCATGATGCACATAGCGTTGGCGGACGCGCCGAACTGGGTGCCGCCCATGGGAACACCGGCAATGGAACCGGCCTCCACCGTCAGGGTCATCTTGTCGCTGATGCCCTCCTCGGCGGCCACGTTGGCGATCTTCTCCGGTGCGCCGGTGCCCAGGTTGACGATGGCGTCCTGAGGCAGCTCCATGGCGGCGCGGCGGGCGATGATCTTCTTGGCGTCTAGGGGAATGGCGGGAATGGCATCCATGGGGATGCGGTACTCGCCGGTAAGGCTGCCGTCATAGGGAGTGCCAAGGCACTGCATGTTGTCCTCAGCGGAGCCGATGACGATGGCGTCCACATAGATGCCGGGGATCGCCACCAGCTTGGGATCCAGCGTGCCGCCCTGCACCACCTTTTCCACCTGCACGATGACCTTGCCGCCGGAGTTGCGGCAGGCCTGGGCCATGGCGGTGACGTCGATGGGCCCGATCTCGTGGTGGACGGTGCAGTTGCCGTACTCATCGGCGTAGCTGCCCCGGACGAACACCACATTGATGGGGAAGGATTTATAGAGCAGCCGCTCCTGCCCCTCGATATTGACGATCTTCACGATGTCCTCGGTGGTGACACTGTTCAGCTTGCCGCCGCCGTTGCGGGGATCCACGAAGGTATACAGGCCCACATGGGTGATGGTTCCAATCTTGTGGGAGGCAATGTCACGGTACATATGGGAGATAACGCCCTGGGGCAGGTTATAGGCCTCGATCTTATTCTCCAGCGCCAACGCGCCCAGAGAGGCGGCGCGATCCCAGTGGCCGCCGATAACGCGCTTGACCATGCCCTCGTGGCCGTAGTGGTCGCCGCCGGTGCCGTCCCGGTGGCCCTGACCGGCCGCGAAGAACAGCGTCAGGTCACGGGGATGGCCGGTTTCCAGAAACCGCTTTTCCACCGCCTTGCTGAGCGCTTCGGGGCAGGCGGAGCTGACGAAGCCGCCGGTGGAGATGGTGTCGCCGTCGTTGACCAGCAGGGCGGCCTCCTCGGCGGAGATGATACGCACTTTCTTCATCAGTAGGCCCCCCTTACTTGTTCTGGAAGGTGGCGGGACGCTTCTCCAGGAATGCGCCCATGCCCTCCTTCTGGTCGGCGGTGGCGAAGCACATGGCGAACAGCTCGTTCTCCACGGCAATACCGTCGTCGATGTCCATCTGCATGCCCCGGTCGATGCAGGCCTTGGCGTACTTCACGGCGATGGGGGCGTTCTTGGTGAAGGACTTGGCCATTTCCAGCGCACCGTCCATGAGGGCCTCGGGGGCGTAGACGGCGTTGACAAGGCCGATCTCCTTAGCCTCGTCGGCCTTGATCATCTTGCCGGAGAAGATCAGCTCCTTGGCCTTGGCCACGCCCACGCGGCGGGGCAGACGCTGGGTGCCGGAGAAGCCGGGGGTGATGCCCAGACCCACCTCGGGCTGGCCGAACTTGGCCTTCTCGGAGGCCAGGATGATATCGCAGCTGAGGGCCAGCTCGCAGCCGCCGCCCAGGGCGAAGCCGTTGACCGCGGCGATGGTGGGGAACTCCAGCTTTTCGATGCGGCGAAACAGGGCGCTGCCCCGCTGACCCCAGCGGCGGCCGCCGTCCAGGTCCAGCGGATACTGGGCGCCGATGTCGGCACCGGCCACAAAGGAGCGGCCCTCGCCGGTGAGGATCATGCAGCGGACGTCGCGGTCGTTCTCCAGCGCCGTTACCACCTGCTCCAGCTCCGCGATCACGTCGCCGTTCAGGGCGTTCAGGGCCTCGGGCCGGTCGATGGTCACGATGGCGATGTTGTCTTGCTTTTCAAATCGTACAGTATTGGCCATGATTTTTCTCTCCCTTTAGAAGCACTCGCGGTAAATGGCCTCCTCGGCGGCCAGGTCGAAGGGATAGTAAGCGTTGGTCATCAGCCGCTGCTGATTGGCCTCCACGCTGAGGGGGAAGGACTTGAAGTCCGCCTCGGTGAAGCCGCAGTCCCGCAGGGGCCGCAGGGGCAGGATGCGCTGCAGCAGGTCGCACAGATAGCCGATGGCATCCTCCGCCTTGCAGCCGGTGATGTCCGCCACCAGATTCTTGAACTTCATAATCTCGCCGTTGGGGTCGTTGCGGTCATAGTACCGCAGGATCGCGCCGAACAGCATGTAGTTGCTCTCGCCGTGGGGCACATGATAGGTGCCGCCCAGGGGGAAGCTCATGCCGTGGACAGGGCCGCAGCCCGCCTTCAGGAAGGCGATACCGGCGAAGAAGCTGGCGGTCACGAACTCGTCCAGATACTCAAACCGGGCGTCTTGGCCCTTCTCGTCGATCAGCTTGAATCCCTTCAGGATCATGTCCATGGCCTTCACAGAAAACATCTCACTGGTGATGGTCTTGCGGTGGGGGCTCAGGAAGGACTCGGTGGCGTGGACCAGCGCGTCGATGGCGGAGCAGGCAAAGGGCTTATAGGGCAGCGTCTTAATGAGCTCCGGAATCAGGCACACCTTGTTGGGGATGATGTCGTCAGACACCAGACCCAGCTTGGTCTCGCCGCCGGTGAGCTGGCCGTCGATCTCCGTTTTCACGATGGCCACGGAGATGTTGGTGCACTCGCTGCCGGTGCCGCAGGTGGTGGGGATGGCGATGACGTCCTTCTCGTGGACAACGGGGAAGCGCTTGTAGTACAGCTCGTGGACGCTGTCGGGCCGCTTGCAGCCCAGCAGCTTGCACAGGTCCATGATGGCGCCGCCGCCCACAGCGATGACGCGGTCATAGCTGTCGTAGGGGATGGCGTCGTACATGGTCTGGATCATGGCCTCGGAGGGCTCGCCCGCGCCGAACTTCTCCTGGAACACGAAGCTGCACTTGAGGCCCAGCTCCTTCATGAAGGGGGTGTAGATGAACTCGTTGGTCAGCACCACGTCACGCTCGTTCAGCTTAAACTCCTCCGCCATCTGGGCGAAGGTCTGGAACTTATACACGGTGGGCGCGAAGATGATCTCGCGCTTGTCCGCCATCAGGCTGGCGGAAAATGCATCCATTGCCATGGTTTTCTTCTCCTTTTCTTATTTCCTCTCGATGGCCTTTTTCACGGCGGCTACGATGTTGGCGGCCCGCAGGCCGTATTCGTCCATCAGGAACGCCTGGGGGCCCACCTGACCGAACTGGTCGTTGACGCCCACGAACTCCTGTACGGTGGGGCGGTTCTTGGCCAGGCAGTTGGCCACGGCGCTGCCCAGGCCGCAGGTGACGTTGTGGTTCTCGGCGGTGACGATAGCACCGGTCTCGGCGGCGCACTTCACCACCAGCTCCTCGTCCAGCGGCTTCCAGGTGAACATATCCACCACACGGACGGCGATGCCCTCGGCCTGAAGCTGCTCGTAGGCCTTCAGCGCCTCGTCCACCATGATGCCGGAGGTGATGATAGTAGCTTCATCCTTGTCGCTCTCGTGGAGGACGACGCCCTTGCCCAGCTGGAACTCCGTGCCGTCGCCGTAGACCTGGATGACGTCCTTCCGGACGAAGCGGGTGTAGGTGACGTACTGGCAGTCCGCCACCTGCTGGGTGACGGCCTTCAGCTGGGCGTAGTCGCAGGGGTCGGTGACCACCGCGTGGGGGATGGACAGGTACATGGCGGCGTCCTCCAGCGGCATGTGGGTGCCGCCGTTGAAGGCGGCGCACACACCTGCGTCGGAGCCGAACACATGCACCGGCAGACCGGCATAGGCGGCGGACATGTAGATCTGGTCATAGATGCGGCGGCTGGCAAAGGTGCCGAAGGTGTGGAGATACACCTTCTTGCCGGTGGCGGCCAGGCCGGCGCAGACGCCGGCGGCGTTGGCCTCGGCGATGCCCGCCTCATAGGCCCGGTCGGGGTAGGCGGCCATCAGCTGCTTGGTATTGACGCAGCCCATCAGGTCGCAGTCCACATAGCACACGGTCTTGTCGGCGGCCATCATCTCCTTTAATGTCAGAGCGAAGGCGTCGCGGCAGGCGCGGCTGTCCTTTTCATGCTTGGCGATCAGTTCCAGTTTCATTTCCGCACCTCCTCCAATGCTTTCCCGGCAGCGGCGATAGCCTCCTGCCATGCCTCCTCGCTGGGCTGGGAGGAGTGCTCCCGCTTGGGCTCGGCGAAGGTCGCGCCCTTGCCCTTGATGGTGTCCAGCACGATGCAGGAGGGCACGCCCTTCTTATCATAGGCGTTCTGGATGGCCTGATAGATGGCCTCCACGTCGTGGCCGTCGATCTCCTGGGTGTACAGGCCGAAGCCCGCCGCCTTTTTGGCGATATCGCCGTGGTCGAGAATGTCGGCGGTCTTGCCGTCCAGCTGGTAGCCGTTGTTGTCAATGATGTAGATGAGGTTGTCCAGCTTGTGGGCATAGGCAAAGTGGAACGCCTCCCACACCTGGCCCTCGTCGGCCTCGCCGTCGCCCACTACGCAGAATACGTGATTCTGGCGGCCGTCGATCTTGTTGCCCAGGGCAGCGCCTGCGGCGGTGGAAGCCCCCTGGCCCAGAGAGCCGGTGGTCAGATCCACGCCGGGGGTCAGCTTCCGGTCGGTATGGCTGGGGAACCTGGTATGGGGCTGGTTCAGAGTATAGGCGTCGGCCATGGGATAAAAGCCCATCAGGCCGAAGGTGGCGTAGGTCACCGGGCCCGCGTGACCCTTGCTGAGCACCAGCCAGTCACGGTCGGGATCGCGGGGGTTCTTGGGGTCAAAATGCATGACCTCGCCGTACAGTACGGCCATCAGGTCGGCCAGGTCCATGGACCCGCCCACATGGCCGAAGCCCCGGGAATGGATGACCTTCAGCGTCTCCAGACGGATCTGAGCCGCCAATGTTTCGATTTTTTTCTTATCCATAGCGTGTCCTTTCGTTATTGGCTGTCCGCCGCGCCCAGCAGCGTCAGGTGCCGCCGGATGTGACGGCAGATCACCGTATCCAGCAGCGTCTTGTTTGCCTGCAGCGTCCGGTAGATATCGTCCCGGAACAGGGGTCTGCCCTGTTCGTCCTTGGCCTGCAGCAGGAAGCCGTAGGTGATGTGCATCACCTGACGGGTGTCCACCATGTCCAGCAGGGCGGGCAGCTTGCCGTCGGGGATGCTGTCCATATCCGGCACCCGGTCAAGGGAGGCGGAGACGTGGTAATAGGCCCGCGCCTCCTCGAAGTGCAGGCGGCTGAAGGCCGCCATGCGGCGGAACAGGGCCGGGTCGCACATGGCGATGACCCGCACGGCCTCCACCCAACTGGTACCGGAGGTCTTGAGATGGAACCGGCCGCCGCTGAGCTTGCCCACATAGGGGAAGATGCTGAATTTATCGCTGCCGGAGTGGACGCTGACCCGATAGCCGAAGGCCTCGGCGATGGCGGCGTGTACGGCAAATTCCATCTGGAACTGCCGGATATTGCCCCGGTAGTCCACGCCCTTCTGGAACTCGCCGCAGAACCGGGGCGCCACGCTTCCGGCACGGATCCCCCGGGCTGCCAACTGGTGGGCGATGAAGTAGTGGGCCTCCGGCGTGGTGGGCACCTCCGTCTCGTCGATGGAGATCTCGAAGGAGACGGCGTGGGGAGCGGCGCTGATGGCCGTCTTGTACACCGTGTCCATAAAGTCCAGGGCCGCGCCGTAGGTCAGTAGCAGCTGGGGGAAGCTGTCCGGGGCAAAGGCGACGCTCTTGCCCTCCGGCAGGGGGAAGGTCTGGCCGCCATAGGTCTGCGTCCAGCTGTCCAATTGCGCCTGGGGGAATTTTTGGCGGCAGCGCTCCCACGCGGTATCGGCATCCAGCCGGTAGGCGTCGGGATCGATGTGCTCCGAGCAGTCCAGAGTGATCATGGTGGCGCCGTCCTGAATGACCGCCTGGACCTCTGCCAGGGTCTTCAGGTGGTCGCCGTCGGCGGCGTAGCCGCCGTGGTAGCCCGCCTCGAACACCTGCCAAGCCACATCGTCCAGCATCCGGCGATAGCTGCGGCCCGTCAGGGTCAGCTCCCGCTTGGACTGCTGGGCCAGCACCGGGAACACGCCGGTGCCGGAGAGCGCCGCGATGTGGGCGCCGGACACCAAGCCCAGCCGGTCGCCCAGGCCCATAGTCACATCGTGCCCCTCCAGGCTCACCGGCTTCAGCTCCGGGAACCGCTGCTGCAGGGCCAGCAGATTGTCGTGGCTCAGCGGGCATTCCTGCCACATGTCGCCGCCCTCCGCCTGGCGCAGGCCCTCAAAGCCCTGGGCCTGGCCGAAGACCACCAGCAGCCGCCGTCCGCCGTCGGACCGGCGCCACAGGCCGTATTGGCCGTCCGCCGCCGTCCACAGGGGATCGCTGGCGGGGAGATAACCCCGGCTCTCCAGCGCGCGGTACGCGTTTTCGTATTTCATATGGTATCTACCTCTCTCGTCATTCCGCCAGCATCCGCTTCATGGCCGCCAGCCACGCGGTGCAGCCCTCGTCCATGTCGCCGTTGGCGTGGCATTCGGCGCAGTAGGGGCCGTCGTAGCCGATCTCCCGGAAAGCGCTCAGCAGGGCGGGGAAGTCCGTGTGGCCCAGGCCGGGGTACTTGCGGTTGGAATCGGCGATGTGGACATAGGCGGTGTCCTTGCCGTAGGCGCGGATGGTCTCCACCAGGTCGCCGTCCTCGATGTTCATGTGGAAGGTGTCCATCAGCAGCTTGGTGCGCTTCAGCCCCGCGTCGTGGAGGAACCGGGCGGTGTCCGCCACGCTGCACAGAAAGTTATTCTCGTAGCGGTTGATGGGCTCCATCACGAAGCAGCTGCCGTCGCCGGGAACGGTCTTCTCCAGCTCCGTCAGGGACTGCGCCAAGGTGTCCAGCACCCGCTGGGTATCCTCCGGCGCGGCGATGTTGCCCCGGATGCAGCCGATGATCACCTTGGCGTCAAACTCCGCCGCGATGCGGGAGAAGGTCACCAGCCGGGAGAAGGCCTGAGAGCGCACGGTCTCGTCCTTGTCCGTCAGGCTGATGTGCTCATTGACATACACCCGTCCGGTGCCGAAGGCGGTGATCTTTACGCCGGTCTCGGCCAGCGCCTGCCGGATGGCGGGCAGATCCAGCCGGTCCGGATCGGAAATATTCAGCTCGATACCGTCATAGCCCAGAGCCTTGGCGTACCAGATGCAGTCGGCAAAGCCGCCCTGGACCATGTAGGGCGCGCCGCCGATGATCTTGTCCACCACAGACAGCGCCAGAATGTTGCGTGGCATAAATGCTCTCTCCTTTCAAATGCACAGGCACCGGAACGGGCCGGCCGTCTGGCCGGCCCGTAACAGGACGCGTTGTGTGGATCAGCTGTTGGTGCCAAAGATGCCGCGCTTGGGCAGCTCGTGTACGCTCTTCCAGCCCTCGCTGAGGGGCTCGCGCAGGCAAGGCTCGATCTCCTCGAAGGGACGCAGGGAGAACTTGCGGGGATCGGGGACCTGACCGGCGGGGTAGGTCTCCAGGATGTCCTCCACCATGGCGTTGAGGTATTCACAGATAGCGGCGATGGCGCGCTTGGCCTTGCGGGGATCGGCCTTGCTGGGGCTGCCTACCACGCCCTCGGGGGTGGCGAAGCGCTCGATGACGCGGTGACCCTCGGCCTCGGACCACTTGTTGGGCCGGTGGAAGGAGTCCACGGAGCCGTCATAGAAGCCGCCGTCCAGCATGCCGAAGGACTTGGGCTGGGCATCCACGCAGCAGCTCATGTCCACCATGTCCTTGAACATCAGCAGCGCCACGGAGGTCTCGGACTCGTCGGCGTGGATGAAGGGGGTGGTCACGAAGTCGGGCCGCTCGTCGCCCAGGGGATAGAAGAACTCACGCACAGCACGGTGCCATTCCACCACGGTGGCGAAGGCGGGGAGCTGATAGCGCTTGAAGAACTCCTGAATGGCGGACTCCAGCATCCAGTCCTGGCCGTGGTTGTTCACCAGGATGATCTTGCGGAAGCCGTCGTCCCACAGACCCACCATCACGTCGATGATCATGTTCACCAGCGTGTTCTCAGAGGTCATCACCGTGCCGGGCATGCCCAGGTGGTGATAGGGGTGGCCGCCGTAGTTGATGGGGGGGAAGGCCAGGGCCACCTCGTGACCGGCCTTGGCGGTCTTGCGGCGCACCGCCTCGCAGATGGAGGTGCACATAAAGGTATCAAGACCGGTGTTGTTGTGAATACCGTGGTTCTCGGTGCAGCCGATGGGCACCAGCACGATGTCGTTCTTGTGGCGCTTGTCGATGACCATCTTGCGGGGGGAGTTCTGGATGTAGCAGCCCGCCTTGCCCAGCTCACTGTCAGAGGGCACGCCGTAATCCTCCAGGATGGCGTCGATCTCTTCCTCTGAGGCATCCCAGATGCGCTTTTTCAACTGACCCACCTTATTGTCCTCGAAGAAAATATTGGGGTAATCTGTCGTCAAATACTTTTCTTTCATGTGCGTGTTTACCTCCTGTTATTTGACCAGAAAATTACTTTAAAGTAAAACGTTTTTCCGATTCTTCTGCGAGAATAGCACAGGGACGGACAGAAGTCAACTTGGCATTTTTGCCAAAAAGCGATAGGTACGCTTGTGCATTATGGCGATTTTGGCGATTTTAGACGTTTTTTGCTTGCAAATTTATTAACTATGCTGTATTCTTTTTACAAGGCGAGAAAAACGTTTTTTACATTTGGCGGGCGCACAGCTTAGGTTATGCGCGGTGAAACAAGAGAAGACAATATTATATTTTACATTTCAGGCAAGAGGTGACAAGGCAATGAAATCTATTATCTTTAAGAAGCCTGGCGTATACGCCTATGAGGACAGACCGGTTCCTCAGATCAAGAATCCCGACGACGTTCAGATCAAGGTGCTGGGCGTTGGCATCTGCGGCACGGATCTGCATGTGCTGATGGATCCCCCAAAGCATCCTGCCAAGCCTGACATTATCTTCGGCCACGAGTACTGCGGCGAGGTGGCGGCTGTCGGTTCCGCCGTCAAGTCCCTGAAGCCCGGCGACAAGGTGATCGTGGATCCTCATCCCCCCTGCGGCCATTGCGACAACTGCCGCAGCGACCGCCCCGGTCAGTGCACCACCCTGTACTCCCAGCAGGATACTCCCTGGCCCGAGCACGGCGTGACCCGTGGCCTGTTTGCCGACGGCGCTCTGTGCAGCTACACCTGTGTGCCTGCCCAGTCTGTGTACAAGATCGACAACAAGACACCCTATCAGTTGGCCGCCCTGGCCGAGCCCCTCTCTTGCGTGGGCTACGCCATCGAGAAGCTGAAGATCCAGGCTGGTGATACGGTGTGCGTACTGGGCGCCGGTCCCATGGGCCTGCTGTTTGCCGCCATGGCCAAGGCCAACGGCGCCACGAAGGTCATTGTTTCCGAGCCCCATGAGTACCGCCGTGAGAAGGCGCTGAAGTGCGGCGCCACCCGTGTGGTGGATCCCACCAAGGAGGATCTGGTAAAGGTCTGCCTGGAGGAGACCAACGGCCTGGGCGTGGATCACAGCATCGAGGCTGTGGGCCACATGCTGCAGAACGCCATCGATGTGATCCGTCCGGGCGGCAAGATCGTCATGTTCGGTCACGACGAGACGGCCCGTCCTCAGATCCAGCTGGCGGACATCGTCCGCAAGGAGGCGCAGATCTACGGCGGCTTCCTGGGCAAGTACTACTTTGAAAAGACCGCCCGCATCATCGAGAGCGGCATCCTCCCCCTGGAGGAGATCGTCACCCACACCTTCCCCCTGAGCCAGTACGCGGAGGGCCTGAAGCTCCTCCGCGCCGGCAAGGCCCTGAAGGTGGTCATCTATCCCGAGGAGTATTGAGCGGTTTCGCTCCCAATTACGTATATAAAGGAGAAAAACAATGGTCCCTACTTTTAAGCTGAACAATGGGGTGGAGATCCCCGCCCAGGGTCTGGGTTGCTTCCTGACCAACAACGAGCGTGAGGCCACCCGCAGCGTGGTGGACGCGGTGGCTGTGGGCTATCGCAAGATCGACACCGCCATGATCTACATGAATGAAGAGGGCATCGGCCGCGGTGTCCGCGAGTGCGGTCTGCCCCGCGATCAGATCTTCCTGAGCACCAAGCTGTGGAACACCGACCACGGCTACGACAACACCCTCCGCGCCTTTGACGCGTCTCTCAAGCGCCTGGGCCTGGACTATGTGGATCAGTACCTGATGCACTGGCCCGGCTTCGAGGAGGAGTCCTATCTCCCCACCTGGAAGGCCTTTGAGACCCTGTACAAGGAGGGCCGCGTTCGCTCCATCGGCGTGTGCAACTTCCAGAAGTACGTGCTGAAGAATCTGCTGGATCACGCTGAGATCAAGCCCACCGTCAACCAGCTGGAGGTCCACCCCATGTTCCAGCCCAATGACCTGATCGCGTTCTGCCAGGCCAACGACATCCAGGTGGAGGCATGGCGTCCCATCGTGTGGGGCAAGCTCAACGACAAGCCCGCCATCGTCGACGCCGCCGCCAAGTACGGCAAGAGCCCCGTTCAGATCGTTCTGCGCTGGCACTATCAGCGCGGCATCTGCCCGCTGCCCAAGACGGTCCACAAGGAGCGCATGGTGGAGAACCTGAACGTGTTCGATTTCGCGCTGACCGACGAGGAGATGGCCGCCATCAACGCGCTGCAGACCTATGTCCGCACCGGCGAGTCCCCCGATGAGTACTTCGGCCTGGACGGCTGGGGCGACTAAGAGCTCCCTTTTCCCCAAGTGAGATCGTCGAAGGATCGACCTCAAGATATCCCCCCGCCCTGCCGGGGTGACAGCCGGCGGAACAAGACAAACTGAATGTGAGAAAGGAAGACAAACCAATGAAGAAACTGCTTGCTATGCTGATGGCCCTGGCCATGGTGCTGACCATGGTGGCCTGCGGCAACCAGAACGCCAACAACGACGAGCCCAATGGTGAGGATACTCAAATCGTGATCGGCTACAATGCCTATGGCGATGCCTCCGAGTTCTCCCAGGAGATTACCCGCGGTATCATGGAGTTCGCCGAGAAGGCTGGCTATAAGGTCCTGCGCGCCGACACCGGCGGAGACGCCGCTACTGCCGTGCAGAACGTGGATACCTTCCTGCTGCAGGGTGCCAACGTGATCGTGGACTGCAGCTGGGATACCTCCGCCTGCGAGGCTGTGGCCGACAAGTGCTCCGAGAACAAGGTCCCCTGCATCGTGCTGGATATCTATGTGGAGAACGCCGACGCCTACTATGTGGGTGTTGACAACAACGCCGTGGGCCTGTCCACCGGTAAGGGCGCCGGTGAGTGGATCAACGCCAACTGGGAAGGTCAGCTGGACTACATCCTCATCGCTTATAACGAGGCCTTTGGCGAGGGTGTCCGTCCCCGCGTGGGCAAGATTCCTGAGGGCCTGGCCGAGCTGGGCATCGAAGTGGCCGAGGACAATATCGTCTGGGTGGACCCCGCCAGTTCTGACGCTGCCGCTACCTGCAAGCAGCTGGGCACTGACTTCCTGACCGCTCATCCCGACGCACAGCACATCCTGATGTGCGGCGCCAACGACGAAATGGCGCAGGGCTTCCTGGCTGCCGCCGAGACAGCCAACCGCACCAGCAACTGCATCGTCGTATCCAACGACCTGACCTCTATCGGTATTTCCAATATCTATGAGGACAACATTTGGGTCGGGTCCACCGGCTTCTTCCCTGAGTACTACGGCAACACCGTGACCCAGGTTATCGCCGACATCTTTGCCGGCAACGAGGTGGCCCACGAGATCAACACCGACATCATGTTCATGACGGCGGAGAATATCGGTGACCACTACGCCAATCCCAACGGTTGAGGCCGCTGCGGGGTGACGCTCCGCAAGCAAGGTAAATAATGACAAGTTTCTGGCACTGTATGGTGTGTTGTTCCGCCATACAGTGCTAGAAACGATAAGCGTAAGAGGTTTTGTTATGCCAAAAGTGTTGGAAATGAATCATATCTCCAAAGCGTTTCCCGGTGTGCTGGCGCTTGACGACGTGAGCCTGCACTTGGAAGCGGGGGAGATACTGGCACTTCTGGGCGAGAACGGCGCGGGAAAATCCACTTTGATCAAGATTCTGGGCGGCGCGTATCATGCGGATTCCGGAGAGATCATCGTCAATGGGCAGAAGGTGGAAAGCAGCGGCCCTCTCGCCATGATGAAGTACAAGATATCTGTGATGCATCAGGAGCTGAGCTATCTCAACGATCTGACCATTGCGGAGAACATCTTCCTGGGAAGGCTTCCCTGTGACCGGTTCGGCCTGGTGCAGTATGACAAGCTGTATCAGGATTCCCAGGAACTGCTGAAGATGGTGGGGCTGGACAGAAGCCCCAAGACCATGATGTCTGAGCTGAAGGTGGCGGAAAAACAGCTGGTGGAGGTGGCCAAGGCCCTGTCCAACGAGGTCAATATTCTGGTGATGGACGAGCCCACCAGCGCCCTGAACGAACTGGAGGTCCAGAATCTGTTCGGCATCCTGCGCCGTCTGGTGGCTCAGGGTAAATCCGTGATCTACATCTCCCACAAGATGGACGAGATCTTCACCATCTCTGACCGGGTGCAGGTGCTGCGGGACGGCAAAGATATCGGCGTCCGCAAGACGTCCGAGACCACGCCGGACGAGCTGGTGGCCATGATGGTGGGACGGAAGATCGACAATATCTATCCTAAGACCGTCATCGAGCCGGGTGAAGCGGTGCTGGAGGTGGAAAACCTTTGCGCGGATCATGTGGACAATGTCAGCTTTACTGTCCGCAAGGGCGAGGTGGTTGGCCTGTTTGGTCTGATGGGCGCCGGCAGAACGGAGATCGTGGAAACCATTTTCGGGAAAAACCGCCGTTACAGCGGCCAGGTAAAGGTCAACGGTCAGGCGTTGGAGATCGACACGCCCAGAGACGCCATCAACGCCGGCATCGCCTATATTCCCCGTGAGCGGAAGGACGACGGCCTGGTGATGACGGAGACGGTCAAGAACAACATGACACTGGTCTATCTGGATAAGCTGATGAAATGCGGCAAGCTGGACCTGAAGGAAGAGCGTTCCATCGTGGACGGCTGGGTGAAGCGGCTGAAAGTCAAGACCCCCAGCACCGCCACCCCCATCGAGTCCCTGTCCGGCGGCAACCAGCAGAAGGTGATCGTGGGCAAGTGGATGATGATGAATCCCAAAGTCATTATCCTCAATGAGCCGACACGTGGTATCGACGTGGCTGCCAAGCGTGAGATATACTATCTCATCAATGAGCTGTGCATGGAGGGAATGGCTGTGTTGATCATATCCTCTGAAACACCGGAGATCATGGGTATCTCTGACAGGATCATTGTTGTACACGAGGGCAAGATCACCGGAGAATGCGCCCGCGGCGCATTTGACCAGGAAAAAATCATGTGCTACGCGATTGGAGAAGACACACTATGAATGCGAAAACTTCTTTGAAAGGGAAGCTGCAAAACACAAGCAATATCATCAGCCTTATCATTGTCCTGATTATCATCTGTATTGCTTTTACCTGCTTGTCACCGTATTTCCTTTCTATCAAAAACTTTCTGAATATCGGCACGGCCGCGTCCATCACCGGTATCATGGCAGCAGGCTCCATGGTGGTGATGCTACTGGGCCATATTGATATGTCCCAGTATGCCATACTATCCCTGTCGTCCATCGTAGCGGCGCTGATGTTGCAGAATAACTGTTCGCTGCCCCTGACCATTCTGGTCACGCTGCTGACGGGGCTGGCCTGCGGCGCGGTCAACGGTCTGATCGTGTCCTGCCTGAAGATATCCGGCATCATCTGTACCATGGGTACGATGAACATTTTCCGTGGTATTGCCTATCTGGTCACCAGCGGCAGTTCCGTTATGGTGAAGAATACCGCTTTCAGCTACATCGGCCGCGGTTACATCTTCAATACTATACCCTTCGCAGTACTGCTGATGGCGGTGGTCTTCCTGATGGAGGCCTATATGCTGAAATATACCAGCTTTGGCCGCAAGGTCTACGCTGTGGGCGGCAATGAGAAGGCCAGCTTTCTGGCGGGTATCAATTCCAATGCAGTTAAGTTCAGCTCTATGTTGATCTCTGGTTTTACCGCTGCTGTGGCTGGCCTAGTGTGTTGCTCTCAGGTCGGCTCTGCCGTTCCCTCTGTGGGTCAGGGCTCCGAGATGAGCGTACTGTCTGCGGTGATCCTGGGTGGTGTCAGCCTATCCGGCGGCAAGGGCAAGGTGTCCGGTACCGTGCTGGGTATCTTTATCCTGGCGGTCATCCAGAATGGTATGACCCTGCTGAGCATTCCCTCCTTCTATCAGTACATCATCAACGGTACCGTGCTGATCCTTGCCGTGCTGATGGATATTATCAAGAGCGGCGCGCTGAAACGGAAGTAAGCCGCCAATATCACAAAATCTTGCAGAAAGGATGAATCATATGAGCAGAAAACTCATTAAAAACGCCACTATCGTCACTATGGACCCCATCAAGCAGATCATTCCCAAGGGTGACATCCTCATTGAGGGGAAGATCATCCGTGAGATCGCACCCTCCATCAAGGCCGACGACGCTGAGATCATCAATGCCGAGGGTATGATCGTGGCGCCGGGCTTTGTCGATGGCCACCGCCACAATTGGCAGAGCCTCATCAAGATGGTTTGCGTCAACTGGACCATGAGCGAGTATGTGTCCGGCATCAAGTGGGCGCTGGGCGACAGCTGGACCCCGGAAGAGATCCATCTGTCTGAGTATATCGGCGCTCTGTCCTGCCTGGATGCCGGTACAACGACCATGGCCAACTTTGCCCATAATACCATCTCCCCTGAGCATACTGACGCCATGATTGAGGCTATGCTGAAGTCCGGCATCCGCTGCGTATTTGGTTACAGTGGCACCAACGTCATGTGGAAGGAAATGCCCTCCGTTACCCCTTATGATTACGCGGATGCTCGCCGCGCCGCTAAGAAGTATTGTTCCTCCCAGGACCAGCTGCTGACCATGGCAATCGGCGGCCGTGGTCCCCAGAACGTCACCATGGATATGGCGCTGGAGGAGATCGCCCTGGCGAAGGACCTGGGCATCATGACTTGGCTGTCTGTAGGTGAGGGCCTGTGGTGCGCCAGCTGCCCCGACTCCGTCCGTCAGCTGCACCTCAAGGGCGTAGTGGACGAGAGCATTCAGTTTACGCACCTGAACGCCAATTCCCCTGAGGAGTTCAAGATCATTGCCGATACCGGCGCAAAAGTGGTCATGTGTCCTGAGGTGGAGTTGAGCATGGGCTTTGGATGGAACTCCACCCGCAAGTGCATTGATGCCGGTATTCTGCCCGGTATCTCTACTGATACGCCGCCGTCCGTCTGTTCTGACCTGTTTACCCAAATGAAGACCACGCTGATCTCCGTCCGCAACCAGATGCACTTGGAGGAAATTGCCAATCGTGAGATTAGTCTTAGTATGCCCGTTAACACTTATGATGTGCTGAACTATGCCACTATGGGCGGTGCCCGCGCGGTAAACATGGACCGCAAGATTGGATCGCTGACAGTAGGTAAGGAAGCGGATATCATCTTTATCAATACGGACAGTATTCAGATGATCCCTATGAACGGTGCGATCAATGCCATCGTGGAGTACGCCACCCCCGCTGATGTGGACACCGTCATGGTAGCCGGCAACATCGTCAAGCAGCATGGCAAGCTGGTGGGTGTGGATATGACGGCTCTGAAGCGCAAGGCCGAAAAGTTCCGTGAAGATTATTTCAAGAAGTGCAATGTTCCCTACGATGGCCTGTGGATGCCCAAGCCCTATATCCCCGATTTTGAGATTTGACACAAGAAGACGATTCGTCGGACGTCCTGTATCAATCGGTGTCCGAGACGTAATATGTCGAAAATCGGTGCACAGAAACCCCAAAATCTTGGCGGAAACTGCGTTGATTTTTGGGAAAAGAAATGGTAAAATAAGGTATCATCAGGAAACATGCGGCGAAACATGTTGTAAAAAGCGCGCGAGGAAGAGAGAACATGGCAAGTAAGACATACGGAAAACCGGTAGGGATCAAGGACGTGGCCCAGTGTGCCGGCGTCTCCATCTCCACGGTATCCAACGCCCTGAGCGGAAAGAAAGCGGTCAGCCCGCAGCTGAAAAAGCGTGTGATGGATGCAGTATGTCAGTTGGAATATGAGGCCAATCCCATCGGTCGCCAACTGAAAACGGGTCGTTCACAGCAGATTGCGTTTCTGGTGCCGTCCATTACCAGTATTTTTTTCCCGGATGTGCTGAAAAGCATGCAGAGTGTGGCGGACAGTGCAGGATATACTGTCAGCGTGTTCGGTACCAAGGGTGATGTGGGGCGTGAGCGCCGTATCATCAATCTGCTGCGCAGTCAGGGATTCGACGGCGTGTTTCTTGACTCCTGCGCCGATGTGGATAAGCCAGAAACGGCGGAATATCTGGACTTTTTGCATGCTGTCAATTTTGAAGATGATCCCATGCATATCATATGCGTCGAGACAGCTATCAGTTCAAAACTGGATGCGGTGGTTATCAATGACGCTGACGGCATATCCCAAGTAACAGAATACTTGATTCGCAGTGGCCGCCAGCATTTTGCACACATTGCTGCTCCTCACCAGTACATCCACGCCAAGAATCGACGCAAGGGTTTCTTGACGGCGCTGATGCTCAACGGTATCCCGATGGACGAGGCTGTGATTGTCGAGGGTAACTTCACCTGTCGTAGCGGGTACGAGGCCATGGGCTCGATTCTGGATAGCGGAAAGCCTGTGGACGCAGTGGTGGCCGGCAATGACCAAATGGCTATCGGTGCCATCTGGTGTCTGCGTGAACGCGGTTTGCGCATTCCGGAGGATGTGGCCATCGCAGGATTTAACGACAATGTGCCAGCCTCGCTGATTACGCCGTCGCTGACCACAGTGCGGGTTCCTAAGGCAGAGATGGGTTCCTGTGCTTTTGACCTGTTCCAGCGGCGAGACCGAGGCGATAAATCCGCCCGCATACTGATCCAACTGGGTAGCGAGTTGATTGTCCGACAATCCACCGATACCAATGCCCAAACCGCTTGGGAATTGGATTGGTAACGACTCATAAACAGGTTCTTGACTGTTCAAATAGGCTACCATAGAGAAAGCAGACTTCGTAAAAGTAAGCAAAATGATAGATAAAATAATCTTATTCTTTCAACAGAAGGAGAAAATATGAGAAACGCTGTGGAAGATAGCGATTGAAGTATTAAAGTAACGAACCGCGCATAAAACACAAGGCTGGTAGGTCAATAACCTGCCAGCCTTGCGTAATTTATTCTCTTGGCATCCTGCTATACATCCGGTGCATGGGCGGGGGTAAGCTGCGCTGCCCATGCACCGGTCAAACCGTCTATACCTTTGCGCAAGTCGGTATAGCCGCAGGCGATGTAGACCTTGTCAGCCCCGGTAAAGTCGTTCAGCATGACTTCAAAATCCGAAGTATCATTTCCACGGTTGCCGTGTCTGCGCCCGAATGGATATCTACAATAGCTCCGGCAATGTGAATTGAGATCGCTGCCTGTTGACTCAACAGTGTTTCTGTAATTGGCGTTACTTCTGCAAACTGGACTTCATGTTGTGCTTCCGCCATGATAAACAGCCGTTTTTGCCATTTGTAATATGTTTGGCTACAGATACCATGCTCTTTGCACCATGCCAGTACGCTCTGCCCACTGTTTCTGCATTCTGTGACCCGTTCGGCCCACATCGCCAGCTTGTTCTGCTCATTTAACTGCCGAAGTTCTTCCATTGTGATCTACCTCCATTTTTCGCGTAGAGTCCACGCATAGTGCGTGAACTCTACGTTCTATACGGTGGTATTCTCTCATTTTCGCGGCTATCCTTCAACTCGCCTCTACATTTGACGGTTACTTGACAGTACTCCGCAGAATTTAATTCTGCCCAAAATGCTCATAAAAGTATACCACCTTGCTCTCTTGAGAGGCTATCAAAGGGGTATGCTTTTTATTATTCAGTGGTAGGCCCGGTTACCTTAGAAACAGTAGGCCCGGTAATGTCGTTGCTGGTAGTCGGTCCAGTAACCTTTTCAGTAACGTGGCCCGTCTTCGTTACTTTTCTTTCATAAACAGGAACAAATTCCTTATCATCAAAGAAAACAGCCTCCATTTCAATGCCAAACTTTCGAATCGAATATTCGCCATCTTCCTCAAACATTACATCGAGAACGACACGAGGGGTGTGCGGAGGATATTTACCCGTGATAACGGTGTCATCGTATTCTTTTTTGTATTTGTTTACAACAACACCAATACACCGCTTAAAGGCATTCCAGTTCCCGGACTCAGGTATGAAAGTGTGGTTAGCTTTTGCCTCTGCTAATGCAGTCCTCTCATTCGGAAGGCTATGGACGATCAGGGCATTACCTACAGCTATATCGACGATTTCTGCACCGGCAACAGCAATCAGATCAAGGAGCAGGCCGTCCTGCGGGAGGTGCAGGCGGAGCTGGATGAGATCGTTAACTTCAACATTCAGGAAGTTCTGCAAGCCGCCTACATAAATACCCGCGCCGAAATGAGTACAGCAGAAAAGAAGCAATTCTCCGAACGCTATATCCGTCCCATGCGGCTGGTAATCGATCCGAATGGAGAAGTATTTGTAGAGCTGGGGCCGCAGTGATGAGAATTTGTTTAATAGACGCAAAAGGTATGGATGAGAAAAATGAAGAGAATCAAATGTCCGCACTGCGGGGAAGATTTTTTGCTGACAAGAAGTGACTATTGTATCAGATGGATGGGAATGTGCAAGTGAAACGGCACAGCGGCACAAACAAAACGGTGGAGCCTGCGCAGGGATGCCACCAAAAGTTGCTGCTTTCTCTGTGAATTTCTTTGCTTCTTTCTTAGCGCTTCCGTATGCAAGTCAGTGTGCGGTCATATTATATGTGGTTTTGGATCGCCCAATTGGAAATTGATTTGCGTTAGCTGCTGTAGAGGGAAAATGCCCTATCCTCCTGAACTCAGGGCACTGTTTGTAACGAAGACGGCACTAATACGACCTTAATACGCACACAATACGCATTATTTCCGTAATACGCATTTAATACGGAGATAATGCGTATTGCGTTTTTGACCGCGCTCTCCCTCGATACTTTATTTTGACATTTCTATATTGACAACTACAACATATTGTGGTATATAAAAATTATTCAGTTATTTGTGCACCGCCCCAACGGGGTTTCCGAACACACTTCGGATCGCACACGTTGTTAAGTTTGTACTGAGGAGCATCATGCTCCCGTTCGTAATTATGGGCCACTATGCCCACTTATGTAAAAGACTATGCTGCGAGAAAATTTCTCGCGGCATTTTCCACCTGTACGCCGCTTTGCCGCCGTGCTATGATGTGCCTGTACTTAAGGCATCGCGCATTTAGGTCGGAGCAGAGCAGGCACGGGCGGAAGGCTATCAGCAGCTTTTCGCTCTGATTAAGAACCCGAAGTATGTCAAAATGCGCCTCCCGAAAAACGGGGCGGCCATCAGAATTGAACAATACTGCAAACGCAGGAAGGATCGTATGAAGCCGAAACGGCAGGAAGATTCTTCCTGCGTTTTTGCTTACCGTTTTGTCGCGGCACTTGCCATCGCCGCGATACCGCAGGAAAAGAAAACGCGCCGAAGCAACTTCGGCGCAGAACAGGAAGAAGATTATTTTAAGCCGTTGAGATGGCACGGCACGACAGCCATTAAGGGAGAGGCAAGCTCCCGCCCCGTATGCCGCAGTCAGAGTGCGGCGCCGGCCATACGGGGTATCGTGCATCCCTCAATCCGTCGCCGGGCGGATCACAGGACACCGGCGGAGCCTTCCGCAGCCGAGTTCAGCGGCCTGGTGTCCGCCACCGCTCTGTCGGAGCAGGGCATGTTTGCCCCATGTGGCAGCGTACTGACCTGGTGCAAGTAAAGAGAGACAGACATACAGGCAGGCCGCGAAAAGCACGCAGCATCAAGGCTTTTCGCCTGCGGCAGTCTATCCTTTCTGCGGAGATACACCGGAAACGGTCCTCCCTGCCAACGGGTGAAGTGCGCCCATCTGAACATAACTTTGATTTCAAGGAGATTTCTTTATATGACCACAAAAGGTATTTACCACACTCTCGTTACCCAGTTGGACAAGCTGGCCCGCCACAACCGGCAAGGCAGCTTCCGCACGAAGGATCGCTACTACGAGGCGGTCAAACGGTTCTGCGCCTACCTCGCTGTTCACTATCATCTGCAAAAGTTGGAGAATATCAGCAGCAAACATCTGGTAAGCTACGTTCTCTATTTGCAGGAGCAGGGCAAGTCCGCCAGCACCATCAAGACCGACCTCTCCGCCATTCGCTTCTTCCACGATAAGATGTCTCATCCACGCTACACGCTGCCGGACAATGAAGCATTAGGCGTCGCGCTGGAACGCCGCCGCTTCGGGCAGCAGGATCGCACATGGACGAACTCGGAGTTCGGCAAGCTGATCGGCCGTGCCATGGCAGAGGAGCGTGAAGACTACATTCTCGCCCTGTATCTGGCCCGGTACGCCGGTCTGCGCATCCATGAGTGCTTCCGCATGGACACCGCTGCGGCGGAGCGTGCACTGCGCGAAAACGCCCTCACCGTGAAAGGCAAGGGCGGCAAGGTGCGCATCGTTC
>ERZ772820.1090-NODE-1090-length-22600-cov-7.025327_pt1 | contig 22600 bp, 20 predicted proteins | sample MGYA00511377_ERZ772820 | MGnify/ENA primary metagenome ERZ772820 (study PRJEB29015, sample SAMEA2737684) | human gut metagenome | biome: human gut; feature: human-associated habitat; material: faeces | place: China | collected 2012 ... | reverse complement strand
CATTTCAACTTCTTTTGAATAAATCATTTGAATAAATACTCCTTTCGAAATATAACCTAGGGAACTATCCCCATATTTTTAGCATAAAACAAGTACTGCTACCCATCTTATGCTATGTATTATTTGTGAGCGTTTAGTCTGCCCACACCTTTGTTTATTTTCTCATAAAATTACAAAATAGTCTATAGTTTTACAAAATCTTTCAAAAAAAAATTATAACTGCAGGTGTTGTTGTAGGTATAACTATTGTTGGATGAGATATTTCAAGATATCCTACATTAAGTGTACTTGTTACGAGAAATGTTAATGAAAGTCAAATGAAAGACCCCTCTTCAATGATTTTTTCATGATATCACTCCTTCAATTTTTATATACAAAATGTATATATTTCTATTTTTTTGCTAATTATGGAACACACTTTCCACATTGTGTAGATATTTTGTAAACAAAAATTATATTTTGTTCATTTTTTATTCAAATATTGTTTTCATTTCATTAATAAACAATCTTCCTGCCTTTGAAATATATTTTCCTTTTTTAAATGCTACACACATTTTTCTGCTTGTACTTTCTTTTGTTCCCACTTTGTAATATATAGGATGATTTGCATAATTATTAAATTTAATTGCACTTTCAGCAACAAAAGTCACACCCATTCCAGCCACTGCCATTGCAAATCCTGTTGTTGACTGCTGAATTTCCATTATTTCCTCCGGGCTAATTGAATATTCGTCAAACAATTTGTTTACAATCTTTCTAACTCTTTGGTCTTCATTTAATAATATAAATCTTTCATCTTTAAATTCAGACATATCAACTTCTTTTATAGCTTCATCATTCAGTTTTCCTGCAATTATAGTTTCAGGACTAACCTGATAATCTTTCAACTTTTCATTTATGACATTTTCCCTTGGTACCGCTATAACAATTCTTTCTTCAAATATATCTTCTTTTTCAAATAAACTATCATCTATATCACTGTCAGAAAGGAAAATATCAACCGTACCGTCTAAACATTTTCTTTGAATATCCGGAGTTTTTCCTTCTATTATCTGAAAGTTAATTCCGGGATATTTTTTACTATATTCTGTTAACGCATATGGCAAATAACTCAACGAAAAACATGCAGTACTGCCTAATACAATCGTTCCGGTTTTAAGTTCATTTAAATCCGATATTTCTTTTTCAAAACGTTCTTTAGCTTCTATAACTGAACCCGCATACTCTAAATATGATTTGCCAAATTCTGTAAGTTCAATAGGTGATATACTTCTGTCAAATAAAAGTATTCCCCACTTTTTTTCTAATTTATTGATATATGAACTTAAAGCCGGTTGCGAAATTCCAAGTTTCTTTGATGCTTTAGAAAAGCTTTTTTCTTTCGCCACTTCTTTAACATAATAAAATCCTGTATTCTTCATCTTTTTTCTCCATCCTATTGAATATTAAATTATATTTTATCACTAATACGTCAAATCTGTCGAGTATCCTTTGTAGATTCATTAGGTGCATATAAAAGCAGATGGCATCATTGACACCATCTGCTTTAAAATTCAAATTAATTATTTAATTAATTATTTTGCTGTAATATATCCCTGTGCTGTAAGAAGTTCTGCTGAAAGAACTGCTCCGCCTGCTGCGCCTCTTAAAGTATTGTGAGATAATCCTACAAATTTATAATCATATACTGTATCTTCTCTTAATCTACCTACTGAAATTCCCATACCATTTTCAAAGTTTACATCTAATGAAACCTGTGGTCTGTTGTCTTCTTCTAAATACTGGATAAACTGCTTTGGAGCACTTGGAAGATCAAGTTCCTGTGGAAGTCCACTAAAGTTTCTTAATTTTTCAATTAACTGTTCCTTTGTAGGTTTCTTAGCAAATTTAACAAATACTGCTGCTGTATGTCCATCAAGAACCGGTACTCTGATACACTGAGTTGTTATTACAGGAGTTGTTGCCTTTTTAATAACACCATCTTCAACTTTTCCCCAAAGTCTAAGTGGTTCCTGTTCTGATTTTTCTTCTTCACCACCAATAAATGGAATGATATTTCCTACCATTTCAGGCCAATCCTTAAATGTTTTTCCTGCGCCCGAAATTGCCTGATATGTTGTTGCTACTACTTCTGTAGGTTCAAATTCCTTCCATGCTGTAAGAACTGGTGCATAACTCTGTATTGAGCAATTAGGCTTAACTGCTACGAAACCTCTCTTTGTGCCAAGTCTTTCTTTCTGATATTTAATAACTTCATAATGTTCAGGATTAATTTCAGGAACAACCATTGGTACATCAGGTGTCCATCTATGTGCACTATTATTTGAAACTACAGGTGTTTCTGTTTTAGCGTAAGCTTCTTCAATAGCTTTAATTTCATCCTTTGACATATCTACTGCACTAAACACAAAGTCAACTGTTGAAGCTACTGCTTCTACTTCATTAACATTATGAACAATCATATTCTTAACTTTTTCAGGCATAGGTGTTGTCATTTTCCATCTATCGCCTACAGCTTCTTCGTATGTTTTTCCTGCTGAACGTGGGCTTGCAGCTAATGTTGTAACTTCATACCAAGGATGATCTGCAAGTAAAGTTATAAATCTCTGTCCTACCATTCCTGTTGCGCCTAAAACGCCAACCTTTAATTTCTTTTCCATATGACCTCTCCATTTTTTTATTTTTGGTGATTAATCCACCCATATATTATGAACAATCAGATGTATTATTTATTTAGTATAAATCTGACCAATCATCATCACTGTTAGAATCTACATCTGTAGAACTACTATTGTTACTATTATCATTTAATACATCATCTGAAGAATCATTTTTTTTATCATTTGATGAACCATCTTTATCTCCATCAAAGAATATATCTTCAGCTGAATTATTTCCATTACCATTGTTATTAATCTTTGCTGTTTCCTGTTCTGTAGTTGTTTCTTTCTCTTTATCAGTATTTTTTGTGATAACTTCAGTCGTTGTAACTTTCTCGTTATTGCTTTCACTTTCTTTTAAAGAATTAAATCCAACTATTCCTGCTAACGCAATTACTATTACTGCTAACGCAATTACTATTACGCAAACAAGTACTATACTACTTCTTTTTTTCATATTGTCATTTCTCCTACAATTATATGTCTTGTTTCTCAATTAAGTCAGATGCCGATTATGGGAAACTTTTTTATAGCAAATGAATTTTGCTCATTTTTCCTAATATCAGATTATTTTTCTATGGAAACAGTTGTTTCTTCCACAGTCAATGTTTCTTCGTTAAGAAGCGATTCATCTTCTAACTGTTTTTGTCTTTCTTCTAACTTTTTCCGGTATTCTTCATCATATTTTTGTACTGATATTTTATATGTATCGCTCATACAATATATTTCTACCTGCATAATTCCATAGCATAAAAGTATAACAACTAAAATACCTATAAACCCTGAAACAGGATTATGTTTTCTAAATACCGGAATGTTATCTATATATTTAAAATCTGACAAAAATAATGCCGGACTTAATACTGCAACGAGAATAAATACATATTTAAATATCTCTAAAACAACATCTAGTGGTTCAAATTTAAGTGATGTAAATTCTCCATATAAACTAAATAACACATATGAAATAACTAATACATAATATAACAATGCCGGAATCATCTTATAAGACTTTCCTGAGCGGAATCCAAACAATTTGACATTGTCATATTTCTGTGGATTTTCAAGTCTGTTACGTTTATTATCATACTTTTTATAAATGTCCCTGTTATTCGCTGTTCTGTATGGTTTATATTTTTTTGTCATTGACTCTCCTAACAATCATTAAATCTGATTAAATATTAATGCCAACAAAAATATTAACAATTAACTTTTAAGATGTCAAAAAGTTCTTCTTTCCGACAATACGGTTATTATAACCACTTTACAATGAAATGTAAATAATTAGTTCACGTATTTAAGATTTAATCTAATAATTAATTGACAACAATTTTATCATTTTGTATTATATATAGGTGTGACACGCTTCTGTGGCTCAGTTGGTAGAGCGACGCACTCGTAATGCGTAGGCCACGGGTTCGAATCCCGTCAGGAGCTGATTAAAAGGCTATTAGATTTACTATTATCTAATAGCCTTTATAAGTTTCATTTATAATTTTTTTATTAACTCTTTACCCATATCGGTTATATCACCTAATACGTCTCCATAAATTCCTACTGAACCTTTAGTATTTGAACCTCTTCCTCTATTTGTTTCTGAAAAAACAGCCTTATATATAACTGCTCCCGCGCCTAAATTTGTCGGTGGTGTAAAATAATCTAACCACTGATCTGCAAATGTTCCACCTACTGCATCAATTGCTCCTTTAATAAAGCCCATTTTTCCGTTCCTTTCATGTTATTATTTTGTATCTTTATTTATTCATCTCTTCCCTTAAAATATAATATCTCATATTCTATTTCTATATTCATTTTACAGAAAAATAAAACCCAATACAACTGCTTTATTTATATCATTTGTAACCTTAAAAGTCAATTTTAATTGCCGTTTGCATCCATATTTGCTATAGTAACAAGTACAGACTTTTAGTAGCAAAATAAAGGAGAATTTGCATGATAGCAATTAATGTGATTAGTAAAAACGAATTTATGAACGCAATTTTTATAAAAGATACATTTGACTATATGTTGGTAAGCGAATTAGAATTAACAACACTCAACACTTTCTCTGTTGACGGGCGTATTAACAAAGATTTTATTAAAAAAAATGAACTTGAAGAGCCTGAAGATGATTTCATCTCATGGGGAAGTATCAGACATATATGTTTTGAAATTATCAAAGGGAAAAACGCTCCATTAAAATTTAAAATCACATTAAAACTTCCTAATTCTTATATTGAAAAAATGTTAACTTCTGTTGATACTAACATTGAAGCTTCGCAGGTTTTAGGAATGTACATACATATTAATTATGAAAACAACAAGTTAAATGTTATTACAGGTACCTCCTTAAGTATATTTACAATGGACAAGTCCATTGATAAATTCTGGGATAAACAAATTACTACTTTACTAAATCAGCATTTCGAACTTGAAATCGAATAAATTATAAATTCAATACAATTTTAAAACTCATAAACACATCTTCTTGCACATTTGTTAGCACTCTTTTTTATCGAGTGCTAATTTTCTCTTGACTTTTACATTTGACCTGTCTAAAATATATATCAAGCGTAAAAATTATGGTGAATGCAAATACTTCGAAATAGTGAAAATTGATAAAATTAAAAGAAATAGTATTCGCAAACACTAATAGATTTATATAAAGGAGTGATATATATGGCAGCTACAAAAGGTAGTTTATCTATTAACAGTGAAAATATTTTCCCAATTATAAAGAAATGGTTATACTCTGACCACGATATCTTTTTCAGAGAACTTATTTCTAATGGTTGCGATGCAATTACAAAATTAAAAAAATTATCTCTTATCGGAGAGTACGAATTTAAAGATGATGAAGAAAGCGAACTTAAAGTTCAGGTTATAGCTAATGCAAATGACAAAACATTAACATTTATCGATAATGGTATCGGTATGACAGCTGAAGAAATTGATGAATATATCAATCAGATTGCTTTTTCAGGTGCCGAAGCTTTCCTTGAACAGTATAAAGACAAAACTAATGAAGATCAGATTATCGGTCATTTTGGTTTAGGTTTCTATTCTGCTTTTATGGTTGCAGATAGAGTTACTATTGAGTCTCTTTCTTATAAAGAAGGTTCTAAGGCTGTAAAATGGGAATGTGAAAATGGTCTCGAATTTTCTATGGATGACTGCGATAAAACAGACAGAGGTACAAAGATTACTTTATATTTAAATGATGATAGCTTAGAATTTGCAAATGAGTTCAAAGCACGTGAAATCATTCACAAGTACTGCTCTTTTATGCCTGTTGAAATATTCCTTTCTAACCCAAACGCTGAACCAGAATATGATACAATTCCTGAATCAGAAGTAACTGACAAAGATACAGTAATTGAAACTATTGTTGAAGAAGCTAAAACTGAAGAAAAAGAAAATGAAGATGGAACTAAAGAGGTTGTAGAGGTTTCTCCTGCTACTACTAAAGCTAAAATCCTTAAAAGACCAAAGAGCATTAGTAATCCTGTTCCACTTTGGACAAAACATCCAAATGAATGTAGTGAAGAAGAATACAGGCAGTTCTATCATGAAGTATTTATGGATTACAAGGAACCTTTATTCTGGATTCATTTGAATATGGATTATCCATTTAACTTAAAGGGTATTCTTTACTTCCCTAAGATTAATACTGAATTCGAATCTGTAGAAGGTGTTATCAAATTATATAACAATCAGGTATTTATTGCTGATAACATTAAAGAAGTTATTCCTGAATTTTTAATGGTATTAAAGGGTGTAATCGATTGTCCTGACCTTCCACTTAACGTATCAAGAAGTGCTCTTCAGAACGATGGATTCGTTAAGAAGATTTCAGATTACATTACTAAGAAGGTTGCTGATAAGCTTTCAGGAATGTGCAAAACAGATAAAGAAAATTACGAAAAATACTGGGATGACATTTCACCATTCATTAAATATGGATGCCTTAAAGATGAAAAATTCTGTGAGAAAATGTCTGACTACGTTTTATTTAAAAATATTGACGATAAATTCCTTACATTTAAAGAATGCTTAGAGGAAAATAAAGAAGCTCATGAGAATACAATCTTCTATACAACTGACCCAGTTCAGCAAAGTCAGTACATTAATATGTACAGAAATGAGAATATAGATGTTGTTATTTTAAAGGATGCTATCGACCAACCATTTATAACACAATTAGAGCAGAAAAATGAAAATGTTAAGTTTATTCGTATTGATGCTGAATTGACAAATACTTTTAAAGAAGAAGTGAATGAAGACGAGTTAAAAGATATGACTGACAAACTAACTGAAGCATTTAAGAAAGCTTTAAACAGAGATACTCTTGATGTTAAGGTTGAAAAGATGAAAGATTCTTCTATTTCTTCCATGATTACTTTATCAGAAGAAAGCCGTCGTATGCAGGATATGATGAAGATGTACGGAATGGCAGGAATGGATCCTTCAATGTTTGGTGGTGCAGGTGAAACTCTTGTTCTTAATTCAAACAACAACCTTGTTAAATATATCATTGATAATCCAGAAGGAGAAAATACTGATTTAATATGCAAGCAGTTATACGACCTTGCAATGATTAGTCATACACCTCTTAATCCGGAATCAATGACAGCTTTTATTGAAAGAAGCAACAAGATTCTTGAAATCATAACTAAATAATAATATTTGAGAATGTGTTTAATTGTTAAAATAATTTATAATTCACTTCTTCTCTAATAAAAAATGGGCACTTATTTTGTACTGCCATCAAAAGTCAGATAAAAAATTGATGGTGTATCAATTCAAGTGTCCATTTTTATAACTTTTCGATACTATCTAATTTATAATATCACATTTAAACATTTCTTCTATTGCATTATTAAAATGAATTAAGTCATTTGATTTCTTGATTCGTTTCCAATTCTTTTCATAATTCTCAAATAGTGGTGACATATATCTCCATGCTTCTTTCATCTTAAATAAAAGATTTCTATCACCGCTCATTACTTCCTTGTAATCATTATATATAATTTCATTAAATCTATACAATTTTTCTTTAGTGACTCTCTCACCACCTCGTATTTCAGAAAAAATATTTGGATTAGTAATTGCTCCTCGACCAATCATTACACTGTCTATGTTTGGAAATCGTTTTGTAATTTTATTATAATCATCTACGCTGTTCACATCACCATTGTAACAAAGTTTATTTTTGCTGTTTTTATAGGCATACTCAAACACTTCTAAATTAGGAGTGTTATTATAAAATTCTTCTCTCACTCTTGGGTGTATGATTAATTCCTTTAAATTATATTTATTATATATTTCGAGTATTTCATAAAATTCTTCCGGCTCATACATTCCGATTCGCGTCTTTACTGATATTTCCATCCCTGACTCATTTACCATTTTATCAAGCAAAATATCTAAATCTTCAAGATTTTTCAAAAGGCCTGAGCCACGTCCTTTTGATACTACTGTTCCTGACGGACAGCCTGCATTTATATTAACCTCTGTATATCCGTAATCTTTTAATTTACTCATTGCACTAAGTGCCTGATCAGTCTGTTTTGTCATAAGCTGAGGAATCAAAACATTTATTTTATTATTTTGCGGATTTATATCTCTTACTTCTTTATTAGAAAATTTTTTATTCTGACTTGTACCTATAAACGGTGCAAAAAATTTATCCGGTTGTTCAAATACTGCCGCTAAGGCATTTCTATATATGTATCCTGTTATTCCTTCTAATGGTGCTAAATATAATTTCATTTTTCTTCCTTTTATCTCAATGCCAGGACTTTATATGCATAATACACGAAGCTGCTTTAATCCTAACATTAATTTAATTTTTTAATCCACGAACCATTATATTATATTGCAGAATATTTTCAAATAATAATTTCTATATGATTATGTAAATATCTGCACATAAAAAATCCTTATTATATTGTAACGATTTTGTTTTATTTTTTGTTATATTTTACTTTTATATGTTGTTATATGTTGTTATATTTTTGCTTTATTAAATTTAATCCATTTGTAAAATTATGTAATAACTTTCTAAATATAAATTTTAATTAAAATACATTATTATATGCATAGCTTCAAAACATCTACTCTACAAATATATATTTGAAAAACTACTGTTATAATGCTATAATTTTAAAGATGTCTTAGCGCAATATATAACAAAAACGATTCAGAAATTTGTTTATACCAAAAAGATTTTCATCAATTTGTTTATTGTAATATATTTGTAAGATGTAAATACAAAAAAAGAAATGAGGAATTACATATGAAATTATGGGGAGGCCGTTTCACAAAAGAAACAAATAAATTAGTACATAATTTTAATGCGTCATTATCATTTGACCAGAAATTTTATAAACAGGATATTCAGGGAAGTATTGCTCATGTGACCATGCTTGCAAAGCAGGGTATTATTGAAGAATCAGATAAAGTTGCAATTATTAACGGATTAAATAGCATTTTAACTGATATCGAAAACGGACATTTAGAGTTTACTCCTGAACATGAAGATATTCATAGTTTTGTTGAAGCTCATCTTATTGAAAGAATTGGCGAGCCTGGTAAGAAATTACACACAGGAAGAAGCCGTAACGACCAGGTTGCATTAGACATGAAATTATATGTTCGTGACGAAGTTGTTGAGCTTGACTCATTATTAAAAACTCTGCTTCAGTCCATAATGAAAGTTATGGAAGAAAACACTGAAACTTTTATGCCTGGATTTACTCATTTGCAGAAAGCTCAGCCTGTAACTTTAGCTCATCACTTTGGAGCATATTTTGAAATGTTTAAAAGAGACCGTAGCAGATTAACAGATATTTATGGCCGTATGAATTATTGTCCTTTAGGTGCTGGTGCATTAGCAGGAACAACATATCCTCTTGATCGTGAATATACTGCTTCTTTGCTTAATTTTGATGGTCCAACATTAAATAGTATGGATTCTGTTTCTGACAGAGATTATGTAATTGAATTAATGTCTGCTTTATCTACAATCATGATGCATTTAAGCAGATTCTGTGAAGAAATTATTATATGGAATTCTAACGAATATAGATTTGTAAATATTGATGATTCTTATAGTACAGGCTCAAGTATTATGCCTCAGAAGAAGAATCCTGATATTGCCGAATTAATCAGAGGAAAGACAGGACGTGTTTATGGTGCTCTTACTTCTATTCTTACTACAATGAAAGGAATTCCTCTTGCTTACAATAAAGATATGCAGGAAGATAAGGAATTTGCATTTGACGCAATCGACACTACAAAGGGTTGTATTGCATTATTTACAGGAATGATTGATACTATGACATTCAATAAGGATGTTATGGAAAGCAGCGCTAAAAACGGATTTACTAACGCTACAGACGCTGCTGATTATTTAGTAAATCACGGAGTTCCATTTAGAGATGCTCACGGCATTGTTGGACAGCTTGTTTTATTCTGTGAAGGTAAAGGTATTTCTCTTGACGATATGACATTAGATGAATTTAAGGCTATCAGTCCAGTATTTGAAGAAGATATATATGATGCAATCAGTCTTAAGACATGTGTTGATAAGCGTTTAACAATTGGTGCTCCAGGTAAAGAAGCTATGGATAAAGTAATCGCTATTAACAAAGAATATTTAAGTAAATAAAAGAATTTATTTTAATAAAAAACTGAGGTTTGAATCCATCCCATTGGATTAACCTCAGTTTTTTTAGCAATTATATGATACCTAAGTTTGTAACTAAGTTTTTTCATAAAAATATAGGCTCTACTATTTATCAAAATATCTTAATCTACATTGTGTACATTTACATCAAGCTGATTAAATGGAATTGAAATTCCTGCTTTATCAAAAGAAACACGTATATTTTCGTTTAAATAAAATTTGCAATCCCAATAATATTCAGTAGGTACCCACACTCTAACTTCCATTATAATTGCACTGTCTGCTAAATTTTTAACAACTACTGCGTTTGCCTCATCGTGCATTATATTAGAATAACTGTTCATCACTCTTTCGAGTTCTTTACGTGCAAGTTCTATATTATCATCATACGCTATTCCAACTTCAACATCTACTCTTCTCTTATCATTCATGGAATAATTCGTTAAAATGCTATTTGACAATGTTCCGTTTGGTAATTTTACAGATTTATTGTCTACTGTTTTTAAAGAAGTATAGAAAATATCAATTTTATAAACTGTTCCTTCTACTCCATTTGATTCTATATAATCTCCTACAGTAAACGGCTTCATAATTAAAATCATAACTCCACCTGCAAAATTTGATAAACTTCCTTCAAATGCAAGACCTATTGCTAAACCTCCGGAAGCAACAATTGCTGCAAATGATGTTGTTTCTATACCTACCTGTCCACAAATTGTAATCGCAAGTATAATATATAAAGTAACTTTTAATACTGAGTGAATAAATTTTGCTACACCTTCATCTGCTGATGATTTAGCAAATATTCTATCTACAAACTTAAGAATAAATTTAATTATAAATTTTCCAATTACAAATATAATTACTGCAATAATTATATCTATACCAAAGGCTACTGCTTTATCTATTAAATCACTACCTATCTGTGATAATTTGCTCACGTCCTTTGATAATTGTTCAATATTGTCTGATACACTTTCTACTTCTTTTTGAGTAGCACTAGCTAACATTAACATATGTTTCCTCCTTCCAATTAATTATAACTATAAACAATAAAAAGTCTTAGACTGTTTATTATCCAAGACTTTTTATAATTTAATGTGATATGCCTTATGGATTGCATACATTAAATGGCATACTCAATCCTTTAATCACATGTGTATTTGCTAAAAATTGATTATTTTACGATACGTACTTTAATTACACCTTCAATTGCTTCAATTTTTCCAACTAAATTATCAGTAGCTTTGCTATCTAAATCCATAATTGTATAAGCATATTCTCCTCTTGATTTGTCAACCATATCTGAAATATTCATACCTTCAGCAGCAACTGCAGATGAAAGCTGACCAATCATGTTTGGAATATTTTTATGACAAATTGTAATTCTTGCAACCTTGTCACATACGCCTAAATCACATTTTGGATAATTTACAGAATTAATAATATTTCCGTTTTCAATGAAATCTTTTAATTCTTTAACTGCCATTACAGCACAATTATCTTCTGACTCTTCAGTTGAAGCGCCAAGATGTGGTGTAGCAATAACATTCTTTGCCTTAGCTATCTTAGCATTAGGGAAGTCTGTTACATATCTCTTTACTTTACCTGATTCTAATGCTGCAATCATGTCATCATCACATACAAGTAAATCTCTTGCAAAGTTAAGAATTACAACTCCATCTTTCATCATAGCGATTGTGTCTTTGTTAATCATTTCTCTTGTATCATCTAATAATGGTGTATGAACAGTGATGAAATCACATTCTTTGTAAATTTCTTCTCTTGTATTTACATGTTTAACTTCACTTGATAATCTCCAAGCTCCATCTACTGAGATAAATGGATCATAACCATATACTTCCATACCAAGTTCTGTAGCTGCATTTGCAATTAAGCTACCAATAGCACCAAGTCCAATAACTCCAAGTTTTTTACCCATAATTTCATTGCCGGCAAAATTCTTTTTAGCTTTTTCCATTGTCTTGTTGATGTTTTCGTCTTCCTTATTGTCTTCAACCCATTTGTTTCCGCCAATAATATCTCTTGATGCAAGAAGCATTCCGCATAATACTAATTCCTTAACACCATTTGCATTAGCACCCGGAGTATTAAATACAACAACACCCTTTTCTGCACACTTGTCTAAAGGAATATTGTTAACCCCTGCACCTGCTCTTGCAACTGCTAAAAGATTATCAGATAATTCCATATCATGCATTGCTGCACTTCTTACTAATACTGCATTTGCTTCTTCAAAATTATCTGTAAATTCGTAATTATCTGTAAATTTGCTTGTTCCTACTTTTGAAATAGGATTTAAACAATTAACCTTAACCATTTTTCCTTCTCCTTATTATGCGTTTTCTTTTTCAAATTTTTCCATAAATTCAACTAATGCCTTAACACCTTCAATTGGCATAGCATTGTAAATACTTGCTCTCATACCACCAACTGTTCTATGTCCTTTAAGATTTTCAAGTCCGGCAGCTTTAGCTTCTGCTACAAATTTAGCATCTAAATCAGCATCACCTGTTACAAAAGGTACATTCATAAGTGAACGGTCTTTTGGAACAACTGTACCCTTAAATAATTTGCTATTATCAAGGAAATCATAAAGAATCTTAGCCTTTTCTTCGTTACGTTTCTTCATTGCATCAAGGCCACCCATCTTCTTAATCCATTTAAATACTTTTCCACAAATATAAATTCCATAGCATGGAGGTGTATTGTAAAGTGATCCTGCATCTGCCTGTGTTTTCCACTGAAGCATTGTTGGAACTGTGCTATCAACTTCCTCAGGAATTAAATCTTCTCTAATAATCGCAATAACAACACCTGCTGGTCCAACGTTCTTCTGAACACCACCATAAATTACACCATACTTTGATACATCAACAGGTTCTGATAAGAAACATGAAGATACATCAGCTACTAATGTATGTCCTTTTGTATTTGGTAATTCATGATACTTTGTACCATAAATAGTATTGTTTTCACAAATGTATACATAATCAACATCATCGTCAATATCTAAATCGCTACAATCAGGAATATATGAGAATGTTTTATCTGCTGATGAAGCAACTCTTTGTACTTCAAGATACTTTTCTGCTTCTGCAGCAGCTTTCTTAGCCCACTGTCCTGTTACGATGTAAGCAGCCTTGCCATTCTTCTTTAAGTTCATTGGTACTGCAGCAAACTGCTGTGATGCACCACCCTGAAGGAATAATACTTTATAATTATCAGGAATACCCATTAAATCTCTTATATCCTGTTCTGCCTCATCAATAATCTGCTGGAACATTTTTGAACGATGGCTCATTTCCATTACGCTCATTCCACATCCCTTATAATCTAACATTTCATCTGCTGCTTCTTTTAATACTTCTTCTGGTAATACAGCAGGTCCTGCTGAAAAATTGTATACTCTTGCCATTTCTTTCTATTTCCTCCTAATTATTATATGTACTGTCTCGTTTCTTAGCAGTCATATCCCTTTGCAGCTAAATCTTCTTCAGAAAAAGCTTCGCTAATTGATGTATTAGCCGGTACCATTGGGAATACCTTATCATCGCTGTCAATCTGACAATCTATTACACAAGGAATATTTAATTCAATTGATTCTTTTAAAGCATTTTTAAATTCATCAATTGTTGTACATTTGTATGCTTTTGCACCCATTCCTTCTGAAATCTTAACAAAATCAACCTGATCATCTAATACCGTATTTGAATAACGTTTACCATAGAATAATGTCTGCCACTGTCTAACCATACCTAATACATGGTTATTAATTACAATCTGAATAATTGGAATATTATAACGTGTTGCTGTAGCAATTTCATTCATATTCATTCTGAAACATCCATCGCCTGCAATATTAACACAGATTCTGTCTTTATTTGCCATCTTAGCACCTATACATGCACCAACACCATATCCCATTGTTCCAAGACCACCTGATGTGAGTAACTGTCTTGTTTTTTTATATTTATAGAACTGTGCAGCCCACATCTGATGCTGTCCAACATCAGTTGTTACAATTGCATCACCATTTGTTATTTCATATAATGCATCAATAATTGACGGACCATTTAATGTTGTTTTGTCTAATGCTAATGGATATTTGTTCTTTAATTCTCCAACTTCATCCATCCATTCTTTATGATTCTGCTTTTCTAACTTTGTGTTTAATCTCTTAAGTATTTCATTTGCATCACCTATAATGCTTGCATCTGTCTTAACATTCTTATTAATTTCAGTTGGATCAATGTCAATATGTATAATTTTTGCATCCGGTGCAAAGCTATTTGGATTACCAACAACTCTATCACTAAATCTTGCACCAATAACAATTAATAAATCGCATCGTGTTACACCAAAGTTAGATGCCTTTGTTCCATGCATACCAATCATTCCTGTATAACGTGCATTCGTTCCTTCAATTGCACCTTTACCCATTAAAGTGTCACAAACAGGTGTATCAATTATGTCTGCAAATTTTCTAAATTCATCCTGTGCTCCGGAAGCTACTAATCCACCACCGGCAATAATAAATGGTTTATTTGAACCTTTTATTAATTCTACAACCTGATCAACATCTTCTTCTTTGATTGTATCTGTATATGGTTCAATTGCCTTAGGTGTCTGCTTTGTATATTCAGTTTTATTAGCTGTTACATCCTTTGTAATATCAACTAATACAGGACCTGGTCTTCCTGATTTAGCAATTGCAAATGCTCTTCTGATTGTATCTGCTAAGTCTTCAATTTCCTTTACTATAAAATTATGCTTTGTAAATGGCATTGTTGCACCTACAATATCAATTTCCTGGAAAGAATCTTTTCCAAGTCCTGATTTAGCAACATTAGCTGTTATTGCAACAATTGGAATTGAATCCATATATGCTGTAGCAATACCTGTAACAAGGTTTGTTGCTCCAGGGCCTGATGTTGCCATACAAACACCAACCTTACCTGTTGATCTTGCATAACCGTCTGCCGCATGTGCAGCTCCCTGTTCATGGGATGTTAATATATGTGTAATTTCATCTGAATGTTTATAAAGAGCATCATAAATATTAAGAATTGTTCCACCAGGATAACCAAAAACTGTATCAACACCCTGTTCTTTCAAACATTCTACAACTATTTCTGAACCTGTTAATTGCATATTTTTACCCTCTCTTTTTACTTCTTTATTTCTAAAATTGCGCCTCTGTTTCCTGAAGTTACCATAGATGCATATCTAGCAAGATATCCTGTTGTAACCTTAGGTTCTCTTGGCTGCCATTTTGCTTTTCTTGCTGCCATTTCTTCATCAGAAACGTCAATGTTTAATGTCATTTCAGGAATATTAATCTTTATAATATCTCCTTCTTCAACTAATGCTATAGGACCACCTACGGCTGCTTCCGGTGAAACGTGTCCGATAGATGCACCTCTTGAAGCACCTGAGAAACGTCCGTCTGTAATCAATGCAACAGATGAACCTAATCCCATACCTGCAATGGCAGATGTTGGATTTAACATTTCTCTCATACCAGGGCCACCCTTTGGTCCTTCATATCTAATAACAACAACATCACCAGGAACAATCTTTCCACCTTTAATAGCTGCGATTGCATCTTCTTCACAGTCAAATACTCTTGCAGGTCCTTCATGAACCATCATTTCATCAACAACTGCTGAACGTTTTACAACACCACCATCTGGTGCAAGATTTCCCTTTAATACTGCAAGACCACCTGTCTTACTGTATGGATTATCTAATGGTCTGATAACTTCAGTGTTCTTGTTAACCGCCCCCTTAATATTTTCTCCAACTGTCTTTCCCGTAACTGTCATGCAATCTAAGTTAAGAAGTCCTGCTTCTGCTAACTCATTCATAACTGCATATACACCACCGGCTTCATTCAAATCTTCCATATATGTAGGACCTGCCGGTGCTAAATGACATAAGTTAGGTGTTCTTTCACTTATTGGATTAGCAAATGAAATATCAAAATCAAATCCAATTTCATGAGCGATTGCAGGCAAATGAAGCATACTGTTTGTTGAGCATCCAAGTGCCATATCTACTGTTAATGCGTTTAAGATTGCATCCTTTGTCATAATATCTCTTGGTTTAATATCTTTTTCAAGCAATTCCATAACCTTCATACCGGCATGTTTTGCAAGTTTAATTCTTTCTGAATATACAGCCGGGATTGTTCCGTTTCCTTTAAGTCCCATACCTAATGCTTCAGTTAAACAGTTCATTGAATTTGCTGTATACATACCAGAACATGAACCACATGTAGGACATACATTCTGTTCAAATTCCTTCAATTCATCTAATGTAATGTTTCCGGCTGCCTGAGCACCTACTGCTTCAAACATAGAAGATAAACTTCTCTTTTGTCCCTTAACATGACCTGCAAGCATTGGTCCACCTGAAACAAATACTGTTGGAACATTAATTCTTGCTGCAGCCATTAATAATCCGGGAACATTCTTATCACAGTTAGGAATCATAACTAATGCATCAAACTGATGAGCTAATGCCATCGCTTCTGTTGAATCAGCAATCAAATCTCTTGTTACAAGAGAATATTTCATTCCTATATGTCCCATTGCAATACCATCACATACTGCGATAGCCGGGAACATAATAGGTGTACCACCCGCCATAGCAACACCCATTTTAACTGCATTTGCTATTTTATCCAGATTCATATGACCTGGTACAATTTCATTGTATGAACATACGATACCAACTAATGGTCTGTTCATTTCTTCTTCAGTAAGCCCCAGAGCATTGAATAATGATCTGTGTGGAGCCTGCTGTAATCCTTTTGTTACTGCATCACTCTTCATAACTGCCTCCTATATATTCTATATTCTTTCACAGATGCAATCGCCCATTTCTTTACATCCAACCATCTGCATCCCATCAGACATAATGTCAATTGTACGAATTCCATCTTCTAATACTTTCTGTACTGCATCTTCAACTGCCTTAGCTTCTTCATCTAAATCAAATGAATATCTAAGCATCATAGCAGCTGAAAGAATTGTTGCAATCGGGTTAGCCTTGTTCTGTCCTGCAATATCAGGTGCAGCTCCATGACTTGGTTCATATAATCCAAATTTGCCTTCTGCAAGACTTGCTGATGAAAGCATTCCAATTGAACCTGTTACCATACTTGCCTCATCTGATAAAATATCACCAAACATATTCTCAGTAACAACTACATCAAACTGTGCAGGATCTTTAACTAACTGCATTGCACAGTTATCAACAAGCATATGTGTTAATGTTACTTCCGGATAATCTTTTGCTACTTCTGTAACTACCTTATCCCAAAGTCTTGATGAATCTAAAACATTTGACTTATCAACGCTAATAACGCTCTTGCGTCTCTTCATTGCAATTTCAAATGCTTTAATAGCGATTCTTCTAATTTCGTTTTCGTCATATTTTAAAGTATCAATGGCTGTCATTACACCATTAACTTCTTCTGTCTTTCTTTCACCAAAATAAAGACCACCTGTTAATTCTCTAACAATTATCATGTCAAATCCGGCATCTGCTACAGATTCTTTTAATGGGCATGCACCCTTTAATTCTTTATATAAATAAGCAGGTCTTAAATTTGCAAATAGACCTAAGCCTTTTCTAATTGCAAGCAACCCTGCCTCTGGTCTAAGATGTGGTGGTAAATCATACCAACTATCCTTTCCCACGACACCTCCGACAGCTCCAAGAAGTACTGCATCACTAGCTTTCGCTGTTGCCAATGCTTCATCTGTAAGTGGCACTCCGTGTTTGTCGATTGAAACTCCACCCATATCAACTTCAGTATAACTGAAAGAATGACCAAATTTCTTACCGACAGTGTCGAGAACCTTCTGTGCTTCTGCTACAATTTCGGGTCCAATTCCATCACCTGGAATAACTGCAATATTAAAATCCATTGCTCTGTCCTCTCTTTTTCTTAGTATCTTGTAACGTTTTTAATATGTATAAATATCCACGTTAACTTTTACATTTTATCGCAAATACGACATTTTTTCAACCATACATATATATCTATTTTCTTGATGTATATTAATTATATTATTTTATTCTCTTCTTCAACTTTTGTTATACTTATGGCTTCTCCATATATAATCATCTCAAATCCGCTTTGCTTCTTTTCGGTGATTATACATTCGCCAAACACTTTCTGATGCTTGAGTTTTGTTATACACATGGCTCCGCCATGTATAACCACCTCAAATCCGCTTCGCTTCTTTTCGGTGATTATACATTCGCCAAACACTTTCTGCCTTTTTTGCAAGCAAAAAGCAGAAAGTGCTTGGCTCATTGTGTATAACAAAAGAGAGAAATTCTTTTCGAACTTCTCTCTAAATCTTAATCTTAATTATTCTGCGTCTGCTTTTTCAACATCAACAATTGCAGTTTTCTGCATTGGGATTCTGCAGTTTTTGTTATTACCAAATTCTACGATAACCATATCGTCCTGAACATCAATAACCATTCCGTAAAATCCACTTGTTGTAAGAATACTGTCTCCAACAGCTACACTTTCTCTAATTTCATCCTGTCTCTTTTCCTGTTTTTTCTGTGGACGAATCATTGCGAAATACATAAATCCAAAGATTACCACACACCAAACAATCATCATAACTGTTCCCATTGCACCACCTGTTGATGATGAAGCTAATAACATATCTGTCATTTTAATCCTCCTAACGCTTGTCGTTTTCTTTAAAGCCTTCTAATTTCTTTGCTTTATATTCACTATAATTTCCTGCTTCTATGGCAGCTCGAATTTCTTCCATCATTGTATTATAAAAATACAAATTATGCAACACACATAATCTCATTCCTAGCATTTCTTTTGCTTTGAGCAAATGTCTGATGTATGCACGGCTATGATGTTTACATGCAGGACACTGACATCCTTCTTCAATTGGTCTGCCATCTGTCTCATATTTTGCATTAAATAAGTTAATCTTGCCCTTATTAGTATACAAATGTCCATGGCGTCCATTTCTTGTAGGATATACACAGTCGAAGAAATCAACACCTCTATCAACTGCTTCTAAAATATTAGCAGGTGTTCCAACTCCCATAAGATAAGTTGGTTTATTCTGTGGTAAATAAGGTACCACTGATTCAAGGATTCTATACATTTCTTCATGACTTTCACCTACTGCAAGTCCACCTACTGCATATCCGTCTAAATCCATTTCAGTTATCGCTTTTGCATGTTCAATACGAATATCATCATATATTCCACCCTGATTAATACCAAACAGCATCTGATTTTTATTAATTGTATCTTCAAGACTATTTAATCTGTTCATTTCATTCTTACATCTCTCAAGCCATCTTGTTGTTCTATTTACAGATGCCTGAATATATTCTCTTGATGCAACACTTGAAGGACATTCATCAAACGCCATAGCAATTGTTGAAGCTAAATTTGACTGAATCTGCATACTTTCTTCAGGTCCCATAAAAATCTTTCTTCCATCTACATGAGACTGAAAATATACGCCCTCTTCTTTTATCTTTCTAAGTCCTGCAAGCGAAAATACCTGAAATCCGCCTGAATCCGTAAGAATAGGCTTATCCCAATTCATAAACTTATGAAGACCTCCAAGTTGTTTTACAATGTGGTCTCCCGGTCGTACATGCAAATGATATGTATTTGACAATTCGACCTGAGTCTTTATATGTTGTAAATCTTCTGTTCCTACTGCTCCCTTAATTGCTGCAGCAGTTCCTACATTCATAAATACCGGTGTCTGGATTGTACCGTGAACTGTTTCGAATTCTCCACGCTTAGCCAAACCATCAGTTTTCAATATTTTATACATAAAATTTTCTTTCCTTCTTTATGGTAATATATGTCCGGCAGACAAATATAATTTATACCATTCTTCTCTTGAAATTTCAATATCAGATGCTTGTGCAATCTGTTTTAATCTTTCGAGATTTGTTGTTCCTGCAATCATCTGCATATTAGCCGGATGTCTTAATATCCACGCTGTCACAATTGTTGTAGGAGTCACATTATATTTTTGTGCCAATTCGTCAATAACTTTATTAAGTTCAGGGAATTTATCATTTCCAATAAATACACCTTCAAAAAATCCATACTGGAACGGAGACCAATTCTGAATTGTTATATCGTTTAATCTGCAAAAATCAAGAACTGCTCCATCTCTATTTACAGCCCCATCAGATGACATGTTTACTTCAAGACCCTGACTAATCATATTTGAATTTGTAATACTTAATTGAAGCTGATTTGCACAAATTGGTTGCTTAACATATTTTTGAAGCAACTGAATCTGCATAGGATTCATATTTGAAACGCCAAAATTTCTTACCTTTCCACTTTTTTCCAATGTATCAAATGCGTCAGCTACAACCTCAGGTTCCATTAATGCATCCGGTCTGTGAAGTAATAATGCATCCAAATAATCTGTTCCAAGTCTCTTAAGTATTCCGTCTACTGAATTAATGATGTGTTCCTTTGAAAAATCATACATAACACCCGGAACAATACCACATTTGGACTGAATAAAGAATTTTTCTCTATTTGTTGAAATGTTAAGTTTTGCTGCCTTTCCGAATAACTCTTCACAACTACCGCCACCATAAATATCTGCATGGTCAATATGATTAATACCAAGTTCCAAAGCTGTATCGATAAATTTTTCTGCTGTTTTTAAATCAAGTGCTCCTAATCTCATACAACCTAAAACGATTGCCGGTACTGATATATTTGTCTTTCCTAATTTTATCTGTTTCATTCGATTTATACCTCTCTAAATTATTACCAAATTTCATTAGTCCAATCCTTTATATAATAATGGATTTTGGTAGTTAATTCAAGGAGGTTCTATTTTTTTTAAACTATATTCGTTTCTAAATCTCACTTTATATTTGATTCATCTGTAATATCTTGTTATACTAATACAAGCAAATTTACAGAAGATATATTATGAATTTTACTCAAAAGTTTACACAAATTTATTTGTTAAACACTTCTGATTACAATTAGGAGGCTCATTATGTTTGGTTCAACATATGGTAATACATTAAAAATAAGCACATGGGGAGAATCCCACGGAAAAGCTTTAGGTGTTGTAGTTGACGGTTGTCCTGCCGGTCTTTCTTTATGCGAAGAAGATATTCAGATATTTTTAGACAGAAGAAAACCAGGTCAGTCTGCTTTCACTACTCAGCGAAATGAAGGCGACCTTGTAGAGATTCTTTCAGGTGTATTTGAAGGGAAAACTACAGGAACACCTATTTCAATGATTGTGCGTAACAAAGAACAACGTTCAAAAGATTACAGCGAAATTGCAAATTATTATCGTCCGGGACATGCCGATTATACATTTGACGAAAAATTTGGTTTTAGGGATTATCGTGGTGGCGGACGCTCTTCAGGACGCGAAACTATCGGACGAGTTGCAGCAGGTGCCATTGCTTCAAAAATTTTAAACCAGCTTGGCATATCTATTACTACCTACTCTAAATCAATTGGTAATGTAGAAATAGATTATAACAAACTTGATAAAGATAATATTTTAAAAGACACTTTATATATGCCTGACAAAGAAGCTTCTGCTAAAGCTCAGGAACTATTAAAAGAAAAAATTGCTGATACTGATTCCGTTGGTGGCATTATTGAATGCGTTGTTAAAAATATGCCTGCCGGAGTTGGTGAACCTGTATTTGAAAAACTTGATGCAAATTTATCAAAGGCTGTCATGTCTATCGGAGCTGTTAAAGGTGTTGAAATCGGAGATGGATTTGCCGTTGCCTCTGCTTGCGGTTCAGAAAACAATGATAACTTCAAAATAGAAAATGATAGAATTGTCAAATCCACAAATCATGCCGGAGGAATACTTGGTGGAATAAGCGATGGCTCAGATATTGTTTTAAGAGCTGCAGTCAAGCCTACTCCTTCTATTGCTAAAACTCAGAGTACAGTTAATAAATCAAACGAAGAAATAGAAATCAGCATTCACGGAAGACACGACCCAATAATTGTTCCTAGAGCCGTAGTTGTTGTAGAATCAATGGTAGCTCTTACATTAGTAGATATGTTATTTATGTCAATGACTTCTAAAATGGATGACATTATAGATTTCTTTAAGAAATAAATTATTTTAATATCTTTTATAATATAAAAATTAGTTTTTTATACAAATTTATTTTGATAAATTTTATTTAA
>ERZ772820.1079-NODE-1079-length-22731-cov-3.815091_pt1 | contig 22731 bp, 20 predicted proteins | sample MGYA00511377_ERZ772820 | MGnify/ENA primary metagenome ERZ772820 (study PRJEB29015, sample SAMEA2737684) | human gut metagenome | biome: human gut; feature: human-associated habitat; material: faeces | place: China | collected 2012 ... | reverse complement strand
GAAGAAAACGGGGAAAAGAAAACCATTTCAAAGTGACGGTTCCTCCTTTGGAAAGGCTCCTGAATCATGAGCGCAATGCCTACCGTCACAGTATACCACAAACCCCCATGCGGAACGCAACTCCCATCTTGCCATTTATCCCGAAAAGCGGTACAATAGAGTCAATTCAAACTGCTATTCAGCAAATTTTGTTGATAAAGCCAAGGGAGGAAACCGAATGTATCAGCAGGTGATTGACAACGCCACGGAAAAAATGAAGAAGACCACCTCCGTTTTTCAGACGGAACTGCGGTCCATCCGCGCCGGACGCGCCAATCCGCAGCTTTTGGATCGCGTAATGGTGGATTATTACGGTGTGCAGACCCCCCTGAACCAGATGGGCAACGTGTCCTCGCCCGAACCCCGGATGCTGGTCATCAATGTGTGGGATCAGAAGGCCCTGCCGCTGGTGGAAAAAGCCATCCTGAAGAGTGACCTGGGGCTGAACCCCTCCAATGACGGCAAGCTGATCCGGCTGGTGATCCCCGAACTGAACGAGGAGCGCCGCAAGGAGCTGACCAAAATGGTCCGCAAGAGCGCAGAGGACGCGAAGGTGGCCATTCGCTCCATCCGCCGGGACGCCATGGAGCAGGTGAAGAAGCTGGAAAAGGACAGCCAGATCACCGAGGACGACCGGGCCAAGGCCGAAAAGAAGATTCAGGAAAAGACCGACGAGGCCATCAAGGGCGTCGATACCATCTGCGCTCAGAAGGAAAAGGAGATCATGGAGGTCTGATGCGCCTGACCTTTGAACATTTGCTGGGGCTGCCCGCAGAGGCGGCTCTGGCCGTCCTCCACGCCAGCGGCATCATGGATGTGGAGGTGGTTCCCACCGCCGCACCGCCGCGCCGCCACCCCGTGCCGGAGGATCAGTACCGCACGGAGGAGGGCGAGGCCGCCGGATATGCCTCCACCCGCGTGGTCGCCGTGGAGGAGGACGGCCGGCGGCTGATCGTTTCCCGCTTTTTGACGGGTCTGCGATCGGAAACAGCCAACGAAAACCCGCAGGAGGAATGATCCTCCTGCGGATTTTGCCTTTTACGGTTCTTTTTCCCGGTTTTTCTCATCCTGCCAGACCAACTGCTCCAAATATTCCCCGCTGGTCAGGCGGCGCGACGCGGCCCGTTCCAGCGCGTGGCGATACGCCTCCCGATCCATCTGTACGCAGACGCTCACCTTGTCCGGCGCGCACAGGCCGAAGGGTTCATCCAGTCCTTGGGGGTCGGTAAAAAGTCTGCTCTTCATGGGCGCTCCCTCCGCTGCATCCTATGCCGCAGACGGCGGCGGGTTCCATGGGGCAGTATTCCCCGGCGAAGGCTGTATCATACGGAAAAAGTCAAAACAGGCCTGCTTCTTTTGGGAGAAGCGGGCCTGTTTGCTATGATCGTTTTTAATTCCGGGCAGTGACCAGATGCAGCAGCACCTTGACGCATTTTTCCATTTCGGGCACGGAGACGTACTCCATCAGGCCGTGGCCGTTGTAGCCGCCGGTGGGCAGGTTGGGACAGGGCAGGCCCTCCCAGGAAAGCCGCGCGCCGTCGGTGCCGCCCCGGATAGCGACGATCTGTGGTTCATCTCCGGCGGAGCGGATGGCGTCCAGCGCCCGCTGCGTCACTTCGGGGTAACGGTCGATGACCTCCCGCATGTTGCGGTAGCTGTCCTTCAGGGTGACGCGCACGGTGCCCGCGCCGTACTTCTGGTTCAGGTAAGCTTCGGCGGCCAGCATCATGGCCTCCTTGGTCTCCAGTTTGGCCGCGTCATGATCCCGCAGAATGTATTGCAGCACAGCGCCGCTTTCGTCGCCCTGCATCCCGCACAGGTGATAGAAGCCCTCCCGGCCCTCCGTGTGCTCGGGGCACTCGGCGGCGGGCAGCATGGCGTTGAACTCCATGGCGATCTTGCTGGCGTTCTTCATCTTGTCCTTGGCGCTGCCGGGGTGGATATTGAAGCCCTTGACCTCCACCAGCGCAGAGGAGGCGTTGAAGTTTTCGCATTCATATTCGCCCACGCCGCCGCCGTCCACCGTGTAGGCAAAGTCCGCACCAAAGCCCTTGACGTCAAAGTCGTCCGCGCCCTCGCCGATCTCCTCGTCGGGGGTGAAACCCACGCAGATTTTGCCGTGCTTCAGGTCGGGGTTGGTCATAAGGAGCTCGCACAGGGTCATGATCTCGGCGATGCCCGCCTTGTCGTCGCCGCCCAGCAGGGTGGTGCCGTCGGTGACGATCAGCTCGTGGCCCACGTGGCGCTTCAGACATTCAAATTCTTCCGGCTTCATGACCACACCGTTGCCCACGTCCAGCTCGCCGCCGGCATACACCAGGCAGCGGGGATGCACCGGGCCGGTGGGCACGGCGGGGGCGGTGTCCATATGGGCGATCAGGCCGATGGCGGGCTGATCGGGCACGTTGGCGGGGATCTCCCCGTAGACGTAGCAGGTGGGGCTGACGCGGACGTTCTCCGCGCCCATTTCCTTCAGTTCCTTTTCCAAAAGCCGGGCCATATCCCACTGTTTTTCGGTGGAGGGATGGGTTCCGGTGGTCTCGCTGGAGCCGGAGTCGATGACCACATAGTTGAGAAACCGTTCTTTCACATTCATGGGACAGTACCTCCTTGAAAAAATCAAATTTACCGCAGTTGGGTCAGGACGATGGTGCTTTCCCGGGCCAGCAGGGCGTGCTTCGGCGCGGCGGGGAAGGCTTCGACGCTGCCGCAGGAATGGCAGCAAAGCATCATTTCCGCAAAGTCCATCCCTGCAGCCATGGAGAAGCCTACGCCGCCGGAGAACCGGGGGTTGACCTCCAGAAAGAAGAAATCGTCCCCGTGGCGGATGAACTCCATGTTCACCACGCCCACCAGCCCCACAGCCTCCGCAATGGCGGCGCAGACGGCCTCCAGCGGATGATCGGGCAGCACCTCCACGGTCATGCCCAGCCCGCTTTTGTTGCGCAAAAGCTCCTGCCGGGCGGCGGCGCGCACCTGACCGGCGCTATCCCGGGCCACGTCCACGCAGAACACGTCCCCTTCCAGAAAGGGCTGCACGATGCAGTCCTCCCGGCCCGCCAGTGCCGTCTGGTAGCTCTTTTCGTCCGCCGCCACGGCCTGTCCCAGACTGGAACGGCCAGACCGGGGCTTGACCATCGCCGGGAAGGGAAAGGGACAGGGCTGCCCCGACACGGCGGATTCCGTGGGGATCAGTCGGCAGACCTGCTTTTCCGCCAGGAAACGATTCATCGTGTCCTTGCGGCGGCACAGGGCGGCGACCCTCTCCTCCGGCACGCAGACCGTGCAGCCCAGCGCCCGGAATTCGGCTTTTCGGGGGGCCAGCGCGTCCACCTCCGGGTCGGTCAGGGGAATGAGAAAATCCAGCATATCCCGGCGGACGGCCTCCCTGAGCTGCTCCACGTAGGGCTCGCCCTCCGTGGCCAGCCGGGCCTGAAAGAAATCGATCTCTCCGGCCAGCGGCGTCCATGCCCGGGGATAAATATCGCAGCCGAATACGGCGTGGCCCAAGGCCTGATAGCGCCGGGCCACCGGGGCTGCGGCCATGGAACCGATGGCGGTCAGCAGAATACGGCTCATGCTTGCGTTCCTCCTTTGGACGTTCCGGCGGCCTTGCGGCGGAGGGCCGCCGCCATCTGCACAAGGCAGCGGAAGCTCTCCGGCTTGAACAGCAGGCTCATGCCGCCGTAGAGGAGTACGCCCGCCGCCACCTGAACCAGCAGCAGGGGCAGATTGCCGAGGGGCAGACGGCCCAGCGCGCTGACGGCCAGAAACATGACAAGGCTCATGCCTATGGGCGGCAGAATATCCCGAAGCTGCTCCCAGTAGCCGTAGCGGATCAGCCTTTTGTTGGGGAAGGCGTTTACAAACGACGAGATCACCGTGGAGACCACCGCGCCCCATACGATGGGCAGCACGCCCTCAAAGCAGAACACGGTGACGCACAGAATGGCGATGCCGTAGCTCTTTTTGACGATCTCCAGCTTCAAAAACACATCGCTGCGCCCCATGGCGTTGATGGCCTGCAGGTTGGCGGTGTGGATGGGGTAAAAGGCGAAGTCGATGCAGCAAATTTGCAGGAAGGGCACGCAGGGCAGCCATTTGTCCGTCAGAAGCAGGCTCACCAGCGGGCGGGCCACCGCCGCCAGCCCCGCCATCAGCGGCAGCACCAGGAAGCTGGAGGCCATGATGGAGCGGCGCATGGTCTGCTTCATCCGTTCCAGATCGTCCTGCTGCTCGGATAAAACCGGCAGCATCACGCTCTGGATGGAGCCGTTCACCGCGTTCATCAAAAGCTCCGGGAACTGCTTGCCCCGGTTGAAATAGCCCAGCGCCTCCGAGGAAAACTTCTTGCCGATGACAAAGGAACGCAGGTGCTGGTAGCCCGTATCCATCAGGCTGGACAACAGCAGCTTCCAGCCGAAGGAGAACAGGCTCCGCACCCGGCGAAGGGAAAAGCAGAAATGAGGCCGCCAGCGCACCAGAACAAGCAGAAGGACGCACAGGCTGAACTGATTGGTCAGCTGCTGACCCACCAGCGCCCACACGCCCAGCCCCCGCAGCGCCATGCCGACGCCTACGCATCCGGACAGCACCGTAGCGGCCAGACTGGCGGTCATCAGCTTGCGGAAGGACATTTCCCGGGCAATGACCGCGTTCTGTACGCTGGTCAGCGCACCAGGGAACAAAATCAGCGCCAGCACCCGCAGGTAACTTGCCAGCCCGACCATAGCGAAATAGCGCTCGATGGCGGGCGCGGCGAAGAACAGCGCCGTATAGAGCAGCGCCGCAATGGCGAGCCCCAGAAAAAACACGGAGCTTCGGTCGGTCTCGTCGATCTCGGCCCGCTGGATGAGGGCGGTGTTCAGGCCGCTTTGCACAAACACCTGCGCAATGGCCGTGAAGACCAACAACAGGGACAAAACGCCGTAATCGTCCGGGGTCAGCAGTCGGCCCAGCACCAGACTGACCACAAAGGCGATGCCCTGATTGCCGAAGCTTTCCAGCAGCTTGAACACGAAGGAGGAAGCCGCGGACTGGCTGCGTTTCTCGCTCATAGGGTCACGCCTTTCCGAGGATCAGGCCGCAGATGCGCTCCACGTCGCCCTCCGTCAGCTCCGGGTACAGGGGCAGCGTCACCACCTGCCGGGAGGCCTGCAGGGCGATGGGGGTCCGCGAGGAGTCAAAGCCCGGACGGTTCCGATAGCAGTCGAAGTCCGTGATCAGCGGATAGAAATACTTCCGGGCGTGGATATCCGCCGCCGCCAGCCGGGCGCAGATCTCGTCCCGGCTTCCGGCCTGACCGGTGAACCGCACGGGATAATAGGCGTAGTTGGACACAACGCCCGTTTGCTTCTTCGGGCAGACGATCCCTTCGTGGCCGGACAAAAGGCGGTCGTACAACTCCACCACATGGCGGCGCTTTTCGATGTTTTCATCCAGATGGCGCAGGTTGCACAGGCCCATGGCGGCGTGGAACTCGCTCATTTTGGCGTTGCCGCCGGGGTAGAGCACCGTCTCCTCGTCCTCGATGCCGTAGTTCCGCTCCCATTCCAGCCGCCGGTTCAGCTCCGGGTCGGCGGTGGTCACGCAGCCGCCCTCAATGGTATGGAACACCTTGGTGGCGTGGAAGGAGAACATGGCCGCGTCGCCCATCCGGGCGGCGGATACCCCGTCCCGGCTGACGTGAAAGGCGTGAGCCGCGTCGTAGATCAGCTTCAGCCCGTGCTTTTTCGCAATGGCGGACAGGGCTCCGTCGTCGCAGAGGTTGCCGTACACATGCACCGGCAGGATGGCGCAGGTGCGCGGGGTAATGAGCGCCTCCACCTTCGCGGGATCCATGGTGTAGTCATCCTCCCGGATGTCGCAGAACACCGGGGTCAGCCCGGCCCGGACGATGGCGTGAGTGGTGGACGCAAAGGTGAAGGGCGTAGTGATGACCTCGCCCTTCAGCCCCAGCGCCTTCAAAAGCGCCTCCAGCGCCAGATGGCCGTTGGTGAACAGCGCCGCGTAGGGCACGTCCAGCCGCTCCTTCAGCGCTGCTTCCAGCTTTTTCAGTTTTTCGCCGTTATTGGTCAGCCAGTGGCTGTCCCACAGACTGCGGATTTCTTCTACATATTCTTCCATCGGAGGCATGGAAGAACGGGTCACATTGATACGCATAGCCATAGCGCCTTTCTTTCTGCGGCCCGTCAAAAGGGGCGCGGCCGCCGGAAATTCCGCTGATAGTATATCATGGCGGCGAAGGATTGGCAAATTAGGAAGCAAAAAGAGACGCTCAGCTTAGAAGGTGCTCCATAGGGATTTTTAATCCCGGAAAAAAGTGCGGCATAGTCGGTAGAAATATCGGCTATGCCGCTTCTTTTTCATTGGGAATTTCTACTGCGCCAATAGCGTTGTAGATAATCTGAAGACGTTCATGGACTTCTGCTTCGCACCGTCCATCAGGATTTGCAGCTCAGCCACCCGCTTTTCCAAGGTCTGTTGCTCGGCTTCACAGGTCGCTGACATTCTGGCAAAGCGTTCGTCGCTGAGCCTGCCGGTCACATTATCTTAGCTCCGGCCAAATTTCACAAAATCTTTCGGATGGATTATATATTTGCAAATTTTCTGTCCTTGTGATACACTGGTTATACAAGAATACCATGAATGAGGTGTACTATGATAATTCGCATTTGGTTGTCAGTTTAACGGCACGAACATTTTAATCCTTGTTCATGCTGCTTTATGCAATGAGCTCATGCTTCCACAGCTTTCTATTGTTCTGTGCCGTTCCAACTTCAAAGTCATACTGCTGCCGCTTTGCCATTCAGGTGCGCTAAGCGGCTAATTTGGGACACAAAAAATGGAAAGGTGCGATTTGTTGGCGCTGTTGCTTGCGTTAGCAAAAGCAGTATAATATCATGAAAAACATAATAAAAAGTCACTGGAAATATTTGGCGATTTGTTTACTTTTTGTATTCATCGCCGGCTTTGCTGGAACCTATGTGCAATTTTTGAAAGGGGAATTGCTGGACACTGCGCTTGATGGCATATCAGCCGGAGTATTACGACTTGCAATCGCCTTTTTTGCAGCCATAGCAGTAGAGATGGCATCGTTTTACGGCTATGACTATTTTCGAGGGCGCTTTTCTGTTGCAAACAAGAAGTCTTTGCGCAGCTTGTATTTTGACTGGTTGCTAATGCGCAGCCCTGTAGAGGCGATGGCCGTACAGCAGGGCGAATTTGTCGCGCAATACACCGACCAAATCGATCAAGTCAATGAAAGCTATCTTGATAACATCCCGTTATTAATAGAAATTTCGTCAAAGACACTCATTGTAAGTGCCGCGCTGTTTTGGTTAGACTACCGCGTTGCTCTTCTCACATTGTTTTTACTGACTATGCCGCTCTATATACCAAAGCTGATCGAGAAAAGGCTTCAAAATGCAAAAAACGAAAGCATCGGCAGCTTTCAAAAACATCTCGGAAATATAGTTGAGTGGCTTTCCGGGTTTGAACTGATAAAAAACTATTCTATTGAGAAAGTGATCGCCCGGAAATTTCGAGAGAGCAACGAAGAAGTCTCGGAGAAACTATTCCGTTTCAAAAAGGTCACTTACTTATCAAAAACAATCACTGCGCTCCTATCCTATATGAGCCATTTCATCGTAATTGTGGCAACTGCGGCGCTCGTTCTGAACGGAGACTTTTCTGCGGGTGATTTCTTTATTGCTGTTGGTCTTATCGACCAGCTTTCATATCCCATAATCGCAATCTCCGCATACTTGCAAGAATACTTAAGCACGAAACCGGTAGCAAAAAAGCTTGAATCGTTGTTTGAGCAAGCGCCTGCCGGTAGCGAACGGACAATAGAAATCTCACAGATTAAAAGCGTTGCTTTTCGGCACGTATGCTTTGGGTACGAGGGTGCATCTCCGATTTTAAATGACTTTTCACTCAAAGTGAATACGGGCGAAAAATGTATGATTACCGGACAGAGTGGCTCCGGCAAGTCAACAAGCATGAATCTGTTGCTTGGATATTACGAACCCCAGAGCGGAGAGATACTCATAAACGATTCAAACGCCTTTTGCGTGAAGCAACTGAACGAAAAGATCGCAATTATGCGGCAGGATCCCGTTCTGTTCAACGATACGTTGCGTAACAACCTCACAATGTATCGTGACATGTGCGATGATGAGCTGATCGCACTGCTGCAAAAACTTAATTTGCATAAGTTTGCAACACCGGAAGGGCTCGACAGTATGATTCGAGAAGGCGGCAGCAATCTATCCGGCGGCGAGCGTAAACGGATTGCGCTTGCCAGAACACTGTTGCGCAAAGCTCCTATCACTATTGTAGACGAGCCACTCGCTAATGTGGATTCGGAGACAGCCGAAAAGATTGAAGACATTCTTGCCGAATTATCCGGTGGCATTGTTTTTGTTATCACGCATCATTTTTCGGATGATAAGAAAAAGGCTTTTGCAAAAGAGTTCCGCTTTAGTCATAACCACGTGGAACATGGAGGAATATGATGCGGGAAATCGTAAGGGCAAGACATGTTCTGCTTGAATTCAACGGACGTGATGTTTTGAAATAAGCGAACTTTCTGTCGCCGAAAACGAAAGAATTGGGCTCATCGGCGCCAACGGCAGCGGCAAGACCTCCTTGCTCAGAATTCTTTCAGGAGATCTGGAGACCGCTGCTTGCACGGTTGTCCACTATGGAAATGGTTTATAGGTGCATTTCATAACCTGCAACACTATTTGCCAATGGGGCAATATTCATTTTAGGTCGTCAGCCAAGAATGGCAGCACTGGTATGCGATGAGCATAATACAGAAAAAAGCAAGCAGTATTGACAAATAACTGCCTAATACTGCCTGCTTTTTCGTTTATGATTGCTATGCACAGCATGTTACACAATACCGTAAAACGCATACTCCTAGCACATTTTTATCCTGATCCTCAAAAGAAAACCTCTACAAGAGTGCGCTGTAACTCAAATAGCGCAACGTATCCCTGTTTTTTCACAATGACAAAGCCACCGATGAATCAGCATTTCTGCTTTCCAATCGGTGGTTTTGTTTTGCCGTTCGGGAAACGTCTTAAAAGCTCAATTTCTTGAAATCCCTAAGTTGACGTTTCTTTGGAGCGTCTCTTTTTCAAAAACAGTCTCGCTTACAGCACGTTGGAAGAAGTGCACTCCACCAGCACGCTGCCGTCCTTACGGCGGCTCAGCTTGGCCTTGTTGCCGCTGCCGTCGTCCAGGGTCATCTTTTCCATTTCGTTCAGGGTCATGAAGTTCACCGCGTCGCTTTCCACAAAGGCCACCCAGTTTTTGCGGTCGCGGACGGGCTTCTCGGTATCAGCGGTCATTTCTTCGATGGATTTGCGTTCGTTGCTCATCGGAAAGTTCCTCCTTGAAAAATCGTTCCTGAAAATGATACCGCAGTCTTTTCAAAAATGCAAGCGGACGGCCCTCATGTGTAATCCACGTCGAACTGAACGACGAGCCGGTAGCGGCTGTCCAGCGAGCGGGCGTAGGCGTTCAGGCTGCGGATCAGCTCCTGACGGGCGGTATAGTCCGCCGGCACCACCACGTCGAAGATCAGATTGATGCGATCCTGCCCCATCACCATGCGGAAGTCGTGCATACTCAGTGCCGGGTCGATCTCCCGGAGAAAATCGTTCATCTGCTGGCGCACCCGGTTGGTGGTCTCGTCCTCGGTGGCGATGGGATCCATGTGGATGCAGATGGGCATGTGCAGCTCCCGGCCGATCTCCCGTTCCGCATTGTCGATGATCTCGTGAATGGCTACGATATTGCACTGGTCGCTGACCTCCGCATGGACGGAGGCGAAGCAGCGGCCCGGGCCGTAGTCGTGGATGACCAGATCGTGAATGCCCAGAATGCCCTCGTAATTCAGAAGCAGTTCCCGCAGACGGCGGCTTTTTTCCGGGTCGGGCTTGCCGCCCAGCAGCCGGTCCACCGTGTCCCGGCAGACCTCATAGCCCGCCTTGAGCACGATCAGCGCCACCACCAGACCGATATAGCCATCGATGCGCCAGCCGAACAGGGCGCACAGCCCGGTGGAGATCAGCACCGCGCCGGTAGCCAGCACGTCGCTCAGGCTGTCCTTGGAGGCGGCCAGCAGGGTGCCGTTGTCGGTAGCCCGGCCCAGACGGCGATAGAAGAAATACAGCCATGCCTTCACCGCAATGGAAACACCCAGCACCGTCAGTACCGGCCACGATACGCTCAGCGCCGCGGGCGTGAGGATGGCCTCCACGCCCTCCTTCAAGAGGGTAAAGGCCATCACGAGGATCAGCAGTCCCACGCCCAGCGAGCCCAGATACTCCATCCGGCCGTGGCCGAAGGGATGCTCCGCATCCACGGGCTTACGGGCCACGCGGGTGGAGACCAGCGCCACAATGCTGCCCGCCGCGTCGGACAGGTTGTTGGCCGCGTCCGCCAGAATGGCCACCGAGCCGCTGAGAAGCCCGATCAGAAATTTGCCGGCAGACAGAAGCAGGTTGACCAGAATGCCCACGCAGGAGCCCAGCGTGCCATAGGCGGCGCGGACTTCTCCGTTTTCCGTATTTTCATAATCCTTCACAAAACGGCGGATCAGCCATGCCGTCATTTTTCATTCCTCCACTGCGCGCCGAAAGACGCGGATCTCTTTTCATTATAACATTCTTTTCCCAAACAGTATATGCTTTGGCCGAAAAAAGTTCGAATGACGAAACTTGTTTTTTCTTCTTACGATGACTTTTTCGTATATCCGTTATGCAGATTTTCATTCTGAAAAATGCAAATTTCAGTTCAAAAATAAAAAGAGCCGTTTCCGCACTTTACTTATTTTGCGTCATATGCTATACTATGTCCTGCTACGGCAACGGCTGCCGCTCCTCCTGCCCCAATGGTGCATTTTGCAGGATGGAATCAAAAAACTTTCATTTGTTCAGGCCGAGCCTGATAAGGGAGGTTCCGTTATGCCCCGCACGATTTCCGAAAAAGCCCGGCGGATCGCTCCGTCCGCTACCCTTGCCATGGATGCGAAGGCCAAGGCCCTGAAAGCACAGGGCGTCAGCGTCGTCAGCTTTGCCGCCGGCGAGCCGGATTTTGACACGCCCCTGCCCATCCGCAACGCCATGAAGGATGCAATGGATCAGAACATGACCCGCTATACGCCCGTAGGCGGCACGGCCGAACTGAAGGAGGCCATCATCCATCGTTTTGAAGAGGATCACGGTCTGCACTATGACCCGCAGGAGATCATTGTCTCCAACGGCGCGAAGCATTCGCTCTATACCCTGTTCCAGACCATTCTCGACCCCGGCGACGAAGTCATCATCCCCACGCCCTGCTGGGTCAGCTACCCGGAAATGGTGCGCATGGCAGGAGGCACGCCCGTTTTTGTCGAAATGAAAAAGGAGCACGGTTTCGTGCCCACCAACGGGGAAATTCTGGCCGCCATCACGCCTCGTACCAAGGCGTTCCTGCTGACCTCCCCCAACAACCCCACCGGCTGCGTCTGGAATCGGAAGCAGATGGAAAACGTGATGCAGTTGGCCGTCGAGCATGATTTCTTCATCGTCTCCGACGAAATTTACGAAAAGCTGCTCTACACCGGCGAAAAGCCCTGCTCCATCGCCTCCCTCAGCGAGGAGGCCAAGGCTCATACACTGGTGGTGAACGGCGTCAGCAAGTCCTACGCCATGACCGGGTTCCGCATCGGCTATACCGCCGGCCCCCGGGATGTTATCAAGGCCATGACCAACTACCAGAGTCAGGCCACCTCCGCGCCCAACAGCGCCGCCCAGCACGCCGCTGCCGTGGCGCTCAGCGGCGATCAGGCCTGTGTGGAGACCATGCGTCAGGCCTTCCAGCAGCGCCGGGACCGCATCGTGGAGCGGATCAACGCCATTCCCGGCCTGAGCTGCAATAAGCCCGACGGCGCGTTTTATGTGATGATGGACGTGCGGCCCCTGCTGGGCAAAAAGATCGACGGTCAGGCGATCGCCACCAGCAGCGATTTTGCCAACGCCCTGCTGGAAAAGCAGCACGCCGTGGTGGTGCCCGGCGAGTCCTTCATGGCGGACGGTTTCTGCCGTCTGAGCTACGCCACCAGCATGGAGGCCATCGAGGAGGGTATGAAGCGGCTGGCCAATTTTGTAAAGGAGCTGAACTAAATGCTCGAATTCAGCAAAAAAACCAACCAGTTGATGCAGTCCAAGTATAAGTATCAGCTGCAGGAAGTGGAGGAACCCAACCTCTACCGGGAAATTTTCGATTACGAAGCCATCCCGAAGATCGCCTTCAACAACCGTCTGGTGCCTATCTGCGTACCGGATGAGATCTGGATGACGGATACCACCTTCCGGGACGGCCAGCAGAGCGTCAGCCCCTTTACGCCCCAGCAGATTGTCAAGCTGTTCAAGCTGGAATCCCGGATGGGCGGCCCCAAGGGGCTGATCCGGCAGAGTGAATTTTTCCTGTACACCCCCAAGGATCGGGAAGCGCTGGAAATGTGTCAGGATCTGGGGCTGAAATTTCCCGAGATCACCACATGGATCCGGGCCAACGAAAAGGACTTCGAGCTGGTCAAGGCGGCGGGCGTGAAGGAGACCGGCGTGCTGGTTTCCTGCAGCGACTACCACATCTTCAAAAAGATGCACCTGAACCGCTCGCAGGCGTTGGAAAAGTATCTGGCCATCGTCAAGGCAGCGCTGGATCGCGGCATCGTGCCCCGCTGCCATTTTGAGGATATTACCCGGGCGGATTTCTATGGCTTCGTGCTGCCCTTTGCGGAGCAGCTGATGGATCTGAGCGCCGAAAGCGGCATTCCCATCAAGATCCGTGCCTGCGACACCATGGGCTACGGCGTCAGCTATCCCGGCGCGGCCCTGCCCCGCAGCGTGCCCGGCATCGTCTACGGTCTGCACCATTACGCGCAGGTTCCGTCCTCCCAGCTGGAATGGCACGGGCATAACGACTTCTACAAGGTGGTCAGCAACGCGGGCACGGCGTGGCTGTACGGCTGCTCCAGCGTGAACTGCTCGCTGCTGGGCATTGGCGAACGTACAGGCAACTGCCCGCTGGAAGCTATGGCCATCGAATACGAGGCCCTGCGCGGCACCACAGACGGCATGGATCTGACCGCCGTGACCGAGATCGCCGAGTTCATGGAGCGGGAGATCGGATTGGAGATCAGCCCCCGTCAGCCCTTCGTGGGCCGTCACTTCAACGTGACCCGAGCCGGCATCCACGCCGACGGCCTGCTGAAAGACGAGGAAATCTACAACATTTTCGATACCGCCGCCATCCTGAACCGTCCCGCTACCGTGGCCGTGGACGCGCACAGCGGTCTGGCCGGCATCGCCCACTGGATGAACTCCTACTTCCGCCTTAAGGGCAAGCATCAGGTGGATAAGCAGGACGCGCTGGTAGTGGCCGTGAAGGAAATGGTGGACGACCTTTATGAGAGCGGCCGCAACACCGTCATGGGCGACGAAGAATTGGAGATCATGGTTCGGGACGCCGATCCCGAACGCTACGAGCGGCTTCTGTTCCACAAGAGCCGGTAAAAATCCTATCCGAAAAAACCCCGTTTTTCTATTTTGGCGAAAGACGGGGCTTTTTTTGGAAAACAGGAGCCGAATCGAATAATCCCCCGCCGCCCGTCTCATCCTACCAGAGAGGGACGGCGTTTTTTCGCCGCCGGAACGGAGGGGGAAGATGAAACAGACCGTGGCCGTTATGGCGATCATCGTGGCGCTGCTGTTGATGGTTTCGGGCTACATCGTGGCCCAGCACGCGGAGACCAGCGCCGAGCTGCGGCGGGTGCAGGTGCAGCTGGGAGAAAAGCAGGTGGAAGTACAAAAGGCAAAGCGGGAAAAGCAGCTGTTTGAGAACCGGGCAGAGGAACTGACCACCCAGAAAGAAACGCTGGAAAAAGAATTGGCTGACGCAAAGGCTTCCATCGACGAAGCCAACGCCGCCGTGGCCCAGACAGTGGACGAACGCGCCCAGTCCGAAGCGGCTTTTGCAGGGCAGAATCAGCTGCTGGAATCCCAAGTGGAGGACTGGGAAACCCGCTATCAGGAATTGATGGGGATCAATAACAGCCTGACAGTGGAGCGGGATGCGGCTTTGCAGCAAGCCGAAGGCGTCCAAGCGGAGCTTCATTCCCTGCAAGGGGAGTATGGTTCCCTTTTAGAAGAGAAAAACAGTCTGCAAGTGTCTCTAGAAGATACTAAAAATCGAAATTTAGAGATGGAAAGTGGAGCACAATCCCAAAATTTGGAAATAGCGACGCTGCAGGAGCAGAAAGAAGCGCTGGAAACCGAGCTTACCGCTCTGCGGGAAGAACTGGCGCGGGTCTGCCGGGTCAGCCGTCCCATCCCTATGGAGCAATAGAAGACCGCCCGCCGGACATTCGGCGGGCGGTTTGCGTTCATTCAGCGGTTTCCGTGTTCAGCACATCCGCGTAAAGGGCTTCGAGGGTCTTTTTGGCGGCGATACCGTCGGCTTTCAGGCCCTGATCCTTCTGATAGGCCTTGACCGCGTCGGCGGTGCCGCTCCAGTATTCGCCGGTGACGGCACCCTGATAGTACCCCAGATCCGCTAGCTTCCGCTGAAGCCAGTACACATCCTCACCCTTGGAGCCCTTTTTCAGGGTGCGGAAGGGCTGGGGCGGCGTGCCGTCGCTGGTGTAGGCAGGCTCAGCGGTGGGTTCCGGCGTGGTCTTGGGCAGCATATATTTTTTATCCAGATCAGGAGGCAGCAGAGACTTGGTCAGCTCCTCATCCAGCGGCAAGTCCTCCGTAATATGAACGGTGGTGCCCTTCTTGATATTATCGTACATCCACTTGGCGTCGCTGACCAGCATTCGGATGCAGCCGTGGGAAGCCCGGCGGCCCAGCTTGTTATAGGACTTAACGTTCAGCTTCCGAGTGTCGGGTTCGGAATAAGTCACGCTGTGGAAGGCGATATTCTCATTGATGCGCGTCCAGTACTGCGCGTGGCCGCCCCACTTGGAGAAATAGCACCAGCGGGCCCGGCGGCCGTTAGTGACCCAGTCGCCCAGATCGCTGTCCCAGCCCTTCACGCCGGTAGAGCAGATCATCTGCCGCTCCAGTACGGTATACTCATTATTTTCATCCAGCGAGTACACCTTCGTGACCTGATTGGTCACATCCACCACCACATAATAGGGCGGCAGCGTAGGCTCGGGGCTGGGCCGGGGCGTGGCGTTCACGTCCACCACGTCGCCCGCGTTGAAGAGCTGATTCCAGGTTTCCTCGTCCATATCCGCGTCGATGGGCAGGCCGTTATACTCCTGAAATTTCTTCACGGCGGCGATGGTCTGATCCATATAATAGCCGCTGATGGGGCCGTCGAAGAAGCCCAGTTCTTTCAATCGGGTCTGGACTTTCTTGACGTTTTCGCTCTGGGTGCCCCGGGTCATGCGCCGGGCAAAGGGAACGTTTTCCCGGCTGTCCTCGGTGCTTTCGCCGTCGCCCACGATGACCACGTCGTTAATATCGCCCGCGTCGGTCATGGGGTCGGGGGTCGGCGTAGGGGAAACGCCCTTGGCCAGCGCCGATTCGCCGAACAGGCGCTGCTGGGTATCCAGATCGGCGATGCCGGTCACGTCCAGCCCGTTCTGTTTCTGAAAGCTCTTCACCGCGCCCTCGGTAGCGGAGCGGAATTTACCCGTGGCCTTCGCGTCCAGATAGCCCAGATCGATCAGCCTTTGCTGCAGGCGGGCGACCTCGTCGCCGTCGTCGCCATTTTTCAGCACCCGGTACTGAGCCGTCAGGAGCAGCTGCCAGGTCTCCTCATCCAGTTTGCCGGTGATCTCCAGCCCGTAATCCTTTTGCAGGCGTTTAAGGCAATTCCGGGTTCCTTCCAGAAAGTTGCCGGAAATTTTTCCGTCATAATACCCCAGCTCGGACAGGCGCTGCTGAACGTAGCTGACCAGTTCGCCGGACGCGCCGTATTCCAGCGGTTCGAACGCCGGGACGGCGGTATCTGATTCGCTCAGGGCGGGGAGCATCTGCCAGCCGATCACAGCAATGAGCAAAAGTGCGCACAGGCAGAGCAGGGGGTAAGGGATACAGGCTTGTTTTTTCATGAAGAGGGGAGCCTCCTTGCTATGAGAAAATCCACTCCGTGGGGTTGGGGGTGCAGGATGGTGGGCTTGCAGCCAAATGAGCCGGCGTTTCGTTGGCAGACAAACGCCCGACGGAGCGTCGCGCCGATTGTTTGCCCCGAGGAAAGCAATATGCAAGCAGCGCTGAAAACCAACTTTACTGTAAGAGCTTTCCCTCCGGGGGATTGATGCGCCGACTACGGTGCGGACGTTGAACTGCCGTTCCATGGTTTTCTCGCCAACTTCGGTGCCCGAAGGTTTCCAAAGGGGAACGAAGGGAAGCGGGTATCCAGTGGATACAACCGCCGAAGGCGGTTAGCGACCCGGAGTTCAGGCAAACAACAAGCGGAGCGCACGGCAGTGCGAACCGCGCCGATTGTTTGCCCCGAGGAAAGCCCTTTGGTGCGCCCGCAGGCGCATACCCCTTGCCCCGGGTGGAGCTTGACGCGCCGACTACGGCGCGGACGGTGGGGCTGCCGCCCCGAGGGGGGCAGTACTTTCTTTCGAAGCGAAAGAAAGTACCAAAGAAAGCACGCGGCACGGCGACTCTTGCGGCCCGCCCCGCTATGCGTCGCGGGCTTCGGTCTGCGGTAGCCCCTTCGGGGCTGTCCTCGACCTTGGTTCGCTTCGCTCACCCTTCCGGGAAAAAGCCCTTTATTGCCCATTTTTGAAAGAGGGAGTTCGCAATGTCGCGCGCAGCACACTCGGACTGCCAACATTTACGTTCGTGCGCGCTCGTGCTCACTCTTTTCCTCTTTCAAAAAGGGCAAGGCTTTTTCCCTCCGCTGCCTATCGCCGCTCTGCTCCCCCGCAGTTGACGCGAGACATACTCAAATAGCGGTACTTGGGATGTTTCAGTGTAGCTTGGATGATGGCGCAGCACAGAAAAACAGAATTGTTTTTTTCTGCGGTTGACGTTATCCATACACCAATAACACTGCTTGGGATGCTTCGATGCAGCTTGGATATATTTGTAACACAAAATGCCAGCGTGGTTTCAAATCCACGCTGGCATTTTTATGCGAGCCATGAGGCCTGTCGCCGAATGGCGGTCTATAATAGCCAACTGACAGGAAATCGTACAAGACCCGCGAGCCGCGAGGCCTGTTGCCGAGCGGCGGTAATTCAACGGCCAAGCCGCATGTCCCACTGGCACCCTGCGCGCCCATGGCGCGCAGTCCGGGGTTAAGGGGCACTGCCCCTTAAGGGAGGTAGACGGTGGCGTTCATGCCGGGAAGAAGCTCCAGACTGGTGGAAAGGGAGAGCTTTACGTTGTAGTAGGAGGCGTTTTGCTTCTGAACGCCCATGCCGGAAATGGAAACGACCGTGCCGGAAAGCTCCGTGTCCGGATAGCGGTCGCAGATCACCTTCAGGGAGTCGCCCACGCGAACCTTGTCCAGATCCACTTCGTCCACCTGCGCGGTGACTTCCATGGAGGAAAGGTCGTGCAGCACAGCCAAAACCTGTCCCTTGTAGACCTGCTGGCCGGAAATCGCCTTCAGCTCCAGAACGCCGTCGCAGTCCGCCTTCAGCTGACCGTCCGTTACCGTGGGAGCGCAGTCCGCAGGCGCAAGCTCAAAGAGCAGCTGGCCCTTCTTCACCTGCTGGCCCTGACGGCAGTAGCTTTTCAGAACGCGGCCGCTGCCCTGAACGGCTACATCCAGCCCGCGAACCAGCGTGCCGCTGCCGATGCAGGTCTTGCTGCCCATCTTCTCATCCCGGTAGATCTTGACCTGATCATCCTTGTCAAATTCCCCGGCGGTCAGCTCCACCGTGAAGGCGTCGCCATCCACAGAGGTAATGCGGCCCTCGCCGGTGTTGTCGGTATCGTTGCTCTGCTCGAAATAGACGTGTGTGCCTACGTGCAGCTCCTTGTTTTCGTCGCTGTCGTAGCGGCCGGAGGTGGTGGCGTTGATCGCCAGCACTTCGTCTTTTTCAATGTTGGCGATTTTGCCGTATTGGGCGATCACGTCCTCGCAAAGGTCGCCTTCCTCGGCAAAAACGCCCTGCAGGGTGCCGTCCACGGGGGCATAGAGTTTGGTGGTGTCCATCTCCAGCACCACGTCGCCGGAGGAAACCCGCTCGCCGCCGTTCCAGTCATAGGGCAGCAGCACGCCCGCAAAGGGAGCGGTCAGTTGAACGGTGTTCGCCGCGTCCACTGTGGCGTTGGCCGTGGAGACGGCGGCTTCCTCCGCGCCTGCGGCGCAAAGGGGGGCCAGCATCAGCAGGCAAAGCACGAGGCTGATCAATTTCTTTTTCATCCTGAATTCCTCCCGTTTTTTTCCGATTTATTCCACGCTCTTCAAAGCCGCCACCATGTCGATGCCCCGAACCTTGCGGGCCAGAAAGCGGGTGACGAAGACGGAGAAGGCGTAGGTGACGACGCAGCCGATGAGAACGGACTTCCACGAAACGAAGGGCACGAACTCCATGGTCTTGCTGGCGCAGCTTTCCAGAATCGCGCCGGTGAGCCAGAAGCCCGGGCCGATGCCCAGAAGCACGCCGAGGCCGGTCAAAAGGTCGTTTTCCGTGGTGATCAGCCGCCGAATCTCCTTCTGATGATAGCCCAGCACCTTCAGGGTGGCGTATTCCCGGGAACGCTCCATGAAGTTCAGGATGCCCATGTTGTACAGCATCACGAAGGCCAGTCCCAGCGCGATGAAGAACATCAGCTTGAAAACGCCGGTCACCGCGTCCAGCACGGTCATGGTGTCCAGATACTGCTGATCCGGGTATTCCCAGTCGTCCAGCTCGTCCAGCGCGTTGACGGTATCCAGCCCGCGCTGCGTGGGCTCCAGCAAAAGAAGGGCCGTAGGCGAGAAAGCGCCCTTCCGGCAGCCCTCCCATTGACTGCGGCCCATGAAGGCCATCAGGCCGATGTCGATGGGCGCAATGGCCGAAACCGTGGTGACGATGGCCTCTTCATCCCCGGCCAGCCAGAGGCGGACGACGTCGCCCACGCTGGCGCGCAGATATTGGGCCAGCTTCTGGCTCAGCACCACGCCCTTCTCCGGCAGGGGCGCCCAGGCGTTGTCCGGTCCCAGCAGAAGCAGCCGCTGGTCATCCTGAAGCACGGTGAGGGTGGTGGTGCGGCTCTTTTCGCCGGTGCGGATGCTGACGGTTTTGTCCATGACCGCCTCCACCCGCCGGGCCTCGATGCGCTTTCCGTAGCTTTCCGCCTGATCGGTGGTTCCGGTCAGGTTGGCCCGGGCGGTGTAGGCCAGCGTGCCCTTGTAGTACTTGCCTACGGAGTAGGCCACGCTTTCCTGCAGGCCCATGGAGGTGATGATCAGCATGGTGCAGCACAGTACGCCCACCAGAGAGGTGAGGGAGCGGCCCTTGTTGCGCATCAGGTTGCGGGTGACCATCTTGGCGTTGAAGCCCATCCGGCTCCACAGCCGGGGGAAGCGCTCCAGCAGCAGCTTCCGGCCCGCCTTGGGGGGCTTGGGGCGCAGCAGCTGAGCGGTGGTTTCCCGGCCGGACTGCCGGTAGGTGCGGTAGCAGATGGCCACGGCCAGCAGCACGCCCAGCCCGGTCACCAGCCATTCCGACCATGACACCGGAGGATTCAGCCGGTAGGGAAACTGGAAATGAGCCATTTCCAGCTCCCACAGGATGCTGGGCAGGGTGTGCCGCCCCACGAAAAGCCCCAGCAACGAGCCGATCAGCGAGGGGTAGAGGGCGTAGCACATGTAGTGGCTGCGAATCTGGCGGCCATGGAAGCCAAGCGCCTTCAAAGTGCCCATCTGCAGCCGCTGGTTTTCCATCATGCGGGTGATGGTGGTCAGCACGATCATGGCCGCCACGGCAAAGGCCATCAGCGGGAACAGATAGCACAGGTTGTGGAACATGGTCACGTCCGACTGCACGGCGGAGGAGCTGCGCTGGGTGTCCCGGTTGACGATCAGCGCAGCCGGGTATCGGTCGCTGATGGCCGCTTCCACCGCGTCGCTGCGGCTGCGGTCTTTCAGGATGATCGTGGCCTGATTCAGCGGCATCGTGGGCAGCGCCTTGGCGGACAGCAGCACAAAGCCGTAGTTCAGAGGATCGTAGGTGGTATCCTTGTTGTCGCTCAGGTATTCGGCGCTCTGGCAGGTGCCACGGATCCAGAAATCATAGTCGCCCGCAGCGGTTTTCAGGGTCAGCTTATCGCCCAGCCCGAGCCCGTTGGCCCGGGCAAAGCCGTCGTCCAGAAGACAGCCCCGCAGATCGCTGGGTTCCAGCGCTTCGCCGCTGACCATCCGGGGAACGTTGATGCGCATGACGCCGTCGTAGGCCTCCAGCTGCAGCACGGGCTCGTGGGGCAGGTCGGCCTTCACCTGTGTGGAAAAGCGGGCCTGCACATCCTCCACGTCGGGAAAATTGCGCAGGGTCTCCAGCGCTTCCCGATCCATGTTCATGTTGACCCACAGGTCTGCCACGTTGCCCTCGTCAAAATAGGTGTTGGCCGTCAGGTCAATGGTACGCCACAGCGCGTCCAGACCGCTGAAGCACCAGGAGCCCAGTGCACAGAGCAGAATGACCGCCACAAACTGCATCCGGCTTTTCCACATGTCCCGGCCCAGCTTGCGGCCAAGAATGTTTTTCTTTACCATGAGATGTCCTCCACGGCGGCGGGGTGATCGTTGGTTTCCACGCTCTCGATCCGGCCGTTGCGCATACGGATCAGCCGCTGGGCCAAAGGCGCGATCTGGGCGTTATGGGTGATGATCGCCACGGTGGTGTGGTAGGTCTGGCTCACGTCCCGGAGCAAAGCCAGCACCTGCGCGCCGGTCTTGGAGTCCAACGCGCCGGTGGGCTCGTCGCACAAAAGCAGCGCCGGGTTCTTGCACAGGGCCCGGGCGATGGAGACCCGCTGCTGCTCGCCGCCGGAAAGCTGGGCGGGGAAGTTGTTCATCCGCTCTCCCAGACCGACCCGCCGCATCATTTCCACAGGATCCAGCGCTCTGGGGCACACCTGACGGGCCAGCTCCACGTTTTCCAGCGCGGTCAGGTTGGGCATCAGGTTATAAAACTGAAAAACGAAGCCCACGTCCAGCCGACGGTACTCGGTCAGTTCCCGGCCGGACAGGCCGGTGATCTCCTTGCCGCCCACGACGATCTTGCCGGAGGTGACCTTGTCCATGCCGCCCAGCAGGTTCAAAATCGTGGTCTTGCCCGCACCGCTGGGGCCCAGCACCACGGCCAGTTCGCCCTGCTCCATCTCGAAACTGACGCCGTTGGCTGCCAGCACCTTTTCGCCGCCCATCTGGTATTCTTTCGTAACGTCTTCAAAGGAAATGTAGCTCACACAGGTTTTTCCTTTCCGAATGACCGATTCGCCAGAGAGGATCATTCTTACAAGGTAAAGAGTAGCAGGATGCGCCAGCGCCGTCAATAGACAGCGGGACACTTTTAACCATATATTCACAAACGGTTTCCGCCCTTGCGCGGCGGCGGCGGCGCGGCTATAATAGAGGACGGAAAAAACGAAGATCGGGAGGCGGACGGATGGGTCACAGAAGAGACGGTTTCATAAGATGGCTGGCGGTGGTGCTGACGGCGCTGCTGCTGCTGGCCGGAGCGAAGGCGCTGGCGGACGCGGGCGGCTTTGCCGGGGACGGTGATTATGGTTCCTGGGACAGCGGAAGCTCGTGGGATAGCGATTCCTCCTGGGACAGCGACAGCTCCTGGTATGACAGCAGCTCCGATTCCTCCTCCGGCGACGGCGAGCTGGACGGCTGGGTGACCATCGTTACGGGAGGCGCTATCGTGGTGATCGCCATATGGATCGACCTCAGCGAAAGGAAGAAAAAACGGAGCGCCGGCAAGAAGCCCAAGAACCTGCGCCCGGTGGAGGATCTGCTGGACACGGATCCCGACTTCGACGAGGCGGCCCTGTGCGAGCAGATCTCCAACTTGTATGTACGGATGCAGAACGCCTGGACGGCCAAGGATTTCAGCGTGATGAGGCCCTTCTTTACCGACAGCCTGTACCAGCAGTTTGACCGGCAGTTGCAGCAGATCGTAGCCGCAGGCAAGACCAACCACATCGACGATATCGGCGTGCTGGACGTTTCCCTGCTGGGCTGGAAGGAGAAGGACGAGAAGCAGTGGCTGACGGCCCGGGTGAAGACCCGCATCACCATCTATTCCACCGACGACAAGACCGGCGAAATCGTTTCCGGCAGCCGGAAGGAGGTCAAGCTGATGGAATACGAGTGGACGCTGGTTCGGGCCTCGGATCAGAAGACCTTCACCGAGGAAGAAACCCGCACCGTTCATTGCCCCAACTGCGGCGCAGCGCTGAGCATCAATCACAGCGCCGAGTGCCCCTACTGCGGCAGCGTGGTCACCTGCAACGAGTATGGCTGGACCATCGCCCACATTCGCGGTATCGCCCAGAAGACGGTGAAAAAGTAAGCCGCGATAAGCAAGCCCCCGGGCGGCGGAAAAGCCGCGCCGGGGGTTTTTCTTTGCTTAAAAAGGGGCAGGGAAAAGAAAACAGCGGGGGGCCGCAAAAAAGGGTGCGAAGCACCGAGGACGAGCACGCCGCGAAGAGGCAG
>ERZ772820.1070-NODE-1070-length-22891-cov-27.981345_pt1 | contig 22891 bp, 21 predicted proteins | sample MGYA00511377_ERZ772820 | MGnify/ENA primary metagenome ERZ772820 (study PRJEB29015, sample SAMEA2737684) | human gut metagenome | biome: human gut; feature: human-associated habitat; material: faeces | place: China | collected 2012 ... | reverse complement strand
AAACACTTACAGTTTGATTTACTGAAATAACCATAGTTGTATTTGAGCTTAAATAGTTATTATCACCATTATATGTAGCCACAACAACATATGAACCACTATTTAAAGGTGAAATAAGCCATGACGCATTGCCTCCAACAATAGTCTTATTTCTTGGTGAATATAATCCCAAAATCCTGAAAGTAACATTTCCAGTTGCATCATCATTTACAACAGCCCAAATCCTAACATTTTTATTAAATTCTATTTCACCAGTGATAATTTCAATATTTGAATTAGCTTTGGCTACATCAAATGATTTTTCATCAGATGATTTGGAATAAACAGAATTTCCCAAATAATCTGCCCTAACACTATAAGTTCCTGCATTTAACTTATTAAAATTAACAATTGCTTTGCCGTTTGTAATTTCTACTGTTTTAGTTAAATTTCCAAGGATAAAAGTAACATTACCCGTTGCTCCAGAGGTTACACTGGCTATTACAGTTATATTTTCACCATAAACAGTATTGTTTACATCAATGACAGTTTCTGAAAGTGAATTTTTAATATTGAATGTCATGTCGGCAGTACTGCTGTTGTAATTAGCATCTCCGGAATATATTACTCTTAAACTATGATTTCCCAAAGTCAAATCAGAAATTGCAATTGCAGCTATTCCATTATTAAGTGTTTTTTTATAGGTTGTTCCATCTACAATAAATGTAATTTCTCCTGTTGCATCATTTGGAAGAGTTACTGTAATTACTTCATCCTGTCCTGCGAGAACATCCTTAATGTCCACATCTAATTTTGGAGTGCCTTTGGATACTGTGAATGTAGCTGTTTTTGATAGTTTGGAATTATAAACAGCTTCTACAGTATAAGTACCCAGTTTTAATCCGCTCAAACTATATCTGGCATTTCCTGAGATTACATCAACAGTTTTGTTTAAATGATTTTTAATTATAAATGTAACAGTTCCGTTAATTAAAGCATTGAAATTAGCATTGATAATTGCATTTTCACTATATCCTATATCAGCTACTGTTAAATTAAAATCAAGAGGTTTGACTGTAATGGTGTTGTATACTGTTGTATAATCATATGTAGCAGATATTGTGTAATTTCCAGAAGCCAGATTGAGAGGAAGTGAAGCCTTACCTGCATTATTTGTAGTTACCTTATATGTTGTGTCGTTAACTTCAATTAAAACAATCACATAAGTAAAGGGATTTCCGTCCAGATCAGTTACTTTAACTGTGTATTTGGATCCGTCTTCTTCAACCATTATAATGTCCTCACCGGTTAAGATACATTTTGCAGATATATTTACCGTTGTATTCCATGATGCATCATCATAATAGCTATCTCCAGGATAGTATACATAAACATAATTAGTTCCTTTTGTAAAGTTAACAGAAACATTAGCTATTCCATTAACCAGCTTTGCCTGATAAAGTACATTATTTACATAAACTCCAATAAGGCCAGTACAATTATCAGGGTTTGTTTTTATATTGACAATACCTGTAAGGTCATCATTTTGAATAACATCAACAGTCAAATTGCAGCTTTCTTTTAAAACCACAAATGACGTTGATGCTGTTGAACCGGCATATTTATTGTCACCAGAATAAATGACAGTTACATCATATTTTCCGCCGGTTAAATTATGGAGTGTAATCTCAGTTATTTCATCTTTTAAAAATATTTTGCTTTCAACACCATTTATAATAAGTGTTGCTTCCCCTTTAACATCTTTAGGGTTTATTTTAATAGTTATTGTTGCATTTTCACCTGCTTTAACATCACTGGCATTAACACTCAGATTTGTATCATATTTATTTACTTTCAATAATCCGCTGACTGAAGCCATTTCATAAAGCTGTTCATCAAGTTCACTTCCCCATGTTTCAATTGTAATGTTGTACACACCGGCTCCACCATAATTTCTAATTGTAACCTGAATATCCTCCTTATTTATAACAATCATCTGTACACGTTTACCGTTAATACTTAAATATGCATAAATTTGAACTCCTTTAGGAGATGTATGTATATTGACCTTTGCAATTTCCCCAACATTAATTTCAGGAATTGAAATGTTTAAATTAATAGGGCATTTATTTACTGTGACAGTTTTATGAACAAATGATCTGAAATATTCATCATTACCCATATAAACAAGATTTAATGTATGATTTCCGGCAAGCAAATCAGGTATGTTAAAAGTTGCCTTACCATTGACTAAGTTTTCAGTGTATGTTTTTCCACCAATTATAAGTGAAACATTTCCTTCAGGCAAAATTGAATCTATGCCATTTACGGCTACATCAACAACAAGAGTTTCAGTATAATTGATGTCATTGACACTTACAGTCATATTTGATACAAGTTTACCTACATCAACCAATACTTTTTGAGTAAAATCCCCTAAACTGATTGAAACTTCATAACTTCCTTTCTTTTGAGTCCAGTTATAGTTAATAACAGCGCTTCCATTATCCAGTTTTTTGGTTATTGTCTGTGCAGTTCCATTAACCCATGTATTAAATGAAACATCAAAAATAGGGAATAAACTAATATCAACAGGCTTTCCACTGCTTGATTTCCAAATAGCTGAAATATCTGTTGATTCGTTTATATTAAGAGCACTGTATTCCGGAGACCCTACCAACATCAGCCAGGAATTTACTTTATCAACATTGGATTTGTTCACCGGCTTTTTATTGGATCCCCACCAATTATTGTCCAGACAAATGTTTTCACCACCATCTGCAAAGAAATCAGCATAACTTTCAGCCAGCGGCTTGTTATTTAAAAATGCAGAATAGCTTATGTCTATTTCCCCTACAGTGTAAATATTGACAGTACCTTTATAAACTGGAATAGCACTATCTTTTATACCACCATTATTTGCAAAAATACATCCAACAGCTTTTAAACTACCTTCATTATAAATAACACCATAAAGAGTATTGAATAAAGCTCTAGTTACAAAAGAATCCTTAATAGTAGAATTTATCATAGTACAATTTCCGGAATTAAAAAGAACTGCACCTTTAACCTGCTGAGCAGTACTACTACCAGACATTACAACTCTTGTTAATGTTAAATTACCATTATTAGAAATTGATCCTCCGAATGCAAAGTCTCCAACATATGAACCTTTAAATGTGGAATCAAAGATTTTTAAAGTACCATTATTGTAAACATCACTTCCATGCGCAGAATTGCGTGCTTCAGAAGTCATTGAATTACTGTTGAATCTGGAATTAATAATTGTTATATTACCAGAATTACTAATGGCTGCTCCGTAATTGTCCTTACTTATAGATGAAGTATGTTCAATACGGTTATTGTTAAATGCACAGTTGTTAATAAAGACTGTTGCTTTTTTAACATCCAATACTGCACCATATATGCTTTTCTGGTCATGATAAAGATCCGCTTTTTTAAATGCATTAATAAAAGTTATATTGCTAATACTGACAGTTACACCATCGGAAATTGTAAAAAAATAGTTTTTGTTTAATCCGTCAAATACAGTGTTAGCAGAACCTACAATATTTACAGACTTGGCTATATTAATTTTTGAATTTGCAGAACCGCTGTATGTTCCATTATCTATGTAAATCGTAGTATTGTCTTTAGCTAAATATATTGCCCAATCCAATGAGTTAGTGGCACTGCCCCATGAAGTAGCATTAGCATAGCTATTACCATTTACACTAACATAAAGACAATCGCCGTTATTTTCCTCGCCAACTGCCGGACCATTATTAATTTCACCAATTACCGGATTGCCCTGAAAATCATCAAGTGTATCATTAGTTAAATCTGCAGCACTGACACTAGCCAAACCCAGCAAACTGCATAAAATCAATATTAATACAGCAGTTAACAACCCACCATGTTTCAATTTTTCAAACCTCCTTTAAAATACAATTTATTTTATATTTTATAAAATATATTTGACTAATGATAATTAAAGTTATCAAAAAATGAACAGACATCTAAAAAAATTACCATTAATTAAACATCCTCTTTATTATATTGAATATATTAAAGAATACAATTAAAAGTTTTAGTATAAAAATATATAAAATTAACGATAAATTGAAGTTATTATTTTCCAAGACAGATTAATGTTTTTTTATTTTTAGATAATAATTTTGAAGATGCATTTTGTTTATATTGTTTTTTAAAAATTAGTTATTTATATTTTCAAATGACAATAAAAATTGCTTAAACTTGTTTTATGAAAAGATTATCGTTTTATTTAAAAAAAAGAAAAATAAGTAATGAAATTATACAGTTTAAACATTACTTGTATCAATAGATTTAATTATAATATTTACAGGATTGTCACTATTGGAAACATCCCAATCGGATGGAGCATTTGCGGCACAAACAATATAACTGGAACCATCTACTTCACAAACATACCCATATATTGGCATACCGTCTTTATCATAAGCTTGCTCAAATACTTTTATATCACCGAATCCGGAAACATCTTTTTGACTTTTGAAAGTGTAACCTTTTGATTCAAGAGTTTTTTTTGCATCATCAGGACTTTTAGCATCACTAGCTAAAACAATAATTGCAAGATCATCTTTAACTAAAGCAGTATTCCCGTCACCATCATCTTGAACTGTAAAACCATCAGGAACTGTAAAAGTTGCTCCATCAGGTAAAGTAAGATCTTCAGCAGCCACCATACCTACAGTAATTGCAGCTACAACACACAAAAGCAATGCAACCACTATTTTTGAATTTAACTTCATTTTAAATCATCACTCCAAAATTAATATAACTATAGTTTGCCTTCAAAAAAGCAACCTACAACTAATATATTTAAAAATAATACTATTTAAAGGTGTATAAAATATTTTAATAAAACTATAAAAAATTCAAAGCAACCCAATATTATTAAACTCAAATAGGAAAAAATAAATATATTAACAGATAATTTAATCAAAATAAATAAATTGTTTATAAAAATCTGATAAAAATAAAGCAAAATTAAAAATAGAATACTTTCTCAGGTTTAATATACTCTTAATTATTAAATAAAGCATATTTTGAGACATTTGATACAACTAAAAATACATTTATGTTCACATGATTCAACAAAACACTTAAAATTTTTCAATAAAACACATGTCAAAATTTTACACAACACCAACTAAACAATATTTTTTGAAGATGGAAAATTTTGTTTTATTAAAAATTAGATTGTCCATATTTTCAAATAAAATAAGCCTTTATATTAGTGTTTTATTTAAAAAAAGAAAAATAAGTAATGAAACTATTCAGTTTGAACATTACTTGTATCAATAGAACTTATTAAAACATTTGCAGGGTTGTTTCCATCAGTAATTTCCCAATCAGCCGGAGGATTTGCTACAGACACAATATACTGAATACCATCCACTTCACAGATATATCCATATACAGGCATACCATCCTTATCATATGATTGTTCAACTACATTAATATTTTTAAAATTAGACAAATCCCTTTGGTTTTTAAAAGTATAACCTTTTGATTCAAGAGTTTTTTTTGCATCATCAGGACTTTTAGCATCACTAGCTAAAACAATAATTGCAAGATCATCTTTAACTAAAGCAGTATTCCCGTCACCATCATCTTGAACTGTAAAACCATCAGGAACTGTAAAAGTTGCTCCATCAGGTAAAGTAAGATCTTCAGCAGCCACCATACCTACAGTAATTGCAGCTACAACACACAAAAGCAATGCAACCACTATTTTTGAATTTAACTTCATTTTAAATCATTATCTCCAAATTATTAAAAATAATTTACTTTTTAAGAAAAGTAAACTACAATTATTAAATTTAAAAATCAACCTATTTAAATTTGTATACTTTATTCTAATAAAAATGTATAAAATTCAAAAATTAAAAACATCTTTTTAAATTCATTGCATTTCCATTTTTATTGAATATCTATGTTTTAATATATTTCAAGTAAAAAACACGATTATTTCATCAATTCAGCTAAAAAAAAACAGAATTTTTCAATAAATCCTTATGAAAAAGGATTATTATATAAAATTTACTGCCATTAAAAATATTAATAGTTTGGCAAAAATCAGATGGTGTTAAATATTGATTTAATCACCCTAACACCAATTATAAACATTTTCTTTAAAAAAAAAGTAAAAATTTGTAAAAAATAAAAGCAGCTATGAAAAATAGCTGCTTAATGCACTAATAAAACATCTTTTTTAAAGGAGTGAATAACTTTTTCAGCTACACTTCCAATAAAGAATTTTGTAACTCTACCTTTACCAGATGATGAAATAGCTATTAATCCAACATCCTCTTCTTCTGCAACTTTAACAATAGTTTCTGCAGGAAAACCAACAAGAACTTTAGTTGTAACATTAAGATTTGGATCAAATTTAGCTTTCATTTTATCCACATTAAATTGAGCTTCATCTAAGAAAGATTGATTTAATTTATCAATATCTTCTTTACTTTGGAATTGGTGTGGAGTCAATTCAGATGCAACTGACAATATGATGATTTCACCATCTTCAGCAAGTAAATCTCCAACTTTTTCAACTTCTTTTTCCGCAGCTTCTGATCCATCAGTAGGAACTAAAATTTTTTTATACATAATTTTTCACCTCATGAAAAATGTTTAGTTCATGCATTTTTTATTTTAATTTAAACTATTTAATAAATATTATGAAAATAATTTTTAGCTATAGAAGTAATTTATTATAATAATTAAGAAAGCCCGGAATTTGTACAATATCACAAATTAAAAGCTGAAAAATAAAATTTAGCCAGTCAAATAGACAAAAAACAATGTTTTTATGAAATTTTTCTTAAAAAAAAGTTAAAAGCTATAGAATTAACTATAGCCAAGATAAATGAATCTAAACAATTCCTTGAGCATTCATTGCATCTACTACTTTTTCAAAACCAGCTATGTTTGCACCGACTACGTAATTTTTCTCAAATCCATAGGTTTTAGCTGCTTCATCAACATTAGCAAAGATGTTTTCCATAATGACTTTAAGTCTTTTATCAACTTTATCAAAGTCCCATGATAATCTTTGAGAGTTTTGAGCCATTTCTAATGCAGAAGTAGCTACCCCACCAGCATTGGAAGCTTTTCCTGGTCCAAATAATACATCATTGTCTTGTAAGTATTCAGTAGCTTCAATAGAAGTAGGCATGTTTGCACCTTCAGCAACTGCAACAACACCATTAGCTACTAACTGTTTAGCATCATCTAAAAGTAATTCGTTTTGAGTTGCACATGGAAGAGCAATATCACATTTAACAGACCATACACCTTTACCTTCGTGATATTCTGCACTTGGTCTTGCTTCAGCATATTCAGTTAGTCTTGCACGTTTTACTTCTTTTACTTCTTTTAATAATTCTACATCAATTCCTTCAGGATCATAAATCCAACCGGTAGAATCAGAACAGGTTACAGGATTACCGCCTAATTGTTGTGCTTTTTCAATAGCATAAATAGCTACATTACCTGCACCGGATACTGCAATAGTTTTTCCTTTAATATCAATGTCATTTGCTTTTAACATTGCATCAGTAAAGTATAATAATCCGTATCCTGTAGCTTCAGTTCTTGCTAATGAACCACCATAAGATAATGCTTTACCAGTTAATACTCCTTCAGATAATCCTCTAATCCTTTTGTATTGACCATATAAGAAACCAATTTCTCTACCACCAACACCAATATCTCCTGCTGGAACATCAGTGTCTGCACCAATGTATTTGAATAATTCAGTCATGAAACTTTGACAGAATGCCATGATTTCCCTGTCAGATTTTCCTTTAGGATCAAAGTCGGAACCTCCTTTACCTCCACCAATTGCAAGGCCTGTTAAGGAGTTTTTGAAAATTTGTTCAAAACCTAAGAATTTAATAATACCCACATTTACTGAAGGGTGGAAACGTAATCCACCTTTGTAAGGCCCAATTGCACTGTTGAATTGTACACGGTATCCAGTATTTACTTGTACTTGTCCGTTGTCATCTACCCATGGAACACGGAATTTTAATTGTCTTTCCGGGTTAACTAACCTTTCAAGAAGTGCATTCTTTTTATATTCTTCTTCATTTGCTTCAATAACAACCCTTAAAGATTCCAATACTTCTTTTACAGCCTGATGGAATTCTGGTTCAGAAGGGTTCTGTTTTACAGTTAATTCTATTACATCATCTACATAAGACATAATATTTCTCCTCCGTTAATTAAAATATATAATTACGGAATTTTCTAGAAATTGATTAAAAAATTCAAAAATCTATTTGAATAAATAATAATATTTTCTAAAAATTTCCAACACTTGTTCAGTGTATATCATTAAATAACATTCAGATTTTGACCTGGAATAACCAAAAATATTTAACAATATGATAATTACTATATATTTTCTATTATTAAAAACTTTCACTTTTCTAAATAAAAATAAAAAAATATTCAATACAATTAATAAATGAATTGGACAAAATTATATGTTTACAAAAAAACAGTAGGTATTTATATAGTACTTTTTACATAATAATCTACGAAAACAGGTAAAAATCATTTTTCAGTAGACAAAAAATAAAAACAATGAATGATTTTTAAAATTTTCTAAAGAAATATTATAATGACTAAACAAACATACAAAATTAAATAAAAAAAATTAAAAAAGAGAGAGTTAAAATGGCTGTATACAAACCAACTGATGAAATAAAAATACCCCAATCCAAATATGATAAATTAAAAGAGGATTATTTAAAAAATCCGAAAACTGCTTATTCACTTTATGCCAAATTCAATAAGGAATATCCTATGGATAAAAAAGTATTTATTGAAATCATAGATAAAATCAGGATAGATGAAGGTGCAACTGCTTTTAACCCGATTAAAAAAACAAAAAGAGCAAATAATCCATTTAGCTATTATGATAAGCATCCTGACAGCTATGTTTGTATGGAATATTCAAAATAAAACCACATAGTACTTATAATTAAATGGTGATTTTATGGTATTCATTAGATTGGGTGGTGAAAAAGTTGAAGGATTTTATTTTCATAATAACTGGAAAGTTCAAGTTGATTATGGTATGAATATGACAGAAATACCATTTTCAGATTATAATGAAATTGATGAATCATCATTACCTTCTAAAGATGTACTTTATTGTAGAGGAGGTAGACCTAGTGATTATTTTAGAATATTGAAATTATTCAAAGACGGAAAATTAATAAGTGAAGTTATAGAAAAGAATCCTAATTATGTTCCAAGAGATACTCAATTGAAAATGTTGGAAGATCATGTGATTATTGGGGAAGATGTGGAAAGAGTATTTAATTTTCCTAATGGTTATTCCGCTAAAATTGAGTATTGGATTTCACCAACCGAACGTGATTATAAACATGGATTACACAGCTAAATATAGAAAATTAATTTTATCGGATGATAAAGATAATATTATTTCTGATATTTTTGAAGATAATCCTAATTACCGTAGTTTTGATAAGATTTGTTGGGATTATTCTGATACTTCAGGTAGATTCTAATACCATTATTTTTTGAACATTTCCCCCACATAAACCACCATATCTAATTCATAACCATAAAATGAAGGTTCACCATGACTGATGAAGAAGACAGCTATGTTTGTATGGAATATTCAAAATAAAAACCATGATTGGAATTAAAAATATTTATCCAACATGGTATCTTAAAATCGCTGCAACTCCACCAAATGCTCTTAAGAGTTGCATACCTTCTTCAGTTTCTGTAGAAATAAGCTCAACTTCAGAATTCATTTCTTCAGCTTTTTCAACAAAATCTTCAATTAAAGTTTGTGAAGATTCTTCTTTTAAAATTTCACCACAATTGGAACATGGTTTTTCAAGTTTATCTGCTTCACTTTGAGATTTGACAGTAATTTCCTCTTCACTGCCGCAGCTAGGACATTTGAAAACTTTACGCATTGCAGTTAAATCTTCAGATAATAATAATGTGTCAACTGCACCCATAATTAAGTTAGTTCTGACTTCCCTTTCACCATAAGAAGCAAGCCCTTTATCTTTAACTAACTCATGGAGGAATTTTTGAACTACTTTTTTCTCCTGCATAACATCCAAATCATTTAAAATATCTGCAGATTTGTCTATTACTTCCCTAATACCAAATTCCCCAGTATATGAAGTATCTACAGTAGCTATGATTTTATCTTTAATTTCGTAGTTAAGATAATCACCTTTTACAAATTCTTCTTTTGTAAAACCTGGACCTCCAATAATAACTCCTTCAAGTTCTTCCAAAGCTAAGAAATCTTCATTCATGTGTTCTCCGATACGTTTTTTAAACTCATGAGCAGCCAAATCAATTACACGATCAAACCTTCTTTGTGATTGACCTCCCGCTTTGTGTTTTCCCGGAACACCACTTGTCAAATGGTTTAAAATGTTTACTTTTTTACCTCTTAAAGTAGCTATTGTAGCTTCTTTTCTGTCAATAACTGCCAAACCATAAGTTTCCCTTTCTTCAATCATGTACTCAAGAGGTTCTAAGAAAAACTCATTGTTACACTGGTACCAGTAAGTTGTAATAGGTTCCGGAGGTTCAAAAACATAAGTTTCCATTTTTTCAGTTCCAGGACCTCCCCTTGGAATCATACCTACAAAAAGAACCAGTCCATTTTCAGGAGCTACTTTAAATAATCTTATCCTTTGCATAATTACTTCAATAGCTGACTGTACATTCTTTCTTGTTTGCTTACTCTTGATGTTAGCACTTTGTCCGAGTTCATCCCTCATCTGTTTACCAACATCACTAATTTGTTTATCATGAGGAATATAAACGGAAACAAGCTCTGTACCTCTACCTTTTTTCTCTGATAACTCTTTTAAAGTTTTTTTAAATTTATATAATTCTTTTGATGATACTTCTGCCATGTTAATCCCTTAAATTAATATAATAATATATTTATGTAATTTCACCTTATAAATAATTAATGAAAGAACTTTAAATACTATAAATACTAACTATTAATAACGAAGATGATAATATGGTTTTAAGAAGATGTCCAAACTGTCGCTCAACATGTGATGACCAATACGGATTTTGTATCAAATGCGGATATGAGTTCCCGAAAATAACAGAAAGTGAAAATGCTTGTCCTTACTGCGGATTTGCAAATCCTGATGAAGCTACATTTTGTGTTAAATGTGGTACACCACTAATTTTCAAAAACCAATTAAACGGAGTTAACACAACACTAAACCCAATAGTTATCAAAAAAGAAATCAGCAAAAATTCCATGAAACAAGAGGAATATAAACCTACCAGCAAAATAATAATCATTTTAGGTTATATCTTTTCTTTACTTGGAGGACTAATTGGAGTAATACTGGCAATTTACCTTGCAACAAGAAAAGATCCTGTAGCTAAAAAACACGGATATATCCAACTAACAATTTTAGTATTATATGGAATTTTAATATTAACACTATACTTAACTGGAAATCTTGATTTGACTGCAATTGATAATGCTACCCAAATGTTAAGCAATAATTTAACCAGCATTAAACCTTAACCGGCAGATACATAACGATAGCACCATCACCGTTATTGTAATAATGTGGAACTTTTCTATCCACTTCAAAATTAAATTTTTTATAAAATTCAATAGCTCCTTCATTATTTTCATTTACTTCCAAAAGTATTTTGTTTATTTTAAATAATGACAGGACATTTATAGCTTTCAGCAGCAATTTTGTTCCTGCTTGTTTTCTTTGATAATCTTTATCAACTGCCAGAGATATGATGTGGCCTTCATTTTCATATTTTATCCAAAACAAGACATAACCTACAACATAACCATCATCTTCAGCTACTAAAAAACCTGCACCAATATCATACAACTGCTTAAACATGTTTAGCTCATAAGACTCATCAAAAGACATCTTTTCTATTTCACAAACACGTTTCAAATCATTTGGGACAAATTCTCTAATTATCATCTATAAACCTATAATTTAAATTAATCTTGAAAGATATATATTATTAGATAAATATATAATTTTTGAGGTTAAAAAAATGTGGGATGATTTCGCAGAGTTCATTTTAACACAGGCAACTGAAAATCCGACAAGAATAGTGGAAATAGCCGTCGGGAAATTTGACGGAGTATACCAATACCTAAAGAGAAACGAAAATATAGAAATTATCAAAACCGATATTTTGCCAAATGATGATGAAGTAATAAAAGATGACATTACAAATCCTAACTTGGAATTATATGAAAATGCCGATATTATATATTCCATTCGCCCACCAAGTGAATTGCAACCCCATATAGAAAGACTGTCACGAAAAGTTGACGGAACTTTTATCATAAAACCTTTGTGTAATGAAGATTTAAATATAAGTTCACACAAAGTGAAATTGAAAAATTATAAAAAAGCAAGTTTTTACATATTATAGGTGTGTCTTTAATGGAAGAATTTTTAAAAAAATACAATACTTCAGAAGAAGGGCTGAGTTCTAGTGAAGTAACAAAACGCCAAAATCAAAATGGGCTGAATGAATTAAAAGAAAAAAAGAAAAAAAGTGCGGTTATGCTCTTTTTAGAACAGTTCATTGATGTTTTAATAGCTCTCCTTATTGTTGCAGCCATTGCAGCATATTTTGTTGGAGACGTTATCGACTCATGTGTAATTTTAATAGCTGTACTTTTAAATACAGTAATCGGATTCATACAGGAATACCGTTCAGAAAAAGCAATTGAAATGCTTAAAAGCGTTACAACATCATATGCAGTTGTTAGAAGAGATGGACAGGTGCAAAAAATTGATGCAAAAGAATTAACCATCGGAGATATTGTAATTCTTGAAGAGGGAGACAAGATTCCTGCAGATTTAGTACTTATTGAAACCAACAGACTGAAAGTTGATGAATCAAATTTGACCGGAGAATCTGTACCTGTTGAAAAATCTCCAAAAGAAGAAGCATATATGGATTCAAATGTAACTTTAGGAAACGGAGTGGGAATTGTAACTGCCATAGGTATGGACACATCAATAGGAAAAATAGCTGAAGTGATTCAGGAAGAAAAGGGAGAAACTCCTCTTCAAAAGAAAATGGACAAACTTGGAAAAACACTTTCCGTAATAGCTATTATTGTTTGTGTATTTATATTCATTTTTGAATTATTCAGAGGAATTCCTATTGTTGAAACATTTTTAACAGCAGTTTCACTTGCAGTAGCTGCTATACCTGAAGGTTTGCCTGCAGTTTTAACATTGACATTAGCTTTGGGAATGCAACAACTGACCAAATCCAATGCAATTGTCCGCAGACTGCTTTCAGTAGAAACTTTAGGTTCATGTACTGTTATCTGCAGTGACAAAACAGGAACATTAACTGAAAATAAAATGACTGTCAGAGATGCATTTTTCTATAATGAAAACAAATCTTTAGAAATCAATGCACTTTGTAACAATTCCACAATCAGAGACGGCAAAACTATCGGAGATCCGACAGACGGTGCTGTTTTAAAATACAGTCAGGACAATAACTATTTTAAAGAGGATTTGCAGGAAAAATTCCCTAGAGTTGATGAAATCCCATTAGACAGCAGCCGTAAAATGATGACCACTATACATGAAAATGGTGAAAAGTATTTGGTTCTCACTAAAGGTGCTCCAGAAATCATTATCGGCAAATGTAAACACATAGATAACAATGGAAGTGTTGAAATTCTTGATGATTCTGTAAAGGAAACACTAACTGAAAAAATAAATGAAATGAGTGATAATGCATTAAGAGTTTTGGGAATTGCATATAAAAATACCGAAAATATTGGAGACAATGTAGAAAATGATTTGATATTTACAGGACTTGTCGGAATAATTGATCCTCCAAAGGAAAATGTTGACAAATCAATAGCTGCATGTAAAAAAGCTGGAATTAAAGTAAGAATGATAACAGGAGACCATCTAAAAACAGCAGCATCTATTGCCCGCGAAATTGGAATCCTGACAGACGGGAAAGTAATTGACGGTGAAACTCTGGATAAATTAAGTGATGAAGAGTACTTTGAGATGGTAGACGACATACAAGTTTATGCAAGAGTAAAACCAGAGCAGAAAATGAGAATTGTTGAAACCCTAAAGCAAAAAGGCGAAATTGTTTCAATGACAGGGGATGGAGTAAACGATGCTCCTGCACTTAAAAATGCATCTATAGGAGTGGCTATGGGATCAGGTACTGATGTTGCAAAAGAATCAGGAGATATGATTATTCAGGACGACAACTTTGAAACAATAGTAACTGCCATTCGTGAAGGGCGTAAAATATACGACAACATTAAAAGATTTGTCAAATTCCAGGTATCAACAAATGTCGGAGCTATTTTAACAATTGTCGGAACAAGTATTTTCATGCTTCCGGTGCCATTTAACCCTGTACAACTGCTTTGGATTAACATTGTAATGGACGGACCTCCTGCCCAAACTTTAGGAATGGAAGGTAGCGAAAGAAATATTATGACAAGACAGCCTGAAACAGGAGATATTCTGAATAAAAAGGTATTGATAAAAATATTTATTGCAGGTCTTGTAATGGCAATAGGTTCAATAGCGCTGTTCAGCTACAAATTGGCAATTGGCGCAAGTCAAAAGCAGGCAATGACTGTAGCATTTACCTTATTTGTAATGTACCAGTTATTCAATGCATACAATTCAAAATCAAATTCCGCCAAAAAAAGCACTTATCTTTATTTGGCCATTATAGCATGTTTCATATTGCAGGTATTGATTGTATATATACCTGAGCTGCAAATAATATTCAGAACAACCAGCATCGGACTTACAGACTGGATATTAATATTCATAATTGCAGCTACAATATTAGTGTCAAACAGAATAGCAAACAAAATTGTGGTAGAATGAAAAAACTAAACATCCTCCTTATTGGCGGAACAAAGGACGCAAGCAACATAACAAAACACATAAAGGAAAAATATGATTCATATATTCTGACTACAACAACTACAGAATACGGATCAAAATTAGCTATTGAGTCTGGAAGTGATGACACAATAGCTAAACCACTTTTAAAAGATGAATTCATAACACTTATTGAAAATAATGAATTCAATCTTTTAATTGATGCAACTCATCCTTATGCATCACACATCACCCAAACTACTGTTAGCCTATCCAAATTATTCAGCATAGCTTATATTCGCTTTGAAAGACCACCATCAAACCTTGATAATGTTGACACATCAAGAGTTCATGAAGTAACTTCCCTTGATGAAGCAGGACAATTAATAGCCAGTGATTTTACTTCAGGAAACGTGTTGCATCTTGCAGGAGCAAATACCATGGAACCTATTTTAAAATATGTTCCTGTAAACAGGTTTTATGCAAGAATTTTAAAAGTTCCAAAATCTGTGGAAAAATGCAAAATGCTGAATCTTCCTGAGGAACATATCATACCAATGAAAGGTACATCCAGCTTAGAGGAAAACCTAAAAATAATTGAAGAAACACAAGCAAGTGTTATGATAACAAAAGAAAGTGGTGATATCGGAGGAGTAACTAATAAAATTAATGCTGCTAATTTAAAAGATATAGGTATCATTATGTTAAAACGTCCAAAAATCAGAGATTTAAATAAAAATGACATTGTTTCTAATTTAGACGAATTAGATGAAAAAATAAATAACTGTTTTTAAATGAAAAAGAACGCCGAGACTGGGATTTGAACCCAGGCGGAGAAACTCCACAGGATTTCAAGTCCTGCGCCTTACCAGACTAGACTATCTCGGCATGATAACAGAAAAAATATTTAGAAAAAATCTAAATATTTATCCTTTAAGTTCTATTTCAATACTTACATTATCCGGAACATTAACTTTCATGACTTGTCTCATAGCACGTTCGTCAGCACCAATTCCAACTAAACGTTTATGAATTCTAAGTTCCCATTTTTCCCAGGAAGCTTTTCCTTCTCCATCCGGAGATTTTCTTGTAGGTACTACTAATTTTTTAGTAGGTAATGGGATAGGACCAGACAAATCAACACCAGTTCTTTCAGCGATTTTTTTAAGTTGATCACAGACATAAGCTAATTTTTCTGGATCAGTTCCTGTAAGCTTAATTCTTGCTTGATGCATTATTATCCTCCAAAAATAAAAATAAAAAAGAAAGGAACAACTCCTTTCTTTTAATTAACTACTTACAAATCTATTTAGCTGGGGTAACGTCAATACATAATCCAGCAGCAACAGTTTGACCCATATCCCTAATAGCAAATCTACCCATTTGAGGGATTTTTTTAGCGTTTTCGATTACCATAGGTTTGGTTGGTTTAACTTTTACGAATGCTGCGTTACCAGTTTTTAAGAAGTCAGGGTTTTCTTCAGCTACTTGACCAGTTGCAGGGTCTAATTTTGCAGTTAATTCTAAGAAAGTACATGCAACTTGAGAAGTGTGACAGTGGAATACAGGAGTGTATCCAACAGTGATTACACCAGGGTGTTGTAAAACAACAATTTGTGCATCAAATTCTTTAGCTACAGCAGGAGCATCGTCTATGTGACCAGCTACATCTCCTCTTCTGATATCGTTTTTACCTACACCTCTTACGTTGAATCCGATGTTGTCACCAGGTTCAGCAGTTTCAAAGGTTTCGTGGTGCATTTCGATAGATTTTACTTCTCCGGAAGCTCCAGCAGGTTCGAAGATTACGTTTTCTCCTTTTTTCATAACACCAGTTTCTACTCTTCCTACAGGTACAGTACCTACACCAGTAATGGAGTAAACATCTTGAATAGGGATCCTTAATGGTAAGGATACAGGTTTTTCAGGAGCAGCTAAATTATCTAAAGCTTGCATTAAAGTGTCACCTTTGTACCAGGAGGTGTTAGGACTTGCATCTTTAATGTTGTCTCCTTCAAATGCAGAAACAGGGATGAAAGGAACATCAGCAGGGTTGAATCCAACAGTTTTAATTAAAGCAGATACTTCGTCTTTTAATTCGTTGAATTTTGCTTCATCATAATCTACTAAATCGATTTTGTTGATTGCAACGATTAATTGGTTAATACCTAAAGTTTTGGATAAGAAAACGTGTTCTTTGGTTTGTGGCATTACACCGTCGTCTGCAGCTACTACTAATACACCAGCATCTGCTTGGGAAGCACCAGTAATCATGTTTTTAACGAAGTCTCTGTGTCCAGGACAGTCTACAACAGTGTAGTCGTATTTTTTGGTGGAGAATTTTTGGTGAGCAAGGTCGATAGTTACTCCTCTTTCCCTTTCTTCTCCTAATTTATCCATAACAAATCTGAATTTGTTTTCTCCGTCATCTAATTGTTGTTCAGCGATTGCACCTGCTTTTAATAACAAGTGTCCAACTAATGTGGATTTTCCGTGGTCAACGTGTCCGATAAATGCTAAATTAATATGTTCTTTAGTTTTTGCCATAATAATACCTCTTTTCGTATAAATCGAAATAACATTCATTAAGCTTATAATTTTAGCTTAATTTAAATTTTAATTATTCACATATAAATATGTAATGTTTTTTTCGTAATTTTAAATAAAAAATATAAAAAAATTAAAAATTAAATTTTAATTATCCTACATAATGTTCAGGACCATAAGGTTCTGGAGATAAGCCTTTTCTTTGCCTAATCTCTTTAACGATTTGATTTTGCATTTCACGTGGTAATCTTTCAAATCCAGACATTTCAGTAGACCATAAACATCTACCTTCAGCAGCGGATCTGATATCACCAGCAAAACCAAACATTTCAGCTACAGGAACTTTAGATTCAATAGTAGCCATGTCTCCTTCTTGACCCATGTCAACTATTTGACCTCTCCTGTTTTGGATTTCCCTGGTACATGGACCCATATAATCTTGTGGAGTGTTAATGAACACTTTTTGCATAGGTTCAAGTAAAGTAGGACCAGCAGACATCATAGATGCATAAATTGCATTTCTAATAGCTGGCAATACTTGTGCAGGTCCTCTGTGAACTGCATCTTCGTGAAGTTTTGCATCGTGGAGTTTGAATTTTAATCCCATAGCAATTTCTTTAGCTAAAGGTCCGTCATTAAGTGCGGATTCAAATCCTTCAATTAAAAGCTCTTTTACTTCATCTAAGTATTGGATACCACGGGTAGCATTGATGAATACGCTTCTGTTGTAAACATCCCATACTTTTCTTGCTTCTTCTTTATCTAAACCGTATTCCATGAAGTCATTAGCAGATTCTTTACCTTTAACTTTACCTTCTTTAAGTTTTCCTTCTTGTAATGCTTTGAAAAGTTCATCTTCTAAAGGTTCAACAGTAATGTAGAATCTGTTATGTTTGTTTGGAGATTTACCTTCAACTTGTGGAGATAATTGAGATACGGTTTCCCTGTATACAACAATAGGTTCTGAAGTTTGGATTTCAACACCTTTATCTTTAATTCTGTAACTGATAACTTCTAAATGAAGTTCTCCCATACCTGAAACTAAATGTTCACCGGTTTCTTCGTTAATTTCAACTTTAATGGTTGGGTCTTCTTTAGCTACTTGTCTTAATACTTCAATTAATTTTGGTAAATCTTTAGTATTTTTAGCTTCTACAGCAACAGTAACTACAGGTTCAGAAATGTGGTCTAATCCTTCAAACTCTTTGATTTTGTCTTCAGGAGAACAGATAGTTTCCCCAGCGATTGCACCTTTTGCACCAGCAACATATACAATGTTACCTGCAGGTACAGCATCAGTGTTAACTCTTTCAGGTCCGAAGTATACACCTACTTGCTGAACTCTGGATTTGGAATGAGATCCAACTAAGTATACTTCTGTACCTTTTTCAATTGATCCTCCGTAAACCCTACCGGTAGCAATTTCACCAGCGTGTTTGTCTACAGATACGTTAGTAACCATTACAGCTAAAGGTCCGTCAGGACTTGTAGTAATCATACCTTGACCTGCAGGAGATTCAATGTCACCTTCCCAGATGTTAGGTACCCTGTATTCCTGAGATACTTTAGGAGAAGGCAAGTGTTCTACTACCATACCGAGTAATACTTCAGACAATGGTACTTTTTGAGCTAATTCTTTTTGTTTATCATCGTTACAATAATCAATGATGTCTTTGAAGTTAACTCCAGTTTCTTGCATCATTGGAACGTTAATAGCCCAATTGTGATAAGCTGAACCGAAAGCTACACTACCATCAGTGAAATCAACAGCCCATTCTTCTTTTTTATCTTCAGGAGCCATGTTTTTGATTAATTTGTTAGCTTCCATGTAAATGTTAATGAACCTTTTTTGTAATTCTTCAGGTTCTAATTTTAACTCGTTGATTAATCTGTCAACTTTGTTAATGAACAAAACAGGTTTAACATTTTCTTTTAAAGCTTGTCTAAGTACAGTTTCAGTTTGAGGCATGATACCTTCAACAGCACAAACAACAACAACTGCACCATCTACAGCTCTCATAGCACGAGTTACGTCCCCACCAAAGTCAACGTGACCTGGAGTATCAATTAAGTTGATTAAGTATTCTTCATCTTTGTAATTGTGAACCATTGATACGTTTGCTGCATCAATAGTAATACCACGTGCTTGTTCTTGTTCATCAAAATCTAAAAACCTTTGATCACCAGCAAGTTCTTCGGAAATCATTCCTGCACCTGCTAAAAGGTTATCGGATAATGTAGTTTTACCGTGGTCAATGTGAGCACAGATACCAATATTCCTGATGGAATCTGGTTTATACATTAAATCCTTAATTTTTGCAATCATTTTCTCTCTTCTACTCAAAGAAATCACCTTATATAAATATGATTAGTGTGCTGCTTTTGCAACTCTTTCTTTTTCTTCTTTTTTCTGTAAAGCAAAACTTCTGGAATCTTCTTCAGAAGCAAGAATTAATTCATCAGCTAAACATTCAGCAACAGATTTCCTGTTTTTAAATGCTGATTGTAAAGTTCCTCTAGTTAAGAATCCTAATGAAAGATCTACTCTTCTTTGTGGAGAAATGTCCACTGCTACTTGGTATCCGATACCACCGTATTTAATACGAGTAGTTTCTTCACGAGGGGAAGTATTTTCAACTGCAGTAACTAAAACTTGAACAGGGTTCTTTTTAGTTCTTTTGTTGATAATATCCAATGCATCTTTTACAATATTGTAAGCTTTGTTTTTCTTACCTGAGTTGATGTGAGTCCTCATGATTTTATTCATTAATCTTTCAATGATAGATACTTTAGATTTTGCAAACTGTCTTTTTACATGTCTACCTGAAGTGTGAGGAACAAGAGTTTCATCTAAGCAGATGTATTTTACTAAACCTAAATCTTCGATTTTGACTTCATCGAGTTCCCATTTATCAAATAATTTACTCATAAAAATACCATCCTTATCTTACAGGTTTTTCTATTTTTCCACTTACCATCTCGGATAAAGCTACGTTGTTAACTTTAGATACTTTCCAACGAACTCCAGGAATATCTCCCATAGATCTTCCAGATGGTCCACCAATTCCTTCAATCATAACTTCATCGTGCTCATCGATAAATCCAATAGCTCCGTCACCTGGTGCGAAAGCAGTTAATTGTTTACCGTTTTTGATTAATTGAACACGAACACATTTACGTATAGCAGAGTTAGGTTGTTTTGCTTCTATCCCTACTTTTTCGATTACAATTCCTCTAGCTTGAGGAGCTCCTTCAAGAGGGTCTGCTTTAACATCTAATCTTAAAGCTTTCCTTTTGTAATCTACATCTTTCCACTTAAAATTTTGTCTATTTTTTTTAAGTTTTTTTGCAGCAAAAAGTCCTGGCATAATATTTCCTCTAAACTTTTATTAAACATATCTAAGAATCCACCGCTGCGATTTATACAGCTAAAAATAGCTAATACAATCTAAATTCAAAGATATAACTAGTTAATAATATAATAATTAATTAGACAATTAAATTATCTAAAAATGAAGATATCATGATTTTTTATTGGAAGCATAGTAAAAAGCACACACAACTATGTTCCATTAATTGTCGATATCTTATGATGATTTATCTTTTTTAACATTAATAAAGGTATCTATTTTGACTTGTTGAAAGTCAGTTTTGATTAAATAAAAAAATATTTCAAAGATTTATTTGAATATTGTTTCTTTGTTTTTATTGCTTATATTAGTTTTCATCTACATACAAAATAAACTCTATACTCTGTTTTTTAGAGTCGGCATTTTTGTTATAACAAAAACATGAAAACTGGATTTTACAATAACTAATTTCAAAATTAAGATAAATAAAAAACAATAAAATTAAAGTAAAAAAAAAGAATTATTAGGATTAACAATTGATTGTCACGAAAGAGAAATAAGAACATGTAGGAAAATGGAAAAAGCAGTAAAAAACAATGATGAATCATTAAACTACATTTTAAACAATGAAAAACCCAAGTAAATCAACAATTTCTAAATTCAAAAATGAAAATGAATTATTGATTTCAGAATTCTTCTATTTTACAGTTAAAAAAGGACAAGAACTAAATTTAATCTCAAATAAAGTAATTGGAATTGATGGAACTTTTTTAAAAGCAAACGCTGAAATAAACAATCAAGCTAGTCAAAAAGAAATAAACTTATTGGAAAAAACAATCAAAAAAAAAAATTCACTTCAAAAAGACCTTAAAAATTATTTTGAAAATAAAATTAAGACATCAAAAATCAATAAAATACTTAAAAAACTAAATAATCCAACAAAAAAATTATTATAACAAAGCATAATGTCTGAAAAAAATAAAAGAGATATATTAGATTTTTTAAAAGAAATACAGACTTTTCACTCCTCAAAAACTAATTATGACAGCGATTCAAGAGATCCTGAATCCAGATTCATGAATGATAAAAAAGGAGTATATTGTTACAATTATAATTATCAAGTAGCAACAGACCCAAAAAACCAAATGATAATGTATAACACCGTAAATATTCAAAATAATTATGGGCAATTAATAAACATGATTGAATCATCAATCATGAGTTTGGAAACAAAACCAGAATTTTTCACCGTAGACAATGGATATTATACAGATAAGGAATTAGACTACTGTTTTAAACACGATATAAAAATAATAATTCCATATAGAACTGAATCAGAAAGAAAAAGCGATATACCAAAAAAATATGCAAAATGCAAATTTACAGAAAATAGAGTAGAAAACTACTTCATTTGCCCAGAATAAGTAAAATTACCTTTTAAAAATTATAGAAAAATAAATGGGTGATTACATAAACTATATTCAATAACCAAATATAAACAATGTCCAAAACTAAAAACAAATGCTTTTAGCAGAGTTATAGAAATAACTGAAATAGCATACCTATATAAAGAAAAATTAAAAGAAGATTATTTCTCTGATTATGGGCAAAAAATTACAAAAAAGAGCACCCATAACTGAATCAATATTTGGTGTTTTAAAAACAGAACGAAATTATAACAGTTTAAAAAGATTAGAAAAACAAAAAGGTATTATAAATTTAAATATTGAAACAACAGTCCATAATCTTAAAATAATTCATAAAAACATCATAGAAAAAAATTAAAAAAATTCGAGAGTTTTAGGACACCCCCCAAATAGTATTATTTTTGTTAAAAGTATTACTTTTTTAAATATGCGAATAAAAATAATAAAAATAATAAAAAACATACAAAATTATTTTTAAAGAAAAAATAAGTAATTTAAATTGATTATTTTCTAAAATAAGTATATTTCAATTAAACCCATTAAATTTAATGAAAAAAAAAACAATCAAAACATAATTTTAAAATATTAACAAAACTTTCCTAAATGATAAAATCAA
>ERZ772820.1050-NODE-1050-length-23207-cov-43.309433_pt1 | contig 23207 bp, 16 predicted proteins | sample MGYA00511377_ERZ772820 | MGnify/ENA primary metagenome ERZ772820 (study PRJEB29015, sample SAMEA2737684) | human gut metagenome | biome: human gut; feature: human-associated habitat; material: faeces | place: China | collected 2012 ... | reverse complement strand
TTACTTGATGGGCTCGCCGGCGGCTTCCTTGGCGGCGATCTCCTTCATGGCGTCCTTGTGGCTCAGGTTCACGCGGCCCTTCTCGTCGATCTCGGTGACCTTGACCCACATCATATCGCCGATCTTGCAGGCGTCCTCCACCTTCTCGATGCGGTGGTCAGCCAGCTTGGAGATATGCACCAGACCGTCCTTGCCGGGGGCCAGCTCCACGAAGGCGCCGAAGGTCATCAGGCGCACCACGCGGCCGTAGTACAGCTGACCCACCTCGGGTACGAACACGATGTCGTCGATGCACTTCTTGGCGATGGCGCAGCTCTCCGCGTCGGGGGAGGCGATATGGATGGTGCCGTCGTCGTCGATGTCGATCTTGGCGCCGGACTCGGCCACGATCTTCTGGATGACGGAGCCGCCCTTGCCGATGACGTCGCGGATCTTGTCGGGGTCAATGTGCATGGTCAGCATCTTGGGAGCGTACTTGCTCACCTCGGCACGAGGCTCGGCGATGCAGGGCAGCATCACCTGATCCAGGATCTGCACGCGGGCGTCGTAGGTGATGTCCAGCGCGTTCTTGATGATCTCCATGGTCAGGCCGTCGTTCTTCAGGTCCATCTGGATGGCGGTGATACCCTTCTTGGTGCCGGCCACCTTGAAGTCCATCTCGCCGTGGAAGTCCTCCACGCCCTGAATGTCGATGAAGGTGGTAAAGCTGCCGTCATCGTCCTGAATGAGGCCGCAGGAGATACCGGCCACAGGAGCCTTGATAGGCACACCGGCGTCCATCAGCGCCAGCGTAGAGCCGCAGATGGAGCCCTGAGACGTGGAGCCGTTGGAGGACACCACCTCGGACACCACGCGGATAGCGTAGGGGAACTCCTCCACCGGGGGGATGACGGGCAGCAGGGCGCGCTCAGCCAGCGCACCGTGGCCGATCTCGCGGCGGCCAGGGCTGCGGGCGGGCTTGGCCTCGCCCACGGAGTAGCCGGGGAAGTTGTAGTGGTGCATATAGCGCTTCTCCGTCTCCTCCCAGATGGTATCCAGCTTCTGGTTGGCGGACAGGGTATCCAGCGTGGCCACGCTCAGCACCTGGGTCTGGCCGCGGGTGAACAGGCCGGAGCCGTGGACACGGGGCAGCACGCCCACCTCGGCGTCCAGCGGACGGATCTCGTTCTTCTGGCGGCCATCCACGCGGTGACCCTCCAGCAGCCATGCCTTCACGATCTTCTTCTGGAACTTGTAGGTGATCTCGTCCAGATACTGATCCATGTTGGGATAGTCCTCCAGGAACAGCTCGTGCCACTTCTCGATCAGCTGGTTCCAGCGGGCCTCGCGGACGTTCTTGTCGTCGGTATCCATAGCGGCTTTGGCGTCGTCCATGGTGGCGGCCACGATCTTGTCAAACAGCTCCTGATCGAAGTCGGCGTGGGGGTAGTCGAACTTGGGCTTGCCGATCTCGGCCACCATCTGGTTGATGAGGGCGATCTGCTTCTGATTCTCCTCGTGAGCGGAGCGGATGGCCTCGAACATCACGTCGTTGGGAACCTCGTTGGCGCCGGCCTCGATCATGACCACCTTCTTGCCGGTGGAGACCACGGTGACGTCCAGATCGCTGACCTTACGCTGCTCGGCGTCGGGGTTAAAGACCAGCTTGCCGTCCACCAGCCCCACCTTCAGGGCGGCAACAGGGCCGTTCCAGGGGATATCGGAGATGGCCAGCGCGGCGGAGGTGCCGATGAGGGCGGCGATCTCCGGGGAGCAGTCGTGATCCACGGCCATGACGGTACACATCACGGACACGTCGTTGCGGAAGTCGTAGGGGAACAGGGGGCGGATGGGGCGGTCGATGACGCGGCTGGTCAGGATGCCCTTCTCGCCGGGGCGGCCCTCGCGGCGGTTGAAGCTGCCGGGAATGCGGCCCACGGCGTACAGCTTCTCCTCAAAGTCCACGCTGAGAGGGAAGAAGTCGATGCCGTCCCGGGGGCGGGGCGCAGCGGTGACGCAGCACAGCACGCGGGTGTCGCCATAGCCCACCATGACGGCGGCGTTGGCCAGCTCAGCCAGCTTGCCCACCTCCAGCGTGAGGGGACGGCCGGCCAGATCCATGGTGTACTTGTGATAGTGGGGGAATTGGCGCTTGGTGATGATAGTCGACATATCGTTTCTCCTTTTTTGTGAAATAGCATCCTGTGCCGGTCTCATCGCCGTTAGCACTTGAAAACACCCCGAAAGCGGCGGTTTCGGCGCATTTTCAACTGCTAATGGTTGGATGTGAACACGGCGCAGAATGTGAAAGAAGGGTGATGCGCGGACGCACATCACCCTGTTTCAACTTACTTACGCAGACCCAGCTTGGCGATCAGGGCACGATAACGCTCAATGTCCTTCTTGGCCAGATAGTCCAGCAGACGACGGCGCTTACCGATCATCATCTGCATACCGCGGCGGCTGTGGAAGTCGTGGGGATGCACCTTCAGATGAGCGGTCAGCTGGTTGATACGCTCGGTCAGGATCGCCACCTGCACCTCGGGGGAGCCGGTGTCGGTCTCGTGGGTACGATTGGCCTCGATGATGGAGGTCTTCTGGTCTTTCAGCATCATAGTTGTGTTTCCACCTTTCATAAATTACGCCCGCATCCTGAGCCACGGGAGAGATGGACCGCTCCGCACGGCTAAGGCAAGGGGCAGCGACTCAGTCGCGTACCTTGGTATGCTACCATAAAATACATGGTTTGTAAAGTATATTTTTTCAGTTTTCGGCGGTTTATTCACGTTTTGTTCTTCACTTTTGTACACGAAGCTGGTATACTGGCATGGTTCCTATCGAGAAAGGAGAATTTCCCTATGAAACGACACGTATATTTGTTGGCGCTGCTGCTGACAGCGGCGCTTTTGGTGGGCTGCGGCCACAAGGCGCAGCCGGACACCGATGCAGACCCCAACGCGCAGGAGGCGCTGCCGCCGGAGGGCATCACGGCGCTGGTGCTGTCCGACGACACGCAGGTGCTGCGCTTCCGCCGGGACGACGACGGCGTCTGGTTCTGGCAGGACGACGCCACGTTCCCGCTGGATCAGGCCGGTATGCCGGCGCTGCTGGAGGCTGCCGCCGCCATGACCGCCTCCGCGCCGGTGCAGGCGGGGGACGATCTGTCGGAGTACGGCTTGGACGACGCCAAGACCAGTCTCGCCGTCACGGCGGACGGCGAGACGATGACCTTCACACGGGGCGATCAGGCCGCCTCCGGCGACTGGTACCTGCTGTGCGCCGAGGACGCGTCCGTACGTCTGGTGTCTGACGACGCCGTGAAGATCTTCCAGCTGCTGGACGGCAGCATTTACGACATGGCGGTGCTGCCCGCTATGCCCGCCATTACGGAGGATACGCTGCGTACCGCCGTTATTGCCGGCGCTGACGGAGAGCGCTTTACCATCCGGGCGTCGGACGGCGTGCGGAAGGTGGGTACGCGGGATGTAACCGAAAAGACCGCCCCGCTGGTGGAGGAGCTGTCCCGTCTGAGTGTGACCTCCTGCGTGGACTATGCCCCCGCGGAGGGCGCTGCCGCCGTCTGCGGGCTCAACGCGCCGGAGGCGATCCTGGTGGTGACCTATACCGGCGTCACCGGCCGCGAGGAGGCGCTGACCGTCACCATCGGCCTGCCCACCGGAGACGGCGGCCGCTATGTGACGCTGAACGACGAACCCACCATCTACCGCATGGAGGAGGCATCGCTGGTGCAGGTGCTGACGCTGGCGGAAAACGGTCTGAGCTAAACACGAAAGGTGCGTTGCAAAACGCACCTTTTTGTGGTATAAGAGGAGACGATTCGGAGAAAAGGGGGGGACTGTCCGTGCGTATTCTTATTGTGGAGGATGAAAAACGTCTGGCCGGTACGCTGGCGGAGCTGCTGCACCGGCAGGGCTACGCCGTAGACGTCAGCTATGACGGCGTGTCCGGGCTGGACAACGCCCGCAGCGGCATCTACGATCTGGTGCTGCTGGACGCCATGCTGCCGGGGCTGGACGGCTTTTCCCTGTTGCAGCAGCTCCGCGCCGGCGGCGAGACGGTGCCGGTGCTGATGCTGACCGCCCGCAGCGACCTGAGCGACCGGGTGCGGGGGCTGGACTGCGGTGCCGATTACTACCTGACAAAGCCCTTTGAAACAGAGGAGCTGCTGGCGTGCATCCGCTCCCTTCTGCGGCGGGGCGGCGAAACGGCGGACAGCGGCGAGACGTGCTTCGGCGATCTGCGTCTGCAAAGGGCCACGTTCCTGTTGGCCTGCGGAGAGCGCTCCGTCCGCCTGAGCCGCCGGGAGTACGATCTCATGGAGCTGCTGATGAAAAATGGCAGCCAGATCGTGTCCAAGGAGCAGCTTATATTGAAGGTATGGGGCTACGACTCCGCCGCCGAGGACAACAATGTGGAGGTGTACATCTCCTTCCTGCGGCGGAAGCTGACCCACCTGCACTCCCGCGTGCGCATCAAAACGCTGCGCATGGTGGGGTACTGTCTGGAGGAGGTGACGGCATGATCCGCAAGCTTCGCTGGAAGGTCGTGGGGCTGAACATGGGCATGGTGTTCTGCGTGCTGCTGGCGGTGTTCGCCGCTGTGTACTTCTCCTCCCGCGCCGTCATCTCCCGCAACGTGCGCCAGCAATTACAGCAGGCGCTCCAGCCCAGCAGCGGCTACGAGCTGTACCGCCCGGGGCAGGAGGGACTGCCCTGCTTTGTGGCGGAGGTCTATGCCAGCGGCACCGTCCGTGTCTCCGGCAACAGCTACTACGACCTGACGGACAAGGCGGCGCTGGCGGAGATCGTCACCGCCGCGCTGGCGGCGGAGAGCGGGGAGGGCGTGCTGCCGGCGCACCACCTGCGCTATCTGCGGCAGGACGGGCTGCTGTCCACCCGCATCGCCTTTACCGACAGCACACTGGAGCAGGCCACCCTCCGCAGTCTGCTGACCGGCAGCCTGCTCATCGGCCTTGCGGCGCTGGTGGTGCTGTTCGCGTGCAGCTATGTGCTCAGCGGCGCCGTGACCCGTCCGGTGAACCGGGCGTGGGCGCAGCAGAAGCAGTTCCTGTCCGACGCCAGCCATGAGCTGAAAACACCCCTGACGGTGATCCTGTCCTCGTCGGAGCTGCTGGAGCAGAGTGCCGCGCCGGAGCAGCGGCAGTATGTGGATAACATCCGCGCCGAGTCCCGCCGGATGAAGCAGTTGGTGGAGGATATGCTCACATTGTCCCGGGCGGAGCGGGGCGACACCCGCCTGCCGGATACCACGGCGGACTTGTCGGACGCGGCGGCCAACGTGGCCCTGCGGTTCGAGCCGGTGGCGTATGAGGCGGGACACACGTTGTCCTACGACATTGCGCCGGGACTTTTGGTGCGGGGCGACGGGCAGAAGCTGGAGCAGGCGGTGGCCGTTCTGCTGGACAACGCCGTAAAATACGCCGCGCCCCACACGGAGATCCGGCTGGACGCGGTGCGGCAGGGGAAAAACGCCTGCCTGTGGGTGGAAAATCAGGGGGACGCCATCCCCGCCGACAAGCTGCCCCACATCTTCGACCGGTTTTACCGGGCGGACGCCTCCCGCACCAGTGGCGACAGCTTCGGGCTGGGCCTGCCCATCGCCAAGGCCATCGTGGAGGCGCACCGGGGCGCTATCCGCTGTGAAAGCGGCGGAGGCGTTACCCGCTTTACCATCACCATCCCCGTCCAACAGGGGAAGTAGGGAGACGATACTGTGTTTGATACCATTATCCGCGGCGGTACGGTGCTCGACGGCACCGGCCGCCCCGGCTTTACCGCCGATGTGGGCGTCACCGCCGGAAGGATCGCCGCGGTGGACGACCTGTCCGCCGCCCAAGCGTGCCGCACCATCGACGCCTCCGGCAAGGTGGTGACCCCCGGCTTCATCGATATCCACCGCCACGCCGACGCGGCGGCCTTCCGCCCCGGCTACGGAGAGCTGGAGCTGCGGCAGGGGCTGACCACCATCGTCAACGGCAACTGCGGCCTGTCCGCCGCCCCCTTCGGCGGCGCGCACGACGCCGCCATCCGCGCCTACCTGCGGCCCATCACCGGCGACATACCGGAGGCGCTGCCCGCCGTCTCCATGGCGGCGTATCTATCGGCGCTGCGGGCGCTGCCCCTCCACACCGGGATGCTGGTGGGCATGGGTACCCTGCGGGCGGCCGCCGCCGGGTATGAGCTGGAGCGTCTGGAGGACGAACACTACCGCGCCATCCACCGCGCCATGGAGCAGGCGCTGGCCGACGGTGCGCTGGGCGTGTCGCTGGGGCTGGGCTACGCGCCGGAGTGCTTCTGCACCACAGAGGAACTGCTCCGTGCGCTGGCGCCGCTGCGGGGACAGGATATCCCCCTCACCGTCCATATGCGGCAGGAGGGCGCCGGGGTCTGCACCGCCGTGGAGGAGATGCTCACCGTGGCGCGGACGCTCCGCATCCCCCTGCACATCAGCCACCTGAAGGCCATGGGGCGGGACAGCTGGGGCAAAAAGATCCCCCGTGCGCTGGCTCTTTTAGAGCAGGCGCGGCAGGAGGGGCTGGATGTCAGCTGCGATGTATACCCCTACACCGCCGGCTCCACCCAACTGCTGCACATCCTGCCGCCGGAGTTTCTGGAGGGCGGCATGGACGCGGTGGTGCGCCGTCTCCGGGACCCCGCCGCCCGGCGGGAGCTGGCACAGCGCATCGAGACAGGCGACGGCTTCGACGACATTGCCCGTCTGGCGGGCTGGGACGGCATCTACCTCACCAGCCTCCACTGCCCGAAGGATCACCCGTTTTTGGGCAAGAGCCTTGCCCAGATCGCGGCGCTGACGGGGCAGGATCCGTTGAACTGCTGCTGCGACCTGTTGGTACGGGAGGACTGCCAGATCACCATGATCGACTTCATGGCCTCGGAGGAGGACATCGCCGCCATTCTGCAAAGCGAGCTGTCCAATCTGATCTCCGACGCCACCTACCCCACGGAGGGGATGCCCCATCCCCGTGTCTACGGTACGTTCCCCCGGCTCATCCGCCACTTTGTCATAGAAAAGCACATCCTCACGCCGGAGCAGGCCGTCCGGAAGATGACGGCGCTCCCCGCCAAGGCGCTGCGTCTGCGGGGCAAGGGGACCATTGCTGTCGGTATGGACGCGGATCTCTGCGTCTTTGACCCGGCGCAGCTCCGGGAAAACGGCGACTATCAGCACCCCTGCCGGATGGCGTCCGGACTGGACGCCGTACTGGTGGCGGGGGAGGCTGCGGTCATACACGATACATACACCGGCGCACAAGCCGGAACAGTCATCAGGAGGGATACTCTATGAAGGAACATATGCTGCAGGAGCTGGAGCGCATCATCCGGTGCGCCGGGGACATGGTGCGGGAGGCCCACGACATCGAGCAGGTCACCACGGAGAAGAACGGCGCCGCCGACCTTGTCACCAAGTACGATGTGGCGGTACAGGGCTTTTTGAAGCGGGAGCTGCTGACGCTGCTGCCGGAGGCGGATTTCTTCGGCGAGGAGGGGGATCACGCGGCGCTGACTCAGCCGTGGACATTTATCGTCGACCCCATCGACGGCACCACCAACTTTGTCCGCCGCCTGCATTACAGCAACATCTCCGTGGCGCTGGCCCACGACGGGCAGGTGGAGTACGCCGCGGTCTATGACCCCTTTGCCGACGAGCTGTTCTCCGCGCAGAAGGACTGCGGCGCGTTCTGCAATGGTCTTCCCATCCGCGTCAGCGACAAGGACATGGCACACGCCGTGTTCCTCTGCGGCTCCACCATCTACGACCGCAGTCTGACGGAGCGCAGCTTCTCCCTGATGCGGCAGCTATACGAAAAGGGTCTGGACTTCCGCCGTTTCGGGGCGGCGGCGCTGGATCTGTGTCAGGTGGCAGCCGGACGGGTGGAGCTGTTCTACGAGTGCCGTCTGTCCCCGTGGGACTACGCTGCCGGCAGTCTGATCGTGGCGGAGGCCGGCGGCACCGTCACCACGCTGGCGGATACGCCGCCGGACGTGCTGCACCCCTCGTCGGTGTTTGCCGCCAACGCCAAGTGCCACGGCGTGCTGAAGGAATTAGCGCTGTAAGAACTATGCCGGAGCAATAGCAAACGGGACGACCCGATGGGGTCGTCCCGTTTTCACTTCTTGTATATGCGGTGCATCTCACAGGAACTTATCCAGCTCCCGTTCCACCTCCGGAATCTTCTTTACGGCGGGATGCTCGATGCGGACGCCGTCCTTGATGACCATGTGCAGGCTCCGCAGCGCCGACAGATCGGCCAGCGGATCCCGGTCGCACACGATGAGATCGGCGGCCTTCCCCGCCTCCACGGAGCCGGTGACGCTGTCGATGCCCGCCAGCCGGGCGTTGAGCAGCGTGGCGCTGTGCAGCGCGAAGGCGGGCGTCACGCCGCAGTATTTCACGAAGTAGCACAGCTCCCGCCACATATCGTAGTGGGTGACATAGGGGCAGCCGGTATCGGTGCCCAGTCCCACGGGGATGTCGTTTTCCAGACACGCCCGGGCCATGGCGATCACGCCCTCCAGCACCACCTTGCCGTTCTCCTGCTGCTCGTAGGTGGCATGGGAGACGCTGCGGTCAAACAGCGCGTAGGGGATGGCAGGGGAGAGGGTAGCCACCTGAAACGCACCGTGTTCCCTGAGCAGGCGCAGGATCTCCTCATCCGGCTTGGCGCCGTGCTCGATGGAGTCCACACCGTTCTCCAGCGCCACCCGGACACCCTCCGGGCTCTCCACATGGGCGGCCACCTTCATGCCCAGCCCGTGGGCTCTGTCGCAGGCGGCCTTCACCAGCGACGGCTCCATCCGCAGAACGCCCGGCTCGCCCACCACCTCGGCGTCCATCACGCCGCCGGTGATCATCAGCTTGATGAGGTCGGGCTTTTCCGCCGCGATCCGCTCCACGTAGGCCGCCGCCTCCTTCGGTGTCCGTGCCTCATAGGCCAGCGAGCCGGCCATGTGGCCGCCCGGTACGGATACCGCCATATTGGAGGCCACCACCCGGGGGCTGAGGATCTCGCCTGCCGCCGCCCTGTCGCGGATGATGGTGTCAAAGTCCGCCACGCCGCCCACGGTACGGACGGTGGTGACGCCGCTGAGCAGCTCTGTCCTGGCGTAGCTCTCGCAGAGCTTGACGCCCACCCGGCGCATAAGGCCGTTGGAGGTGATGAGCTTCACCAGCTTTTTCGGGTCGGAGGGCTTTTTCTTCGGCTTGCCGGAGGCCGGCAGGTGTACGTGCAGGTTGATCAGTCCCGGCAGAACGTATCGTCCCGCCAGATCCACCGGCTCGTACCCGGCAGGAACAGGGCCGTCGGTGACGGCGGCGATCTGCCCGCCCTCCACACAGACGATCTTGCCGGTCTGGGGGGTCATGTCCCGCGTCCCGTCCAGCAGGACGCCGTTTATCAGCGCATAGCGCGTCTCGTTTTTATACATCGCAGCACCTCCTGTAAAAATCGTCGGGCTTCCTTAGGATTCCTTGCCGCCGGATACGTTGGCGACGAATACGCAGACCAGGATCACCGCCACGCCCAGCATCTGCCACACGCTGAACGGCTCCTTCAGCAGCACCACGCCTGCCAGCACCGATACCACCGTTGTCACGTTGGAAAACAGCGACGTCTCCGACACGGACAGGTGGCTGTTGGCAAAGTTCAGCAGGCCGTAGGCCAGCACCGAGGATAAAAGCCCCAGATACAGCACCGCCACCCAGAAGCCGCCGTCGTGCATGGGCCCGGTGATGAGGGGGCTGTGCAGCCCGCCGGCATAGATCAGCCCCACCGGGATGAACACCACCATGCCCACGATGAACATGACGTAGGTCATCTCAAAGGGGGTAAAACGCTTGGCGGCGTTGTGGCTGATGCCGTAGTACAGCGTATCGCTGAGCATGGTCAGCACCAGAAACAGCATACCCAGCGCGGAGACCATCATGGCGCCGCCCACGGAGATCAGCGCCACGCCGCCGATGGCGCCCAGCGCGCACAGCACCTGCTTCAGCGTCACCCGCTCGTGGAGCACCAGCACATCCATGAGGATGCAGCACACCGGCACGGCGGCGATGATGGTACCCGCCACCGCCGAGGAGGTGTACAGGATACCGTAGTTCTCGAAGATAAAATACGCCACCGGCTGCACGATGCCCAGCAGCACCAGCTTATACACCGGCTTGCCCCGCAGGGAAAAGGCGAACAGCGGCCGCCCCCGGAGCTTACCCACCAGCGCATTGACTAAGATGACCAGCGACATGGCCGCCACCGCCACGGTGAACCGAAAGGCCAGCAGCACCGTGGGCGCCGCCACCTCCAGCGCCAGCTTGGAGAACATAAAGCTCATGCCGAAGATCACGGCGGAGGTCAGTGCCGCCAGCAGCGACAGCGTATGCGTCTTTTTCTGTGTCATGTCCCGATACCTCTTTTTTCCTTGCGGCCGCCTTATGCGGCAGCCGTTCTGCGGCGATTATACCACAAGAAAACACGGAATGATATAGGAAGCTTTTCTTTTCTGCCGTACCGCCCCAGAAAAAGCGACAGCCCCGCGCACTGCGCGGGACTGTCGTGCCGGAGGCTTGGGGAGGTCCCTCCGGGCGGGATGTACACAACGGGAAAAGAAAAGCTTTACTTGTCTGTGACTCTGCTGACGATGCCGACCACCAGAAGAAGACCGGCCAGAGCTGCCAACATAATATTCGGACCCATGCTTCAGCGCCTCCTTTTCTGCGAATTCTTAACGTCTCTTTAATGTATCTTTACTGTATCATACAATATTCAATTTGTAAAACGCATCATATTCATCAAAATCATGAAAAATACTTTGCACCGCACAACACGGTGTGGTATACTGGCGCAAAGAGAGGAGCGTGGGCGCATGAGCGTGGCAAAATACCAGATCTTTTTGAAAACGGTGGAGCGCGGCAGCTTTACAGCGGCGGCGCGGGAGCTGAGCTTTACCCAGTCCGGCATCAGCCATGCCATCAGCTCGCTGGAGGAGGAGCTGGGCGTTTCCCTGCTCATCCGCAGTCACGGCGGTGTCACCCCCACGGCGGATGGCCGGGCGCTGATGCCCTATTTTGAGAAGATGTGCGCCATGCAGCACCAGCTGGAGCAGCGGGCCGCCGACCTGCGAGGGATGGAAACCGGTCTGGTGAAGGTCGCCACCTTCACCAGCGTGTCGGAAAAGTGGCTGCCCAACATTCTCAAGACATTTCAGGAGCTGTACCCCCGCATCGAATTTGAGCTGCTGCCCTCCAACTTCAACAATGAGATCAGCGACTGGGTACTCAAGGGGCAGGCGGACTGCGGCTTTATCAGCCTGCCTGCCCCGGCGGAAAAGTATCTGGACTGCTGGCTTTTGCAGCAGGATCAGTGGAAGGTCATCGTCCCCTGTGGACACCCGTTGGCCGGCGCCGACCCCTTCCCGCCGGAGGCACTGGAGAAGTACCCCCTGATCCTGCTGGACGAGGGGGATGACTACGAGATACAGGCGGTGTTCGACACGCTGGGCATCACGCCGAAGATCCAGTACACCGTTCAGCAGGACCAGACCATTCTGGCCATGGTGTCCAACGGGCTGGGCATCAGCATCATGGAGGAGCTGATGCTCTACCGCTGCGCCTACCCGCTGGTGGCCTGTTCTCTGCCCCAGCCCTTCTACCGGAACATCGGCATCTGCGTCAAGGATAAGGATGCCCTGTCCAACAGTACCCGCGCCTTTATCGACCACACCCGCCGCTGGGTGCTGGCAAACTTCCCCGACGGCTGGAACGCGCCGCCGCCCACCACCCGCTGAAAAAAGCAAGAAAGAAAGACCTGCCGGGCAGGTCTTTCTTTTTTGTGTGTTTTTTTATTCGCGGCGCAGCGCCTCGATGGGGTTGAGCTTGGAGGCCTTCACCGCCGGTACGAAGCCGAACACCACGCCGATGCACATGGAGAAGGCCACGGCGATGATGCAGGCCGGTACGCTGATGGCCACCGGCGTGCTCATCACATGGGACATCATCTCCGCAAGGCCGATGCCGCAGCCTACACCCAGGATGCCGCCCATGCTGGTCAGCACCGCCGCCTCCGTCAGGAACTGCCAACGGATCCGGCTCTGCTGTGCGCCGATGGCGATCTTCAGGCCGATCTCGCGGGTACGCTCCGTCACCGACACCAGCATGATGTTCATCACGCCGATGCCGCCCACCACCAGAGAGATGGCGGCGATCCAGATCAACTGCTTGTTGGAGCTTTCGGACAGGCTTTGCAGCTGGCTGGCCTGCTCCAGCAGGTCCTTGGACTGGTACTTGAACGTGTCGCCGGAGATAACATGACCGTTCAGGTACTCCGCCACGTTGTTGCCGGCGGTGGTCATATCGTTGGTAGACGTGGCACGGACCGCCACGGACTGGGGCTCGTCATAGCGATAGACGATGGGCCAGCAGCTGTCGGGGATAAACACCGTGCCGGAGGTATTGCCGGTGTACATATAGTAGTCGTTGAGGTTATTGATCACCGGCTCGGAGGTCACCCGCGGAGAGATCACACCCACCACGGTGAACGGCTCGCCGGAGATCTCCATGGTGCCGCCGATGGGGTTTTCACCCTGAAACAGACTCTGCGCCGTCTTGGTGTCGATGAGCGCCACCTTCCGGCAGGCGGCAAAGTCCGACGCGCTGAAGCCCCGGCCATAGTTGACAGCATAGTCCGCTGCGGCCAGATAGTGGCTGTCGATGCCGTACAGGTTGCCGCTGAAGGAGTTGTTGCCCACGTACACACCGTCGGGCCACTGGCGCTGGTGGTACAGCGCCACATCCGCCACGCTGTCCAGCTTGCTCATCTCATCGCGCATCTCCTCGGTGATGACGCTGACGCCCTCGGGCAGCGCCATATAGCCCAGCTCCACCTGATTGCCGTCCTGCGTCAGCTGGACGCGCACCACGTTGTTGCCTGCGCCGATCAGATTCTCCTTGATCTGCTCGTTGGTGCCCTGAATGGTGGACACGATGGTGATGATGGCGGCAATGCCGATGATGATGCCCAGCATGGTCAGGAATGACCGCAGCTTGTGGCTCCAAACGCCCTGAAAGGCGAGATTGATATTTTCTAACATACCTTCGCCCTCCTTACATACCGCCGTACAGCTGATCCGCCGTGGCCTCCACCGTGGCGGCGCCGGGCTTCACGTCGCGGCCGTAGGGGAACGCCACATAATCGTCCACCGTCAGGCCGCCGCGGATCTGGGTGTAGCTGCCCCACAGGTCGCGGCCCGTCTGGATCCAGCGCTGCTCCAGCTTGCCGTCCTCGCCCCGTGCCAGCACATAGCTCTTGCCGTTTTCGGAGCGGATGAACATAGTTTGCAGGTATAGGCTGGGGCCGTCGGTTGCCACGGTCTTCTGATAGGACATATCCACATAGTCGCCGGCCTGCAGGTCGGCGTCCTCGGACACAAATACCTTAAAGGGGTAGTAGGACACGTTGCTGTTGGCATCTCCGCCCCAGGAGCTGCCGTTGTTCGCGGGGAAATCGCTGATCTCCACGATCTTGCCCTCGCAGCTTGCGCCGGTCATCCAGCTGCTGATCTGCACCGTGTCGCCGATCTTGACGGTACCCAGATCAAGCTCGCCGATGGTGCCGGTAACGTAGTAACCGCCGCCGCCGGAGACCTCCACCACAGGCTCGCTGTTGTTGAAGGCCTCCTTCGCGTCCCGCACGACCTTTACGACGCCGTCGATCTCGCTGTACACGTTGCCGTCTCCCAGCTCCTTTTTCTTCTTATCCAGCTCGATCTGCGCCCGCCGGACGGCACGCTGGGTGGAATAGACCTCCTTCTCAGTGCTGGCGATCAGCGCCTTCAGTTCCTCCTTAGTGAAGGAGGTATCCAGCAGCTCCTTGATCTTGTCCAGCTCCTTTCTGGCCTCCTTGATCTCCTTGGTGTTTTTCGTGGAGTAGTCGTCCTGATAGGGCGGCAGGTCGCTGAGCATCTTCAGCTTCACCGGTGCGGCGGTGTCATCTGCCACAAGGTACATACCGTAGCAGGTGACGGCGCCGTTGTTCACGTTGCCCGCCTTCTCCACCAGCACCACATAGGCGCTGGTACGGTGCTTGAGGATCTTCGTGCGGATGAACTCGTCCGTCAGGTAGTACTCCTGCGTGCCGTTGTCCTCCAGCATCTGATAGTACAGCGGCGTCGACTTTGTTTTGCCGTTGCTGCCTTCGACAGAAAGCAGGCCCTCCTTCACAGGCTCGTAGCGGCCCGCCTCCTTGTCCTGCGCCTGGATCAGCGCCTCCAGCTTGGCGTACTGGGTGTCGTATCTGAGCTGAAGCTTTTCCTTGTTCTCCGCCTCTCGATACAGCTCCAGATTGTGCTTGGCGACCTTGGCGTTGAGCTGTGCACTGTCCAGATCGATCTCCGCCTGCTCCACCTGCGCCTGAGACAGGGAGGAATCGTAAGCCAGCAGCTTATCGCCCTTTTTGACGTTCTGCCCTTCCTTGACGTAGATCGCACTGACCTCCTGGGTCTCGGAGATATAGATCTTTTGTAATTTATCCGTGTTCACGGTACCGCTGGTGTTGGCGGTGTCGCCCCAGTAGTCGGTCATGGCAAAATCGGATACCTGATACACGTTGACGTCGCCCCGCTGGGCGTTCCGCGCCAGCGTCAGGCCGCCCCAGACGGCGGCGCATACCGCCACGGCAATGCCCGCGATCAGCAGCGTCTTTTTCAGGGTTTTATTCATGGAACGCACCTCCTGACAGCACACCGTCGCGGATGTTCATAATGGTGTGGGCATGCTGTGCAATGCCCTGATCGTGGGTGATCATAATGATGGTGGAGCCACTGTCATGGAGCTGCTGGAACAGCTCCATCACCGCCGCGCCGCTGGCGGAGTCCAACGCGCCGGTGGGCTCGTCAGCCAGCAATAGCTGGGGCTTTCCCACGATGGCGCGGGCAATGGCCACACGCTGGCATTGGCCGCCGGAGAGCTGGTCAGGCCGGTGGTCCACACGATCGGCAAGTCCCACCGTCTCCAGCGCCTCCCGGGCGCGCTCCAGCCGCTCGGCCTTTTTCACACCGCCGTACAGCAGGGGAAGCGCCACATTTTCCAGTGCCGTCAGCTTGGGCAGCAGGTTGAAGGACTGGAACACGAAGCCCAGCTGCTTATTCCGCACCTCCGCCAGCTGCTTGGGGGTGCATTTGGTGATGTCCTGCCCGCCCAGCAGATAGCTGCCGCTGGTAGGTACGTCCAGGCAGCCGATGAGATTCATCAGTGTGGTCTTTCCGCTGCCGGAAGGACCCATAATGGCAAGATACTCCCCCGCCTCCACATCCAGATCGATGTGCTTGAGAATGTGGTTCACGGATTTTCCCATGGGGTAGTCCTTGCAGATATCGCGCATTTCAAGGATCATACTCAACCCTCCACCGGCGCATCCGCGGTCTGCATATCCTCCGGAATGTCCGTGCCGCCGGTCATGCCGTCCATGCCGTCCATGCCACCGTCCATACCATCCGTGCCGCCGGGCATGCTATCCATGCCGTCCATGCCGTCCATGTCGCCGCCCGGTGTGGTGACGCTGTCATCCGGCTCAAAGGTGCTCTCGTCATAGGTGACGCAGGACATACCGGCCTTCAGCGTGTCGTCGGGGTAGGCGATATAGTCCGAGGCCGTCAGGCCGTCCGTCACGGCGTAGGCATCCAGCTCGCCGTTGTATTCGCCCAGCGTCACGCTGCGCTTCTCCAGCTTGCCGTTGCTGCCCTGCGCCCACACCCACGGAGAGGTGTCGGCGTCGTTGATAAAGCCGGCCGGAAGCTGGATGCCGGCGGGGCTGTCGCTCTGGCCCAGATCCGGCTCGATGTACACGTGCTGGCCCAGCAGCAGTCCGTCGCTGCTGTCCAGCTCCACATAGAACGGATATTTGCTGGAGGTGCCGGTGTCGCTGGAGCCACCATCGTAGTAGTTGCTGCCGCCGCTCTGCGCCGGGTTGTTCCAGTCGATGCTGGTGATGGCGCCGCTCCAGGTCTGATTGCCGGTGCGGGCGCGGATGACTACCTTGGCGCCCTCGTTCAGCACCGACGCATTGCTCTCATTGACGTAGCCCTTGACCCGGAAGCCGCCGGTCTGGACAATGGAGATCAGCGGCAGGGCGTTGCCCCGGTCGTCGGTGCCGCCGTTGGGATTGACGCTCTTGACCTCGCCCTCCACCTCCGCCTTGACGGAGCTGTTCTTCATATTGTTCTGTATCTTCTCGATTTCCCGGCCCTTTTCCGTGATGCTGCGGTTGGTAGTGCGGATATCCAGATTGATCTGGCGGATCTGTCCAAGGGTCTTGTTTCTCTCGGTGTCGTCCTCGATCTCATTCAACGCGGCCTCGGCCTGCTCCTTCTCCTTCTCCTTGTCGGCGAGCGTGTCCTTCAGATCATCCAGCGCCAGCTGCGCCTCCTCCAGGCTGATCTCAAGCTGGCTCATGTCGTAGGTAAACAGCACGTCGCCCACCTTGACGGCGTCGCCCACTTTAACCTTGATCTCCCCGATGGTCAGGGAGTCGTCCTTTTTGATATTTGTCTCGCCCATTGCGCTGACCACGCCTGCGAACCGGTCTGTCAGGCCGGCGGTGCCAAGCCCGCAAATCATGGAGACGGACTGGACGGATGCCTCGCCGTTACTCTCGCCGCAGCCGGCCGCTACGCCCAGCAGCATGACCAGCGCCAGAATGAATGCAGCTTTCTTCATCTTTTCTATATCTCCTTTGCTTTTCCTCTGCGGCACGCCGCAGTATCTCACATACTTCTATGACGGAGCGCCCCGGAAAAATGTTCCGCAAAACGTGGGTATATCCGCCGAAAAAAAGTCGCTTTTATCATACCATGCCCCTTTTCCGCAAATGTGAATAAAGCATGAACAAAGGTTTAAGGGCTGTATAAGTTTGCGGGCGGGAAAATGTTGACAGCGCCTGCGCTCATGGCATAAAATATTTGATGAAAACTGCCGCCGCCCGGCGCTTTTCCGGGCGGTGCGCCTCTGACGCAGGAGGGATCGCCATGACGAAAAAACGCATCCGGCAGATGAACGGCGCTCTGCGCCGCCGCCTGACCAACCGCCCGGCGGCGGACTGGCTCCCCGACGGGGAGTCCTTTGCCCGGGCGCTGGAGGCGGAGAACTATATGCAGCGCTTTGCCCCGCTGTTCCACGGGGTACGGCTGCGCTGCGCCGAGGTGCTGGCGCTGTGCCGCCCGGAGCTGGACGCCCTCAGCGGTGGGCAGGAGCCCGCGCGGGGCTGGCTGGCATACACCTACGATTTCGCCTGCCGCCTGCTGTTTCCAGAGGAGGACGCGGACACGTCCTGCGCCGCCGGAGCCGTATTCCTTCTCTCTGTCCTACAGGTACTGTTTGCGGCGGAGGATGAGCTGCTGCCCCGCGACCCGGCCTGGACCTTCGACTTCCCCACGGAGGAGGAGCTGTCCGGCTGTGCCTGCGCCGCCAGCCTCGGCCAGATGCTGCGGAGCTGGAAGCGGGAGTACGTCTACGAGCTGATGCGTCTGGGGCTGGAGGCCACGCCCTACCGCACGCTGGAGCATATCGCCGGCGTCCACCATGTGGCCATGACCGCCGCCCGCGGCCTGCGCCGGGCCGGTATCCCGCTGGATCTGGCGCTGGTGTCCGGCAGCGCCGCCGGACACGATATCGGCAAATTCGGCTGCCGCCCCGGCGAGCGGGTACCCTACCTGCACTACTACTACACCGATCTGTGGTTCCGCCGCCGCCGTATCACCGACATCGGCCATGTGGCCGCCAACCACTCCGTCTGGGATCTGGAGCCGGACTATCTGTCGGTGGAATCGCTGCTGCTGATCTACGCGGACTTCCGGGTAAAGCAGAGCCGCGATTCCGATGGGCGGGAGATCACCCGCATCTCCTCGCTGGCGGAGGCCTTTGACGTGATCCTGTCCAAGCTGGACGGCGTGGACGACGCCAAGCGATGCCGGTATATGCGGGTCTACGCCCGGCTGCGTGACTTTGAGCAGTTCATGGTCGACCGGGGCGTGGATGTGACGCTGCAGGAGCATGACACGCCGCCCCGGCCGGAGAAGCAGACCGCCCTCATGACTGATGATGAGGCGCTCCACGCCCTGACCATGCAGTGCGTGGGTCACAATATGGAGCTGATGAGCCGTCTCACCGGCCAGCGCAGCTTTGCCCAACTGCTGGAGCTGGCCCGCGGCGAGACTAACTGGCGTCGTCTCCGCGCCTATCTGGGCGTATTTGAATCCTACTCTCTGTACCTGCACATCCCCCAGAAGGTACAGACGCTGGCCTTCCTCTACGAGCTGCTGATGCACCGGGAGGGCGACATCCGCCGACAGGCGGCAGCGCTGCTGGGCGAGATCATCGGCGGCTTCCACGCCGGCTACGCCAAGGAGCGCCCCGCCGGCAGCCGTCCCGACCCACGCGGCGTCACCGATCTGGATCAGTGGAAGCTGTATCTGGACAAGATCATCTATCCCGATCACAAGCTGATGCCCCAGCATCGCCGCTGGATCGGCTATACCCTGAAATTCGTGGTCGCCTCCCTGCTTCAGCACGCCGCCGGAAGGGAGGAGCGCTTCCTGACGCCGCTGTTTTCCTACTACCGCCGCCCCGACCGTCTGGATGACGCCACGGCGTTCCAGCTTCTGGACGCGGCGGTCTCCCTGCCGGACACGGTGTATGTCCGCCACGGGGCGCTGCTGCTGCGGTTCGCGGAGACACTCTCCTCCCGGCAGGACGTGCAGGTGCGTACCGCCGCCGTGCTGCTGCTGGATCGCCTGCGCCGCTCGTCGCCCCGGTCCGCCGGGGCGCTGCGGGTGCTGGCGCGCATGGACTGCGGCGGCAGCACCACCCTCCGGCTGCTGCGGGAGGACGTGCTGCGGGACGGCGCCCCCATCACCCTGCCGGATGACGCCGTATCCGAGATCTTTCTGGACAACCTGAAAACCGCCACGCCGTGGATCACCAAGCAGGCCAATATCCGTCTGCTGACGGACTTTGCCCGCAGCGGCAGCAGTCCCGCGCTGCATATCGCCACCCATCTGTCCAACCTCATCAAGGTCAGCGACCGCGTCACCGTGCGCCACAGTGCCGGCAGCGCCCTGCTGGAGCTGGCGCCCCGGCTGACGGTGGATCAGCGCAACGAGGTGGCGGTAGAGCTGTGCCGCGGTCTGGAGCTGGGGCAGCAGGAATTCACCAAATATATCCCCGACTATCTGGGTCGCTTTGCCCTGTGGCTGCCCCCCGCCGAGCTGGATGAGGTGCTGGATGACCTGTGGGTCAACCTCAGCGCCTCCGACAGCCGGGTGGCCGCCTCCGTGCTGGACACCGTGGGCATCATCTACGAGACGTATGACGCCTACCGTACCCGCTTCCCGGAGACGGACGACGCCTATCGCCGCCGCCGTCAGCGGCTGTTGGGCATGCTGATGCGGGGTCTGTACGGCATCGACAACGCCGTGCGGCAGGAGGCTCTGTATGTGCTGGGCCGCCGGGTCTTCGGCTCGGCAGAGCTGGGCGACCACGAGAAGTGCCGTGCCTTTGTGCTGACGGAGCGCAAGCTGCTGGCTGCCTACGACGAGGAGCCGGACGACGGGCTGACGTTCTACTACCGGGCCGCCATGCTGGGCAAGCTCTACCGCTTCATGACGGAGGAGCAGCTGTTCCGGAAGGGCTTCGATTTCGGCGCGCCCCGGCCTGTGGCGTTCTTTCCCGGCACCTTCGACCCCTTCACTCTGTCCCACAAGGGCATCGTCCGCGCCATCCGGGACGCGGGCTTCGAGGTGCTGCTGGCCATCGACGAATTCTCCTGGTCCAAGCGCACACAGCCCACCCGCATCCGCCGCCGCATCGCGGCCATGTCCGTGGCCAACGAGTTCCACGTCCACCTTTTCCCGGAGGATTTCCCGGTGAACATCGCCAATCCCGACAACCTGCGCCGGCTGCGGCAGGCATTTCCGGGACGGCGCGTTTCCATCGTGGTGGGCAGCGACGTGGTAGCTCACGCCTCCTCCTACCGCAAAGCGCCCACAGCGGACTCCATCCACACCTTTGACCATGTGATCTTCCGCCGCACCGAGCCGGGCGCCGAGCCGGCGGACTATCGCTGCATCACCGGCCATGTGGTGGAGCTGACGCTGCCGCCCCAGCTGGAGGAGATCAGCTCCACCCGCATCCGGGAGGCGGTGGACGCCAACCGGGACGTGTCCAATCTCATCGACCCCATGGCGCAGGAGTTCATCTACCGGCAGGGTCTGTACCTGCGGGAGCCGCAGGATAAACCGGTGCTGCGGACGGAGGATCTGACCTTCATCTCCTGCTCCGGCCCGGAGGAGCGGACAGACACCCTGCTCCGGCGGATCTTCCCCGCCTCCGCCGCCGCCATGCGCCGCCGTCTGACGGATAGCGGCGACGAGCTCATGCTGCTGTGCGACGGCGTCAGCGGCGAGGTGCTGGGTGCCGCGTCCTACCGCTGTCTGGACTCCCAGCACCTGTTTGCGCGGCTGAACGACCCGACCCTCAGCGGCATCGTCCGCCAGAACGCCGGAGGCCGCACCCTGCTGCTCAGCGGTCTGTTCGTCCCCAAGGGCCAGCGGCAGCTGGACTTCGGCCAGCTCCTGCTGACGGAGGTGCTGACCACCGCCCTTAGCCGGGAGTACACCTACGCGCTGTACTGTCCGCTGGAGGGCGCCGTGTCCGGCTATGGCAGGCAGCTCATGCAGCTGCAGGGCTTTGTCCCCATCCAGCACCGGGACGGCTATGACGTGTTGGGTGTGGATATGCGCTGTCCCATCGTCCTCAGCCGCAACGTGGACACTGCCATCAAGGCGCCGCTGAACACAGCGCCCCAGGTGGTGGCCGCCGTCGCCGCCGCCCACCGGCGGTTACAGGCGGCGCTGACCCGCCTCCAGCCCGGCTCGCTGGTGCTGAGTCTGTCCGCCGGCGTCATCTACCACCGGCTGCTCCAGCGCATCACCCAGCGCAACGGCGTACCGGCGGCGCCCGTTACCTCCCGCGTCCTCGGCCCCGATATCTGCGTACCCTACGGCAAGATCCTGCGGGGCGTGGCGGTGCCCAACACCGTCACCAAGACGCTGCGTACCGACAAGGTCTACGAGCCCGATCTCAGCGCCTACTCCATCGAGGCCTACCCTGATTACTCGCCGCTGGCCGATCAGGTACGCACCATCCGCGCCTTCGACCGGCCGGTGATCCTGGTGGACGATATGCTCCACGACGGCAAGCGCATCCGCCGTCTGGCGCCGCTGCTGGAGGAGACGCGCACACCGGTGGATCAGGTGCTGGTGGGCTATCTCACCGGCGTGGGCCGGGATCTTATGGAGCAGCTGGGCTATCCGGTGGACGGCATCTACTTCCTGCCCAACCTGCGGATGCGGTTCGTGGAATCCACGCTGTACCCCTTTATCGGCGGCGACACCGTCCGCCGCACCGAGCGGCTCCCCGGCGGGCTTCAGCCGTCTGTGAACCGCATTTTGCCCTACGCCGCGCCGGAGTTTTCCCCCATGGATGGCCGCACCGCGTGGGAGCTGAGCCTGTGCTGTCTGGAAAACGCACGGGATATCCTGCTGGCGCTGGAGACGGAGTTCCGAAGCCTCTACGCCCGCAATCTGACGCTGAACCGGCTGGGCGAGGCGGTGGTGCTGCCCCTGTGTCCCGACAAGGGCGGCTGCATCACCTACGACGTGAGCCGCGCCGCCTCCGCCTGTCTGGAGGGGGATATCGAGCTTTTGAAGCGGATGCGCCCGGCGGACTGACGGGAAAGGAGAAACGATATGAACGGTTTTACCCTTGGCTTTGACAATGCCTCCGGCGGCGTGCTGCACCTGCCGGAGAAGGTGCGCGTCACCCTGCTGGCGCTGGGTGACGTGGGCAGCACCCTGCTGATGGGCCTGCGTCTCATGGGCGGCGACGTCATCTCGTCCATTGGCATCTGCGATGTGCGCCCCGGCGCGGCACAGCGCTGGGAGTTTGAGCTGAACCAGATCCAGTCGCCGGACGGCGCGGCCATGCCGCCGGTGGACATCATCCTGCCGGAGCAGCTGTTCGACGGGGACGTGTTTTTATTCTGCGCCTCCCGGATGGTGCCGGACACCTCCGTCACCGGCGGCGACGTGCGCATGGCGCAGTACGGGCTGAACCGGGAGCTGGCCGCCGTCTACGCCCGTATGGCGCGGGATAAGGGCTACAAGGGACTTTTCTGCGTGGTCAGCGACCCGGTGGATCCCCTGTGCCGCGCCGTGCTGCAAGAGAGTGATCGCGGCGAAAACGGCGAATCGGACGGCGGAGGGCTGCTGCCCTGTCAGGTGCGGGGCTTCGGCCTCGGTGTCATGCACGCCCGTGCGCTGTACTTCGCCAGAAAGGACGCGCGGTTTGCAAGCTACCTCACGGAGGGCCGGGCCTTCGGCCCCCACGGGGAGGATCTGGTGCTGGCCAATTCCATCGAGCACTACGACGACGCCCTGTCCCGTGAGCTGACGGACAGGGTGGCCCACGCCAATCTGGAGATGCGGAAGCTGGGCTATAAGCCCTATGTGGCGCCGGCTCTCAGCTCCGGCGCGCTGACGCTGCTGGCGCTGCTGCGGGGACAGTGGCACTACGCCTCCGTATACATGGACGGCATTTTCATGGGCTGCCGACAGCGCCTGACGCCGTCGGGCATCGAGGTGGAGCATCTGACGCTGCCGGACGCCCTGCAAAAACGCCTTGACACGACGGCGGCGCGGCTGCGCGCCATCGACTGAGGAGGGATGCGCCATGCTGACGGTACTTTTGCCGGAAAACGGCCACAGTGCGCCGCTGCGCCAGCTGCTGACGCCGCTGCTGCCGGCGGGCAGCACCTTCCGCGACCCGGATGACGGGCTGGAAGGTCTGGCGGGACGGCGGCTGCTGTTCGCCGTGGCGCTGGACGAGGGCGGCTGCAACGAGTCCTACTACCGGATGCTCTCCCGCCTGCGCCGGAGCCTGACGCTGCTCCACGGCTGTGTGGCGGGGCTGGTGGTCACCGGTGTGGGCGAGTTCTACACCAAGGACGTGGCGCGGGACATGGTGTTCGCCGCCAACCAGTCCGGCTGTGCCTTTATCGGCCGCCCGCTGGTGGAGGCCACCGGCTCCCTGCGGAATTTCCGCACCCAGGCGCAGATCGGCGGCAC
>ERZ772820.1044-NODE-1044-length-23367-cov-7.509351_pt1 | contig 23367 bp, 25 predicted proteins | sample MGYA00511377_ERZ772820 | MGnify/ENA primary metagenome ERZ772820 (study PRJEB29015, sample SAMEA2737684) | human gut metagenome | biome: human gut; feature: human-associated habitat; material: faeces | place: China | collected 2012 ... | reverse complement strand
TTTCTGGAAGTGAACGGGATACACATGGAGTGTACCAATGAGGAAGTTGTGGAGGCCGGATTATCCGTTGCCTCCGGCACAATGGACTACGACTCGCTTCTTCAATGGGTGCGCGGCCACAGGAGCTGACGGTTTTGAAGAAAGTCGACAGGCTGCCGCGCCTGTTCTTTGATTACAGCGTGGTCATTTCTGCGCCGTCGCAGGGCTGACCCAAACCGTGACCCAAAAGCCGAGAGGTCAGGAAAGCGCCGGAGAGGAGCGGATGGCATCATCCGTCCCTCTCCGACTGTTTTTTGTGGGCCACATGGCCTGGCTGATGACGCTGCCGATGGTATCGGCGGCGTCACGCTTCATCCCCTCCGCGGCGTGAGTGTAGGTGCTGAGAGTGAAGCCCGCGTCATAGTGTCCCAGTGCGCCGGACAGCGTCTTGACGTCCACGCCGTACTTGAGGGACAGAGTGGCGAAGGTGTGTCTGAGATTATGGAAGCGGATGTGCTCCGCACCAATGGCTTTCAGTATCTTGTCGTGGGTATGGCGAAAAGAGTCCGGGTCGAACATGGTGCCGGTCTTGGGCGACACAAACAGGTAAGGACTGTGGGGGTGCTTTGCGTGCTCCTCCACTGGTGCTGCCATTGTGGTGATAATAATAAACATCCAGAATCTTATCCGCCAACAAGAACAGCTTGCCATCTGCGTTTTGCAGCACACGCCACTTGATCGGCTCGGTCAGATAGTCGCCGTTTCCGTCACTGCTCTGCTTGTAATTGCCGAAATAGACGCTGCTCTTCTGTGCGCCTTTAATCTGCGCTACCGGATTGCTTTGTGCTGCTGGATCGCTTGTGGTATCCGCCGCAAATGCTACTGTCGGCGCCATCGTCAGCACCATTGATCGGCCTATGATTGGCCTTTGCAGCACGAGCAGATGCGAATAGGCGTTGCCATGGCGAAATCCCACCAAAATGCGAAGTAAGGCCCCCGGGAATTACCCGGGGGCCTTCACGGTTATCGTATATATTTGGAGGATGAAAAATCGGATTTTATTCATTCTATGTCGTAGGCACTGCATCGAAAGAATTCAATCGTAAGGCGGAATACCGCATAAGCCAGCAAGTCTACTTTCAGGATATCCGTTTGGGGCCGATTACATCACGGACAGCATATTGTAGCGCTTCAGCAGCTGAACGTCCTCCCGGGAGATGCGCAGGTCCTGCAGAAACTCCGGTGTCTCCGGCTGGATGCTCTTGGACAGAAACACCTTGGTGGAGGTAGGCATAATGGGTCGGCAGGAGATGCCGAAGCCCAGCCCCCACTTTGTTCCGGCGTTCAGATAGGAGGCGGGCAGGCAGAGGAGATAGACGTCCATCTCCGTGTCCTGGTTGTGGGTGACGATGTTGCTGAGGGCGTCATAGTGGCTCAGCGTACCCAGATAGGTGTTTTCACAGTTCCGGTACTGCTGATAGTCCTGAAAGTTCATGTACAGCGCTATGTCATAGGCGTTGGCGCCGGTCTTGGCCCGGATATCGATGACACTGCGGACCAGACTGTTGTTCCGGCCGTCGAAATAGTACATATACAGCCGGTCAACGCCCCGGAAGAAGGCGGGCACGCTGTCGGCCGTCAGATCTTCCACGGGCAGCGGGGCACAGTACAGCAGCTTTTCCGGCGGCACACCCAGGGCGGCCGCCACCTCGTACAGCGTCACCACGTCCATGGCAATCTGTCCGCTTTCATATTTGGACACGGTGGCCCCGGTCTTGTGGAGCAGCGCCGCCAGCTCTGCGATCTTCAGCCCGCGTTTCTTGCGGTAGTATTTGATCTTCGCGCCGATCTCTTCTGTCAATGTCATGGTACTTTCCTCAAAATCAAATTTTGGTGATTTGACCCTCTGCTTTTCAGTATAGACGCTTTTCCCGGTCCGCGCAAGGAAAAATATAATTGTGAGGAAAGTTTTTCGCAAAATTCGTTCCTGAAAAGTAAGCGGCGGGCTTTGACGGGGCGCGCGGCGGCTGGTATTATAAAACCATAACAGGAAAGGAGCGATACACCATGACCTACAACTTCGACGAGATCATTGATCGGCGCAACACCAATTCCGAGAATGTAGAGGGCTGGCGGCCCTACATTTTCCACTGCGGGCCGGAGAGGGTGTTCCCCTACAAGGACGAGGAATTCATCCGGATGTGGGTGGCGGACATGGAGTTCGCTGTGGCGCCGGAGATCCTGCAGGCCATCACCGACCGGGTAGATCGGCGCATTTTGGGCTATACCCTGGTGTACGATAAGGGTTATTATGAGGCGCTGCGCGCCTGGTGCGAGAGCCGCTACGGCTGGTCCTTCCCCAAGGAGCAGCTGACGTTCTCTCCCGGCGTCATCCCGGCGCTGTACCAGCTGACGGAAGACCTGGTCAAGCCGCTGAATGGCAAGGTCCTGACCATGACGCCTGCCTACGGCTTTTTCCTCCACGCCTGTGAATACAACGGCGTTGAGCTGGTGACCTCGCCCCTGCGGGAGGAAAACGGCCGCTTCTCCGTGGACTGGGAGGACCTTGAGGCGAAGGCCGCCGACCCGGATGTGAAGCTGCTGATGCTCTGCAATCCCCACAACCCCACCGGCCGCATCTGGACCGAGGATGAGCTGCGCCGCATGGCGGCCATCATCGAAAAGCACCGGCTGTGGGTGGTGTCCGACGAGATCCACTGCGACCTGATCCGCACCGGCCTGCGCCATACGCCCTTGGGCAAGATCATGCCGGACTATGACCGGCTCATCACCTGTATGTCTGCCAGCAAGACCTTTAATCTGGCGGGCCTGATGCACTCCAATATTATCATCCGCGACGCGGAGGAGCGTGCCCGCTTCCAGGATCGGGACAAGAACATCGGCGCGGTGAACCCGCTGTCCATCGCGGCCCACAAGGCGGCCTATGAGCACGGCGGCCCCTGGCTGGAGCAGCTGAAGGCCTATGTGGACGGCAACCTGGCGCTGGTGGACCGTTTCCTGAAGGAGAACATTCCCGGCGCGAAGTTCACCATTCCTGAGTCTACCTACTTCGCCTGGGTGGACCTGCGGGAGGTGCTGCCGGAGGTGGAGGACCTGCCGGACTTCTTTGCCAACAAGGCCGGTGTGCTGCTGGAGGGCGGCGACGGCCTGTTCGTGGGCAACGCCAGGGGGCATATCCGCCTGAATTTGGCCATGCCTCGCGCCACAGTGCAGACCGGTCTGGAGCGTATCGCCGAGGCCATCCGCAAGGAGAAGGCCGGCGCATAACGCCGCGGCCGCACGAATAGGCGTTGCACATCTCCTGCCTATCTGCTACAATGGCGGCAGTGTGCTGTGCGGGAGGGAAAACGCCTATGAAAAAAACGCTGGATTCCAACGCGATCAAGCTCGTCGCCATCGCGGCCATGACCGTCGACCATGTGGCCTGGTGGCTGTTTCCCGGCTATCCCCGGGCGGTGCTGCCACTGGCGATGCATATCATCGGTCGGCTGACCTGTCCCATCATGTGCTACTTTGTGGCGGAGGGCTATCACCACACCCGGGATATCCGGAAATACACGGCGCGGATGTTCCTGTTCGCGGTCATATCCCACTTCGCCTATGTGTTCGCGTCGGCGGATTTTGCCGGCTGGCGGTCGTTTATCCCGTTTTCCTCCGGCAGTGTGCTGAACCAGACCAGCGTCATGTGGTCGCTGGCATGGGGGCTGGTGATGCTGCGGGTGGTCCATGACCGGCGGCTCCGCCCGGCGGTGCAGGTGGCGCTGATCCTGCTGATCTGCCTGGTCAGCTTCCCGGCGGACTGGAGCTGTATCGCCGCCCTGTGCATCATGGCCTTCGGTACCAATCGGGGAAAGCTGAAGACGCAGGCGCTGTGGATGATGTTCTATGTGGCGCTTTACGCGGTGGTGTACGCCCTGGCGCTGGACTGGGTCTACGGCCTGGTGCAGCTGGCGGTGGTGCTGGCCGTTCCCGTGCTGGCGCTGTATAACGGGCAGCGTGGGCCGTCGCCGCGGGTGAACACGGTGATGAAGTGGCTGTTTTACCTGTACTACCCGGCGCACCTGGCCTTGATCGGCTGGCTGCAAATGCAATGAGACGCAGATACCCGGCACGCCTTCGGCGCGCCGGGTATCTTTTGTTGACGTGGTCGGTTTACAGCAAGGGGCGCCAGGGAGTCTCTCTGACCAGTCGTATCATCTCCCGGGCGAAGATGCCCAGAGCGCTGTCCCGACGGTACAGCACCCGCAGCTCCCAGCTGAGCTCGGGGACGTCTATGGCGTAGAAAATAAGCTTTCGCAGAGTATCCGACGGTATCCGGCCAATGAAGTAGCTGGGGACGAAAGAGGCGCAGTTTTCCAGAGAGGACACCAGCGTGTGGTTGATGACCGGATCGCCGCAGTGGATCAGCGTGTCGGGAATAATGCTGTAATGCTGGAAAAACCGGTGGGAGGAGGCGTAGATCATCTGATTTTTGTTGTACATACAGTACTGAAACGGCGGCAGGTCCTCCACCGCCAGCGGCTGCACCAGCAGGGGCGGGTCCGTATCCATAAGATTGGCGGGACGCCGGGCGGCCAGATAGATCTTTTCCGTGGACAGGGGGATATAGCTGACGTTGGTGTCGGCGATGTGGATATGGGCAAAGGCCATGTCCAGCTGGCGGCCGGCGATCAGGGTCTGTATCTCCGCGCCCGTGGCCTCGACGACGCTCAGGGACACATTGGGAAATGTGCGGCAGAAGGAGGGCAGTATCGCGGGGAACAGGCTCTGGGCCAGATTGGCCGGCGCGCCCACGGACAGCTTGCCCCGGCGGCCCTCCGCCGCCTCCCGCAGGTCCAGCAGCAGCGCGTGCTCCTGCACCGCGGAACGGGTCAGGTACTCGTAGTACAGCTCGCCGGCGGGGCTGAGCTTCAGCGGACGGCTCTTGTGGTCGAAGAGGGCCACGCCCAGCTGTGCCTCCAGCTGCTGCATTCGTTTTGTCAGGCTGGGCTGTGAGATGTATAGCTGCTCAGCGGCCTTACTGATGCTCTCGGATTTCGCCACGGTCAAAAACAGCTCGTCGTTTTTGGACAACATACACAAAAACCTCCGTTAGTATTCCTGTTTTGGAATATTAGTTATATTATACCGATATTGGACAAAAAGCAATAGACAAACTATAATGTAAGGCAAATAAAGGAAAGGTAAACGAAATCAGCAAAACAAAAGTACTTGCGTGACAAAATTTTCACATTGTGAAGAAATTTGATTGACAAAAGTTGGGCGACCATTGACGGACGTCTGTAAAGTAGTATTCCATTTCCTAATAACAACATGAAGAAAGCGAGGGAAAGACACATGACCAGAGAAGAGGTCCTGACGCTGCTTCCGGAGATCAAGCTGATACACAGCACCGATCTGCAGGAAAAGAGCATTACCTGCTGGCAGCAGGTGCTGGAGCTGGGCGGCTGGGACAAGAAAGGCGTGGACAAGGCGCCCCTGGCAGCGGGCATTGTGGCCGACAACTGTCCCGAGACGGGTATCGATCACTGCCGCCGGGTGGTGCGGATGTGCCAGCTGGCCTATGACGAGCTGGGCGGCTGGGCCAACGAGATCAGCAAGCTGGACCACGACACACTGATCTGCGGCGCGGTGCTGCACGACATCGGCAAGTTCCTGGAGTATGACATCAAGGACGGCAAGGCCTGCCACAGCGAGATGGGCAAGTATTACAACCACGTGGTCAGCGGCGCGTACATCGCCAAAAGCAACGGCCTGCCCGACAAGATCGTGCACATGATCCTGGAGCACAGCGATATGCAGTCGCCGGCAAACACCTATGACTACCCTGAATTGATGATGATGAAGAAGCTGGACCATATGTGCTTCTCCATCGCGTGGATGGCGTATCCCTGCAAGTAAAGCGGGAGAGAATAACAAAACATAAGATCAGGAGGAAAAAACCATGAAAAAACTGAACGCGAAGCGTCTGGCGGCCCTGGCGATGACGTTGGTCATGCTGCTGGGCGTGCTGACCGCCTGCGGCGACAAGGCCGACACCGACAATGGCAGCGGCGACGGCGAGGGCTTCCCCACTATGACGATCCAGATCGCCCACGTGAACCCCACCACCGATGACGACCAGTACAACAAGCTGGCCACCCTGTTCGCCGAGAAGGTGACCGCGGCCACCGACGGCGCCGTGACCTTTGAGATCTGCGGCAACTCCGAGCTGGGCGGCGAGGCCGACGTGCTGACTGGCTTCGACCTGGGCACCCATCAGATGGGCATCATCACCAATGGCTCCTACGGCAACCTGTACGGGCCCTCTCTGGTGGTGGAGCTGCCCTTCATCTTCAAGGACAACGAGACTGCCTGGAACTTCCTGGATGGCGACATCATGAAGGAAGTCACCGACGGCCTGTATGACACGCTGGGCTACAAGGTCCTGGCCTGGGGCGAGGGCGGCTTCCGCAACATCCTGTCCCAGAAGCCCATCCGCACCCCCGCTGACCTGAAGGGTATGAAGATCCGCGTTCCCGGCATGGAGATGTTCATGACCACCTTCCAGACCATCGGTGCTGCCCCCTCCGCTCTGGACTTCAATGAGACCTTCACCGCCGTGCAGCAGCACGTGATGGACGGCCTGGAGCTGCCCATTGCCAGCGCCTACACCGGTTCCTACTATGAGATCTGCGACTACTACGATATGACCGGTCACTTCTACAACGCCATCTCCCTGTCCTGCTCCAAGTCCTTCTGGGAGAGCCTGTCCCCCGAGCTACAGGAGATCTTCCTGACGGCTGCCAAGGAGGCCGGCGCTGAGCAGCGCACCTGGCTGCAGACGGCCGCGGCCGATATGCTCTCCAAGATGGAAGAGGGCGGCTGCACCATCATCAACGATGTGGACGTGGCTGCATTCCAGGAGGCCTGTGCGCCCGTGTACGAGGCCTATCGTGATAAGATCGGCAGCGATCTGCTGGATCGCGCGGTTGCCGCCGTGCAGTAAAGCTGCGGCGCATATCTGAATCGTATCAACTGACGCAGGGGGCGATGCAGAGAGCAGACAGCTCACTGCCCGCCCCCTGACGCATATAACAGGAGAACGCTATGAAAGTCATCAAAACCATCAAGGACAAGATCCTGTTCGCCTACCAGCTGGTAGCGGCGATCACGCTCGTGGTCCTTATCGCGGCCGCCGCGATCCAGGTGGTCACGCGCTATGTTATGGCACAGCTGCCCGGATGGACGGACGAATTGGCCCGTTTTGCCTTCGTGTGGTGCAGTGCCCTGGGCGCCGTGGTGGCCCTGGATAAGGGTATGCACGCCGGTATCACACTGCTGGAAGAAAAGCTGCCGGAAGCCGGCCGCCGTGTGCTGAAGATCATCTGCACCATTCTGGTGATCGCTATGGCGGCGCTGGTGGGCGTCAAGGGTGTGTCCCTGGTGAGCGTCACCGTTACGGTGCTCAGCCCGTCCCTGCACCTGTCCATGGCCATCATCAACGTGTCCATCTGCCTGTGCGGCTTCGGCATGGCGCTGGTGGGCCTGGTGCAGCTGCTGGAGCTGCTGACCGGCAGCAAGGACGCCGTTAAGGTAGAGTCCATGGAAGAGATCATCGAGGAAGGAGGTACCGCGGAATGACAGGTCTTATTATTTTCGGAAGTCTGCTGATCGGTATGTTCATGGGTCTGCCCGTGTGCTTTGCCCTGCTGGCCGCGTGCCTTATCTACCTGATCCCCTCCGGTATCCCCCTGACCATCGTGCCCCAGACCATGATCGCCGGCATGAACTCCTTTGTGCTGCTGGCGATCCCCCTGTTCACCATGACCGGCTATCTGATGGAGCAGACCAGCCTGTCCCGCCGTCTGGTGGACTTTGTGGAGGCGCTGTTCTGCCGGTCCCGCGGCTCCATGGGCGTTGTGACCATCGTTACCTGCGCCATCTTCGCTGCCCTGACCGGCTCCGGTCCCGCCACCGTGGCGGCCATCGGCGCCATTATGATGCCGGCGCTGACCCGCGCCAACTATCCCAAGTCCACCTCCGCCGGCATGATCGCCGCGGGCGGCGCCCTGGGTCCCATCATCCCGCCCAGCGCCAACATGGTGGTCTATGGCGCGTCCATGGGCCTGTCCGTGTCCAAGATGTTCATCGGCGGCGTGCTGCCCGGCATTATGATGGCGGTCGCCCTGTGCCTGGTGAACGTCTATCTGGCGGCCAAGTATAAGTTCGCCAAGAGCGACGTGCGCTATCCCAAGAAAGAGGTGCTGCGCCGCACGGCCCGCGCCATCCCCACGCTGGTCCTGCCGGTCATCATTCTGGGCGGTATCTACGGCGGTTACGTCACGCCCACCGAGGCGGCGGTCCTCAGCGTACTGTACGCCCTGATCTACGGCTTTGCGACCAAGGAGATCAAGGTCAAGGTCCTGTGGACGGTGCTGAGCAAGACGGTGCTGACCTCTGCGGTGGTGACGTTCATCATCTCCGTGGCCAAGACCTTCGGCTGGATCCTCTCCAAGACCCGCCTGCCCGCCATCATCGGCGAGGCCATCATGGAGGTCATCCCCAACAAGTGGGTGTATCTGGCGGTCCTGATGGCGCTGCTGTTCCTGGTGGGCTGCCTGATGGACACCATCCCCAGCATCCTGATCCTGGCCCCCATCCTGGTGCCTGTGGGCGTACAGTTCGGCCTGGACGAGCTGCACCTGGGCGTGCTGTTCTGCATCACCCTGACGGTGGGCTTCATCACTCCGCCCTTCGGCATCAACCTGTTCACCGCGGTGTCCACCACGGGCGAATCCTACACGTCGGTGGTCAAGGGAGTTATCCCGTTCATGATCGTGATGATCATCTGCGTGCTGATCTGTGCCTTCGTCTCGCCCATCATTACCTTCCTGCCCGGCTTTATGATGGGCACATAAGCACCCATATCCGCGATCCAAAGGAGATGTATACAAATGAAATTAGGATTTATCGGGTTCGGCGAAGCGCCGCACCACATCTCGCGTGACTTTGTGAACAGTGATGTGGAGGTCCGCGCCTTCGACGTCTCGGCAAAGGACGACTCGCCTCGCGCGCAGAAAATGCGGGAGCACGCGGCCATGGACCAGGTGACGCTGGTGACCGACATGGCGGAGCTGATTGCCTGGGGCGACGTGTTCTTCTGCTTCACCAGTGCGGACGTGGCGCTGCCCATCGCCCGTCAGGCCGCGCCGTTGCTGCGTCCGGGCCAGTTCTATCTGGATATGAACACCACCTCTCCCCAGACGAAGCGGGAGATCGCCGCGGTGTTCGCGGACAGCCAGGGCGACTTCGTGGAGGGCGCGGTCATGGCCTCCGTCCCGGTGAACGGGAGCCATGTGCCGGTCAGTGTCTGCGGCGCAAAGGCCAAAGAGGCGGCGGAGCTGCTGAACAGCCACGGCATGAAATTTACATACCTCAGCGACGATATCGGTCTGGCCTCCGCCACCAAGGCGCTTCGCAGCGTGCTGGCCAAGGGCATTATCGCTCTGGTCACGGAGACGGTGTTCGCCACGGACCACTACCATATCACCGAGGAAGTGCTGGACAAGATGAAGGTCACCATGTTCGATGAGCGTGGCTTCATGGGGTTCTGCCACTACTGCGTGGCCTCCGCCGCCATCCACAATGGGCGCTTCTGCCATGAGATGGAGGAGGTCCTCAAGACCCTGGACGACCTGGGCGAGAACAGCATCATGACCCAGGCTACGCTGAAAAAGTTTGAGTGGCTCCAGCAGGAGGGCTATGCCGCCTACTTCCCGGAGCGCGCCAAGACCTACGACGAGGTGCTGGCGGTGAAGAAAATGCTGGACGAGAAAAAAGGAGAAAAAGCAAATGTCTAATGTTGGATGCAGAATTTTTACGGAGGTGCCCCGGCCGCCCAAGGAGCTGGTGGAGCGCTTCCGCGGCCTGCCGGTGGCCAACATCGGCGACAATATGAACCGTATTTACTGCGTGGACTCCGCCATCCGTTCCATGAACGGCAAGCCCATGCTGGGCGTGGCGTACACGCTGCACCTGCCCTCCGGCGACAACCTGCTGCTGCACAAGGCCATTGAGATGGCCCAGCCCGGCGATGTACTGCTGATCTCCGCCGGCGGTCCTGAGCGCGCCTACTGCGGCGAGCTGATGATGATGGACTGCCGCAACCACGGCTTTGCCGGCTGCGCCATTGACGGCTACCTGCGGGATATCGATGAGATCTCCCATATGGACTTCCCCGTGTTCGCCCGCGGCATCACACCCCAGGGCCCCTACAAGTTCGGCCCCGGCGAGATCAACGTGCCCATCGCCTTCGGCGGTCAGGTGGTTTTCCCCGGCGATATCGTTATCGGCGACACCGACGGCATGATCTTCGTGCGCCCCAGCGAAGCGGAGGAGATCCTGGAGAAGAGCTGGAAGCAGCACGCCAAGGAGGATATGCTCCACGCCAAGTACGACGAGGGCGCCACCGTGGCCTCCTACAATGAGGAGACCCGCGAGGCCACTCTGGCGGCCCTGGGCTGCCAGGTCATCGAAGGCCAGTGGAAGTGAGGTGCCGGCCATGAGTGAAGTGCTCCGCGTAGATGCGGAAAAGCTCCAGGCCGCCGTAGCGGCGATCATGGAGAAGGAGGGCGTCGCGTCGCAGGATGCCGCCATCGTGGCGGACAGCTTGGTGTCGGCCGAGCTGACCGGCCTGCAGTCCCACGGTGTGCAGCGCGTGAAATTCTATACCGACAGCATGGAGGCCGGCGGTACGGATCCCAGGTGCCGGATAAAGACGATCCGGGATTTCCCCGGCGGCGCATTGCTGGACGCCCAGGGCGCCCTCGGCATCGTGGCGGCCTACCGCGCCATGGAGCTGGCGATCCAAAAGGCGAAGGACGTGGGCATCGGCATCGTGAATGTCCGCAATTCCAACCACTGCAGCTGCACGGCCTATTATATCCGCATGGCGGCCAAGGAGAATATGCTGGCCATCGTCAGCTCCAACGCGCCCAAGTCTATGGCGCCCTGGGGCAGCCGCGAGAAGTACCTGGGCACGAACCCCTTGGCGGTGGGCGCGCCTACCCACGGCGATCCGGTGATGATCGACATGGCCACCAGCGTGGTGGCCCGCGGCAAGATCATCCTAGCTGACAAGAAGGGCGACTCCATCCCGGAGGGCTGGGCCATCGATGTGGACGGCCATCCCACCACGGACGCGGCCAAGGCCCTGGAGGGCTGTGTGCTGCCCTTCGGCGGCGCAAAGGGTTCCGGCATCGCCATGATGATCGATGTATTCTCCGGCGTGCTGTCCGGTGCGGCCTATGGCAGCCACATCCACAACCCCTTTGCCCACCCCGAGGTGCCCATGGATACGGGCCACTGCATGATCGCCATCGACATTTCCCGCTTCCAGGACCCCGAGGAATTCAAGACCACCATGGACACCTACCGCAGCGAGGTGAAGGGCCTGAAGCCGGCGGCCGGCGTGGAGGAGATCTTCATGCCCGGTGAGATCGAGTGCAACAACTACCGCAAGAACCTGGAGGCCGGTCCTCAGCTGTCCCTGGCGGTGTACCGCGAGCTGGAGGGGCTGTGCGAGAAGCTGCATATCCCCTTTGACATCCTGAAGAAATAAGCGGAGGAACCGACGATGCTGATGCTGCAAGTACGCTATACCCTCCAGGAGGGCAAGGACCCCGCCGCCTTCGTCCGTGCGTTGGAACAGGCGGATATCCCGGCCCGGACCCGCGCCGAGACTGGCTGCTGCCAGTATGAGTTCTTCTATTCCGCGTCGTCGCCGAACGAGGTCCTGCTGCTGGAGGCCTGGGCGGATGAGATCGCGCAGCAGGCCCACAAGGGCACGGCCCAGTGCGCCGAGCTGCAGAAGGTCAAGGCCCGGTATGTGGCCGACGTGTCCTTCAGGCAGTATACGGCGGAATGAATAACGAGGTACCGGGCCTTTGCCCGAGGGAGAGGCCCGGTACCTATGAGGTGAGCATATATGAATTGCGTGATCGACAAAATGACGTCGCCCCGTTCCCTGCTGATGATCCAGCGGGCGAAGGAGCTGCAGAAGAACGACAGCTCCTATATCTCCCTGGCCGGCGGCGAGCCGGACTTTGATACGCCTGCGGCGGTGACCGAGACGGCCATCGCCAGTCTGCGCCGGGGCAACACCCATTACGTGGTGGGCCCGGGCATCCCGGAGCTGCGGCAGGAGATACAGCAGAAGCTGCTGCGGGAGAACGGCATCCAGACAGAGGCTGACCGTATTCTGGTAACGCCGGGCGGCAAGATGGCCATCTATCTGGCGGTCCAGGCCGTGCTGAACCATGGCGACAAGGTCCTGCTGCCGGAGCCGGCATGGGTATCCTATGAGTCCATCGTCATCTCCGCCGGCGCCGAAGCCGTAAAGGTCCCGCTGTCCCCGGCGGACCACTACCGGCTGACAGAGGCGCTGCTGGAGCAGCACTACACGCCGGAGGTGCGGCTCATCATCATCAACTACCCCAATAACCCCACCGGCCGCATCCTGCATCAGGACGAGGCGGAGGCGCTGTCCGCGTTCATGCAGCGCCACCCGGACGTGCTGCTGCTGTCCGACGAGGTGTACGACGCCATTGTCTATGACGGTGTGCGGTCCATCAGCATGGCCTCCCGCCCCGAGGTGGCGGACCGGGTCATCACCATCAACGGCTTTTCCAAGTTCGCGGCTATGACCGGCTGGCGCATGGGCTATCTCACCGCCCGCAGGGATATTTACGCCGCGATCTACAAGCTGTACCAGCAGAGCGTCTCCTGCATGAGCGGCTTTCTGCAGGAGGGCGCGGTGCAGGCCTTCCGCATCCCTGATGAAGTAGAGGCCATGCGCCAGAGCTACCAGCGTCGGCGCGATGCCTTTGTGGGCCGGCTCAACGCCATCCCGGGCGTGCACTGCCAGATGCCCGAGGGCGCCTTCTACGCCTGGGTGTCCTTCGATGTGGACATGACCTCCGACGAGATGTGTGACTACATTCTGGACCATGCCAAGGTGGTGGGCGTCTCCGGCGCGGCCTACGGCATGACCCAGGGCTGCTTCCTGCGCTTCTCCTTTGCCAGCGACGACGCGGCGCTGTCAGCCGCAGCCGACCGGATCGAGGCGGCCATGCGGGCATATCAACAACGATAACCGACGGAGCTTTCTTCCTGTCTTCCTCTCCCCACAAAACACCACACCCCACGGCGCTTGCGCCGTGGGGTGTGGTGTTTTGTGTCCAGCGCCGGTCTTTACTGCCTGTTTCCCGGCCGGAAGTCGCCGCTGGGCGGGGTGGGTGCGCTGCCGGGGTCAAAGCTGCCGCCGGGCATCTGACCGGGCTGACCGCCCATGCCGGTCTGTACGCTGCCGGTCTGGGCTGCTGCGGCTACCGCTTTCTGGTGACCCGGATGGAGGACGGGCGCAGCATGGCCATTTTCCTGGAATGCTATCAGGCCCGCCGTTCCGTACGGACGGTGCTGGTGTGGTCTCTGGCGGCGGACGCGATCTGCACGCTGCTGGTGCTGGGGTTGGTGGCGCTGCGGGTGTCCAACCGCTGCGAAAATGCCGGGAGCATCGATACCGGCAAGCTCTTTGACCGGTTTTACCGGGCGGACCCGGCCCGCACCGCCGGCGGCTTCGGCATCGGGCTCTCCATCGCCCGGAGCATTGCCGAGGGTCATCGCGGCGCCATCTCCGCCCGCACGGAGGGCGATACCATCACCTTTACCGCCCTGCTGAAATAAACGGGACGGGGCCGTTAGGCCCCGTCCCGTACTTTTCTGCGTTAATTCTGATAGTGTACCCGCCACGCCGTGTCCAGCGGCTGGCAGGAGAGCGCCGTGCCGTCCAGGTCGGCGCGGTGCATATCCACGGCGCACAGCTGGGCGGCGTCGTAGGTGGTGTAGTAATACACCCCGGTGTCGGCATTGCAGCAGCTGGTATACAGCGTCAGCTCGCACGCGCCGTCCTCCAGCACGCAGCAGCCCCGCTGCTGTGCCGCCGCGCCCAGAATGTGCAGGAGCTGGCTGACGCTCTCGGCCTCGCCGTCGCCGGAACGGCTGTTCAGCCGGGTAAAGGCCGTCCGCACGAAGCGGGAGGGGGAGGACAGGTCGCCGGGCAGACCCATGGCGCCCATGCCCCGACTGTATGTCTCCAGCGGCAGGGCGGGGGAGAAGCGGTTTTCCGGCGGCTGCGGGGACAGCTGGGCGTAGTCGTTCAGCCGGAACAGCTGCATGGGGAAGGGCGGCTCGTTGGTCAGCACGCCCGCCGGGTCCTCATAGATCCGCAGGCCCTCCGCCGTCTGCTCTACCGCGAAGCACTGCTCCCGGTCCGCCAGGAGCCAGTGCAGCTGGGCCGGGGGCAGCCCCGGCAGAAAGGCGTCGTCGGTGATGCGGCTCTCCGCCAGCAGGTCCCGGGCCTCCGCCGCCGTGGCGCAGCGGCCCAGCAGCCAGGGGATCAGCTCAAACTGTGCCACGTTGGCCTTCCCCGCTGCGCAGGGACCGTATACAGCGCTGCGTACGAAGTTCAGCCCCGCCATGCACAGGCCCTTCTCATTCACCGCGTCATAGTACAGGGGGTAGCCGTCCTGTACGGAGGCCATGCCGATCATGGCGTAGTGCCGCGTCAGGTCCGGCAGGTGCCGCATGGGCAGGGGAAAGTGCCGGGGTGTGATGACCACCTGCTCGCCGAAGCCGCGCTCATAGTCCAGATTGCGCCCGAAATAGAAGTATTTTGTCTTGTATGTGGCCGCAGTGCACATGGGCCGGGACCTCCTTTTATTCGTTATCCGCCGGCTCGGCGGGGTACTGTCGCTTCAGGAAGGAGAGAAAATACCGGGCGGCGCTGTTGGCCGGCGGCGGTGTCTTCACCGCCGCGCCCAGCCGGCGTGACAGCGGCTCCGCCAGCGGGAGCACCCGCACCTGGCCCTCATAGCCCGCCAGAGAGAAGGCGGACAGCACCGACACGCCCAGCCCCGCCGCCACCATGGACAGTATGGCCGCGTCGTCCGACGCCGTGACCTCCAGCCGTGGTGCCTCCGGCGGCAGCAGGCGCGCCACATACTGCTCCGGGCAGGAGAGAAATGTCTCCTGCAGCAGGCGCTCCAGGGGAATGACGTCCTCCGTCCAGGGGAAGTCCGGCGGCACCACCGCCACCAGCGGCGCGTCCGTCAGCGGCGTCCAGTAAAAGCCCTTGCCGCAGGTCTCCTCCACCAGGGCCAGCTGCACCCGTTCCTCCTCCAGCGCCGCGGCCAGCTCATAGCCGCCCACCAGCACGTCGATCTTGATCTCCGGGTGCAGTTTGCGGAACTTCTGCAGCAGCGCCGGCAGCCGTGCCCGGGCAATGCTGGCAAAGCAGCCGATCCGCAGCACGCGGTTGTGGGCCTTGCCCTGGGCCGCCGCCTCCCGCCGCAGGGTCTCACTGGCGCGCAGATAGTCCTGTATATAGGGCAGCAGGTGCTCACCCTCCTCCGAGAGCCGGACGCCGTGGCTGCTGCGGGTGAGCAGGGTACAGCCCAGCTCAGCCTCCAGCTTGTTCACCATGTGCGTCATGGCGGACTGGGTATAGCCCAGCTGCGCCGTCGCCTTTCCAAAGCTGCCGCACTGCACTGCCGTCAGCAGCGCCCGCAGCCGTTTGTCATCCATAGGGGCCTCGCTTTCTGTACAAATTGGACAAAATTGCAACGATTATTTTTAACTATATCACAAGAGCTGTCGCCGTTCAATGCCATAAACGTAAACTTTCCACCAACGATTTGGAAAATGCGGTAAACGTTTTTATACGCCATCAAAACTTTTCATGTGCCGTTCGATAAGCGTCATTTCCGTAATGATGAAAAGCATGATACGCTATATGCACAGGATGCAACGCGCTTTAAAGCGCGAGTTTGCACCGGCGCGCCGCAGTCGGCGGCGTGGGAACAAGAGAAGAGAAATGGAGAAATCAGAATGATCGGACAGAGGAAAAACACCACGGCAGATATCGTTGTCGTGGGCTTTGCGCTGTTTTCCATGTTTTTCGGCGCGGGCAACGTGATCTTCCCGCCCTTTTTGGGCATGGAGGCCGGCAGCCAGTGGCTGGCGGGCTTTTCCGCCTATTTCATTGCGGATATCGGTCTGGCGATGATGGGGATGTTCGCCCTGCTCCGCGTGGGCAGCAGCGAGAAGGTACTGGAACGGGCGGGCAAAGTCCCCGCCGAGATCCTCATGTGCGCCATCATTCTGTGTATCGGCCCCATGGTGGCCATCCCCCGCACCAGCGCCAGCACCTATGAGATGGCCATCGCGCCCAACCTGTCCAGCGTATCGCCGGTGGTGTTCTCCGTGGTGTTCTTCGCGGTGATCCTGGCTCTGTGCATCAAGGAGTCCGCCGTGGTGGACATTGTAGGCAAGGTGCTCACGCCGCTGCTGCTGGTGGGCCTGTTCGCCATTATTATCAAGGGTGTGATCACGCCGCTGGGCGACATCGCGCCCCTGGCGCAGATCGACAACGTGGCCGTCACCGGCATCAAGGCCGGCTACCAGACCATGGACGCGCTGGCGGCCCTGCCTTTCGGCATCATCGTGCTGCAAAGCGTCACCGCCAAGGGCTATCAGCGGGGCCAGAGCCAGCTTCGCGTGGTGGGCGGCGCCGCGCTGCTGGCGGGCGTGTTGCTGCTGGCGGTGTATATGGGTCTGGCCTATCTGGGCGCCACCGTGTCCGCACAGTACACGTCCTCCATCGGCCGCGCGGCCCTCATCATGGCCATCGTAGAGGCGTTGATGGGCAAGACCGGCATGGTGATCTTCGGCGTGGTGGTGGGCCTGGCCTGCGTCACCACGGCCATCGCCCTGACCAGCTCCGCCGCGGCGTATTTCACGGAACTGTGTCGCGGGAAGATCAGCTACAAGGTGTTCGTGACGGTCATCTGCGTGTTCAGCGCCGTGGTGTCCGACCTGGGCCTGGACCGTATCGTGGCCGTGGCCGCGCCGGTGCTGGATATAGTATATCCCCCCACGCTGGTGCTTATTTGCGTCTCCCTCATCATACCCAAGGTCCACGACTTTGTCAGCCGGGGCGCCGCGCTGGGCGCACTGCTGACCAGCGTGCTGTGCACCCTGCACACCTGCGGTGTGAAGCTGCCGCTGGTGGAGGCCCTGCCGCTGTATGATCTGGGCCTGAGCTGGCTGCTGCCCGCCGCCGTGTTTGGCCTTGCCGCCCAGCTGCTGACGCTGCTGCCCGGCGTCCGCTGTGCGGAGAAGCCCGCCCGCCGCGCCAGCGAAAAGCATTAAACCGCTTCCTCCGGGCGGGGCCGTTCTTACCCCACGGTCCCGCCCTTCTCTCCTATATTTATTATATACCGGCGGCTGTCTGAAACAGTCCGCCGGCGGGATCGGCTTGACAAGAGCAGGCGTTTGCCGTACAATAAACACGCTGCTGACGTCGAAAGTACGCTTGAGACGGAAGATGCGCCATAGGTTCTGCGCCCGCGAAGCGGGCGCTGTGGTCGTGTCGCGGTGGCGGCGCGGCTTTTTTATTTGGCCGCGGATCTTACGACGGGAGGTTTTGCTATGGAAACACGCGTGGCGGTCATTGCGGTCATCGTAGAAAATGAGGACACGGTGACGGAGCTGAACGCGCTGCTGCATCAGTACGGCGCGTATATCATCGGGCGAATGGGCGTGCCCTACCGCGCCCGGGGCGTGAACATCATCTCCGTGGTGCTGGATGCGCCGCAGGACGCGATCTCCGCCCTCAGCGGGAAGATCGGGCGGCTGGAGGGTGTCAGCGCCAAGACGCTGTACTCCAACGTGATCACACCGATAGAAGACAGATAGGCATGCTGCACGACAGCTTTGTATAAGAGGCCGTATCACGGAAAGGAGAAAACAACATGAAAAAAATGATATCCCTGCTGCTGGCGCTGGCGCTGGCATTGACGCTGTGCGCCTGCGTAACGCCGAAAACGCCTATGCCCATTGAGGATGGCGACAAATCCGCCGCCCAGCCGGTCACTGTGCGCCTGGGCGGGCTGAAGGGCCCTACCTCCATGGGCATGGTAAAGCTGTTTGACGATGCGGACAACGGCCTGGGCCAGAACGCGTATACGTACACCATCGCGGCCAGCGCCAATGAGCTGACGCCCCAGCTGGTGCAGGGCGAGCTGGATGTGCTGGCGGTGCCGGCCAACGTGGCGGCCATCCTGTACAACCAGACGGAGGGCGGCGTGGTGCTGCTGGCCGCCGGCACGCTGGGTGTGCTGTATATCGTGGAAAAGGGCGGCGAGACGGTAACGGACATTGCCTCGCTGAACGGCAAGACCATCTACGCCACCGGCAAGGGCGCTACCCCGGAGTACGCGTTGACCTATCTGCTCTCGCAGCACGGGCTGACTCTGGGTGAGGACGTACAGGTGGAGTGGAAGAGCGAGCCCACGGAGATCGTGGCCCTGATGGCGGAACAGGACAACGCCGTGGCCATGCTGCCCCAGCCCTTCGTCACCGTGGCGCAGAGCCAGGTGGAGGGCCTGTGTGTGGCGCTGGATCTGAGCGCCGAATGGGATGCGCTGGACAACGGCAGCCGCCTCGTTACCTCGGTACTGGTGGCCCGCAAGGCATTTGCCGATGAACACCCGGCGGCGCTGGCGGCCTTTTTGGAGGACTACGCCGCCAGCACGGACTACGCCAATGAGCACCCGGCCGAGGCCGCTGTGCTGGTGGAGAAATATGGCATCGTCAAGGCCGCCGTGGCGGAGAAGGCGCTGCCCCAGTGTAACCTGGTATGTATTACCGGCGTGGATATGAAGGTCGCCGTGGGCGGCTATCTGCAAACACTGTATGACCTGAAGACGGAGGCCGTGGGCGGTGCCATGCCCGGTGACGGATTCTACTGGATGGGCGCATGAGCACACCTGCGGACAAAAAAATAAAGACCTGGCAGCGTGCCGGCGCGGTGGTGCTGGCCCTGTCGGTCTGGCAGGCGGCCTCCTGGGCCGTGGGCTCGGCACTGCTGCTGCCGGGACCGGTAACGGTGCTGGGGCGGCTTTGCGCCCTGGCGGTGACATCGACCTTCCGGCGGGCGGTGGCGTTCAGCTTTTGCCGTATCGCCGGCGGCTTTGCCCTGGCACTGGTGCTGGCCTTTGTGCTGGCGCTGGCGGCGGGACGCTGGCCGGTGGTGGAGGTGCTGCTGCGGCCCTATGTGCTGGCCATCAAGGCGGTGCCGGTGGCGTCGTTCATCATCCTGGCACTGATCTGGATGCGGACATCGGCGCTGCCGCTGTTCATCTCATTTCTAATGGTCTTCCCCATTCTGTACACCAACGTGCTGGCGGGCCTCCGCAGTGCGGATAGCCAGCTTCTGGAAATGGCCCGGGCCTTCCGGGTGCCCTGGCGGCGGCAGCTGCACAGCATTCTGCTGCCGGCGGTGGAGCCGTTCCTGCTGGCGGGCTGCGCCGCGGCTCTGGGCATGAGCTGGAAGGCCGGCGTAGCGGCCGAGGTCATCGGTGTGGTAGCCGGCTCCCTGGGCGAGAGACTGTACGACGCGAAGATCTACCTCCAGACCGCCGACCTGCTGGCCTGGACCGCAGTGATCGTGGCGTTGAGCGCCCTGTTTGAGAGACTGGTGCTGGTCCTGTTGCGGCGGGGCTTCCGTCGGCTGGAAAGGGGGTGCGGCACATGAACGCGGCACATCTGTACAAGCGCTTCGGCGACAAGGCCGTGCTGGAGGACATGAGCCTGACCGTCCCGGACGGGGCGGTGGTGTGTCTGATGGCCCCCTCCGGCCGCGGCAAGACCACACTCCTGCGCTGTATCGCCGGGTTGGAGATGCCGGACAGCGGCACCGTCACCGGCGTGCCGGAGCGAGTGGGTTTCGTGTTTCAGGAGGACCGTCTGTGCCCGCAGCTGGACGCCGTGGAGAACGTGCGTCTGGTCACGGGCCGGGCCATGTCCCGGCCGGATATCGAGGAGCACCTGCGGGAGCTGGGATTGGCGGACTGCCTGGACCAGCGGGCGGCGGAACTGTCCGGCGGACAGCGGCGGCGGGTGTCTGTTGCCCGGGCGGTGTGTTATGGGCCGGAGCTGCTGCTGCTGGATGAGCCCTTTAAGGGCCTGGACGGCGCGGCCCGGGACCGGACGGCGCAGTATCTTCTGCGGCACCGGAACGGCGCGGCGGTGCTGTGCGTCACCCACGACCGGGCGGACGCCGCGGCCCTGGGCGCAGAGATCGCGGAAATATGAAAAGAGACGGCGGATGCCGTCTCTTTTTCTTCACCTGATCTGTCCGTCGCCGCGGATGACGTATTTATACGTGGTCAGCTCGTCCAGACCCATGGGGCCCCGGGCATGGAGCTTCTGGGTAGAGATGCCCATCTCGCAGCCCAGCCCGAACTCGCCGCCGTCGGTAAAGCGGGTGGAGGCATTGACATACACGGCGGCGCTGTCCACCCCGTTGACAAAGGCCTCGGCGTGGGCGGGGTCTTCGGTGACGATGGACTCACTGTGGCCGGTGGAGTGGGCGGCGATGTGAACGATGGCCTCGTCCACGCTGTCCACGAGCTTTACGGCCAGGATATAGTTCAAAAACTCGGTGTCGAAGTCCCGCTCTCCGGCGGGTGTGCCGGGGATGATGGCGGCGGCACGGGTATCCAGCCGCAGCTCCACCGGAACCTTGCCGGCGGCGGCGCGGTCGTCCACCAGCCGCCGCTTCAGCTGGGGCAGGAAAGCCTGCGCCGCGGCGCTGTGTACCAGCAGCACCTCTTCGGCGTTGCACACGGAGGGGCGGCTGGCCTTGGCGTTTTCCACAATGTTCAGGGCCTTGCTCAGATCGGCGCTCTCGTCCACATACACATGGCAGATACCGGTACCCGTCTCGATGCAGGGCACTGTGGCGCCGGCCACGCAGGCCCGGATCAGTCCCGCGCCGCCCCGGGGGATCAGCAGGTCCACCAGACCCTTGGCGGTCATGATGTCCGCGGCGGACTGGTGGGTGGTGTCGTCCACGATGTTCAGAATGTCCGGGTCGCCGCCCTCGGCGGCGATGCCGGCCTTCAGCGCCTGCACGATGGCGCGGGCGGTACGGTAGGCCTCCTTGCCGCTGCGGAGTACGCAGACATTGCCGGATTTCAGCGCCAGGGCCGCCGCATCTGAGGTAACGTTGGGGCGGCTCTCATAGATAATGGACACCAGCCCCAGAGGGACCTGTACCTTCTGGATGACCAGACCGTTGGGGCGGCGTACCTCGGACAGCACACGGCCGGTGTGGTCCGGCAGGGCGGCAATGGCCCGCACGCCGTCGGCCATGCCCGCCAGTCGGTCATGGTCCAGCCGCAGCCGGTCCAGCATCACATCGGAGATATGCCCCCGGGCATCGCTCATGTCGGCTTCATTTTCCGCCAGAATAGCGCCCTCATGGGACAGAAGACTGTCGGCCATGGACAGCAGCAGGGCATTTTTGCCTGCCTCGTCCAGGACGGCCAGTCCGCCCCGGGCGGCGCGGGTCTTTTTCAGAATATCGATGGTGGTCATGGCTCACTTCTCCTTTGCCAGAAATCGGGTGCCCACGGGCTTGCCGTTTACGATGTCGTACAGCAGGGCGGGCTTGCTGCCATTGGCGATGACCATCTGGCAGCCGACCTCGGTGACGATTTGCGCAGCCTTCAGCTTGGTGGCCATGCCGCCTGTGCCCAGGCCGCTGCCGCTGCCGCCGCCCAGAGCGAGAATGTGTGCGTCGATGGACGGTACCACGGGGATAAGCTTCGCGGCGGGATCCCTGTGGGGATCGCCGTCATACAGGCCGTCGATATCACTGAGCAATATCAGCAGGTCGGCCTGCACCGCCGCCGCCACGATGGCGGAAAGCGTGTCGTTCTCGCCGATGGTGTTCTCCACGCCCACCTCGTCGGTGGCCACGGTGTCGTTTTCGTTGATGACAGGCAGCGCGCCCAGCTCCAACAGGCGGAAAATGGTGTTCCGCATATTGCGGCTGCGCTGCTCGTTCTTTACATCTTCACCGGTGAGCAGCACCTGTGCCACTGTGTGGTTGTACTCATTGAACAGCTTGTCGTAGGTGTACATCAGCTCGCACTGACCCACGGCGGCGGCCGCCTGCTTCGTGGGCATATCCTTAGGTCGTCCCGGCAGGTTCAGCTTGCCCACGCCCATGCCGATGGCACCGGAGGAAACGAGAATGATCTCGTGCCCGGCGTTTTTCAGGTCGCTCAGGACCTTGCACAGGCCCTCCATCCGCTGGATATTCAGCCGTCCGGTGGCGTGGGCCAGAGTAGAGGTGCCGACTTTTACCGTGATACGCATAGAAATGCCCCCTTCGGGAAAGGAATTTGGAGCCATTATACTACGAAACCCGGGGGATGAAAAGAAAAATTTTCCTTGACAGGAAAGAGAGCACTGTGATATGCTAACTGTACTAACACGCATAGTACACTTGATACGGAAAGGAGCGTGTGCGATATGATCGTGCTGGACTACCGGGACAGCCGTCCCCTGTACCAGCAGGTGAAGGACAGCCTGCGGCGCATGATGCTGACAGGGCTGCTGGAGCCGGACGAAAAGCTGCCCTCCGTGCGCTCTCTGGCTACGCAGCTGGCCATCAACCCCAACACCATCCAGCGGGCGTATGCGGAGCTGGAGGCGGAGGGATACATCTACTCTGTGGCGGGCAGAGGGAGCTTTGTCTCCGCCAGGGACGGCGAGCATCTGCGGCGCATCGCTGAACTGACGGGGCGGCTGGTCCCGCTGCTGGAGGAGCTGAAGAGCCTGGGCTATACCCGGGAGCAGCTGCTGGTACTTTGGGAAGGAGGAGAGGGTAAATGATCGAGGTAAAAAACGTCGTCAAGACCTTTGACGGCTTCCGGGCGCTGGACGACCTGACCATGACGGTGCCCCACGGCGCGGTGTACGGTCTGGTAGGGCCCAACGGCGCGGGGAAATCCACCATCATCCGCCATTTGGCGGGTATCTACCGGCAGGACAGCGGCGACGTGCTGGTGGACGGTCAGCCGGTATATGAGAACACCGCCGTGAAGAGTCGTATGGCCGTTATCGGCGACGACTGGTACTACTTCCCGCAGTCGGGCATCCGGGAGATGGCGAAATTCCTCGCCGGTATCTACCCCGATTTCAGCTGGGAGCGGTACGAGAAGCTGAAGCAGGTCTTCCCGCTGGACGAAAAGCTGATGCTGCGCCGCATGTCCAAGGGTATGCAGAAGCAGGCGGCCTTTTGGCTGATGGTGTGCTGTATGCCGGAGTACCTCATTCTGGACGAGCCGGTGGATGGCCTTGACCCGGTGATGCGGCGGCAGGTGTGGTCGCTGCTTCTGGGCGACGTGGCCGAGCGGGGCACCACGGTGCTGGTGTCCAGCCACAACCTGCGGGAGCTGGAGGACGTGTGCG
>ERZ772820.1037-NODE-1037-length-23519-cov-3.955336_pt1 | contig 23519 bp, 16 predicted proteins | sample MGYA00511377_ERZ772820 | MGnify/ENA primary metagenome ERZ772820 (study PRJEB29015, sample SAMEA2737684) | human gut metagenome | biome: human gut; feature: human-associated habitat; material: faeces | place: China | collected 2012 ... | reverse complement strand
GCTTACCTGTTGTACCTGAAGTTGAGTGAATACGTACACAATTCTTAAGAGGTACTGCTAATAAGCCGTATGGATAAGCATCTCTTAAATCGTCTTTCGTTAAAAAAGGTAACTTAGAAATATCTTTTAAAGATTTTATATCGTCAGGTGTTACACCTTTTTCCACCATTTTTTTTCTGTAAAAAGGTACATTCTCGTATACTCTTTTTACCACGTCTAAAAGTCCCTCTGTTTGAATCTGCTCAATCTTTTCACGAGAAGCAGTTTCAATTTCTTCCTGAAAATATTTTCCCATTGTTTTATTCCTTTCTGTCGCTCAAGTATAGTAATATAATTTTACAACATATAACGCTTTAAAGCAATAAAGTACAAAAAACAAAATTAACAAAAATAGCCATAAATAAATAGTAAAAATACATAAAAAAAACCAACCAAAAAAATTTTTACAAGCAAAGATGTGCTTTTTATGGGGCAAAAAGCCTAAAAAATTGCACAAAAGGGGGGACAAAAACGCCCTTAATAAAAACGTTTTTCCTCCCATAAAATCTAGTATTTGCAAAAATTATATGATATAGTGATTTTTAGTATAGAAAATGAAAATAAAACGAATAAAAAATATATCCGAAGATAATGCGAGGAGGAGAAAAATGTCAAATAACTTAAAGGGAAATCCTGTTGAAGGATTTGCCGAGAAAAGCCGTGAAGCGGCAGTAGAGGGAATAGTTTTACTTAAAAATGAGGGAAATGTACTTCCATTAACAGAACAGGATAAGGTTTCAGTTTTTGGAAGACCAATGATTGAGTACTACAGAAGCGGAACAGGTTCAGGAGGAGCTGTAAACGTTGAATACACAACAAATATTTTGGACGGATTTGAAAACAGCAATCTTAACTTTAACAAGACTATAGTTGAAGACTATAAGGAATGGTTAAAAGACCATCCGTTTGATAACGGCGGCGGTGGCTGGGCATGCGAGCCATGGTTCCAGAAAGATATGGAAATTACAGCAGATTATGCAAAGAAACAGGCAGAATCAACTAACAAGGCTGTATACATTATCGGACGTACAGCAGGAGAAGATAAGGACAACGCCAACTGGGTAGGAAGCTATCTTCTTACAGATGAAGAAAAAGAAAACCTTAAGAACATAACAGAAGCTTTCGAAGATGTTTGTGTAGTTCTTAACGTTTCAAATATTATCGACCTTAAGTGGATTGATGAAGAACAGTTTAAGGGACACATCAAATCAGTAATTATTGTATGGCAGGGCGGTATGGAAGGTGGAAACGCAGTAGCTGAAGCACTTTCAGGCAAGGCTACACCAAGCGGTAAATTACCTGACACAGTAGCTTATGATATTGAAGACTATCCTGCTAATGACAACTTTGGCAACGAACTTACAAACCTTTACAAAGAAGACATTTATGTAGGATATCGTTATTTTGAAACATTTGCACCTGAAAAAGTTCAGTTTGAATTTGGTTTCGGACTTTCATACACAACATTTGATATCGAAACAGTATCAGCTGATGCAGATGATGAAAAAATCACATTAGAAGTTAAGGTAACTAACACAGGCGACAAGTTCTCAGGAAAAGAAGTTGTTCAGGTATACTACGAAGCACCACAGGGAGCTTTGGGACAGCCTGCAAGACAGCTTTGTGCATACGAGAAAACAGAAAATCTTGCACCGGGTCAGAGCCAGACATTAAAGATTGCTTTCGATATTAACGGAATTGCATCATATGATGACTCAGGCGTTACAGGCAACAAGTCATGCTACGTATTAGAAGCAGGAGATTACAACTTCTACGTAGGTAACAGCGTAAAAAATAATAAACTAGCTTATACATATAAAGTTGAAGAACTTAAAGTAACAGAACAGCTTTCAGAAGCTGCCTGCCCAAATGATGATAATCTTACATTAATGAAGCCGGGCAAAAGAAAAGAAGATGGAACATATGAAATAACATATGTACCATCACAGAAGCCAACAGTAGACATGGCTAAGAGAATTGAAGAAAATCTTCCAAAGGATATGGAAATTACAGGTGATGTAGGAATTACATTACAGGATGTAAAAGCAGGTAAGAACACTATTGAAGAGTTTGTTGCCCAGCTTACAGTTTCAGAATTAGCACAGATTGTAAGAGGTGAAGGAATGAGTAACCCTAGAGTTACAAAAGGAACAGCTTCAGCTTTTGGTGGCTTAAGTGATACATTGTTTGCTTACGGAATCCCTGCAGCATGTTGTGCTGACGGTCCTAGTGGACTTAGAATGGAAGGAAAAGCTACACAGCTTCCTATTGGAACAGCACTTTCAGCATCATGGAATCCTAAGCTTGTAAGAGAACTTTACACAATGGAAGGTCAGGAATTATACAGAAATCAGGTAGATACATTACTTGGACCCGGAGTAAACATTCACAGACATCCTTTAAACGGACGTAACTTTGAATACTATTCAGAAGATCCATACCTTTCAGGAACAATGTCAGTTGCATCAACAGGAGGTATTAAAGACGGTGGTGCTTGGGGAACAATTAAGCATTTTGCATTAAATGGTCAGGAATCACATAGATTTAAGGTTGACGCAGTTTGCTCAGAAAGAGCAATCAGACAGATTTATCTCAAATCATTTGAAATGGCAGTAAAAGCCGGAACAGTTAAAACATTAATGACAGCTTACAATCCTATTAACGGACACTGGGCAGCTTCAAACTACGACCTTTGTACAACAATCCTTAGAAATGAATGGGGATATGACGGTATCGTCATGACTGACTGGTGGGCTAAGATGAACGACGTTGTAGAAGGTGGAGAAGAATCAAATCAGGATACAAGAGACATGGTTCGCTCACAGAATGACTTATATATGGTTGTAAATAACAACGGAGCAGAAGTTAATTCAAACAATGATAATACTGAAGAGTCAGTTAAGGAGGGAAAGCTTACTGTTGGAGAGCTTCAGAGAGCAGCAATTAATATTTGTAACTTTATTCTTTCAGCACCTGTTATTGAAAGAGAATTAGTTGATACTGATATTGCAAAACATTTTGATTCAATTCCAAACGACCAGGCTAAGTATCAGGTATTCAATGTTGGAAAAGATGATAAGGTAATGTTTAACAGTGGAACGGAAGCTACATTGGAGGTTGAAGAAGAAGGAGAATATACAATTATTGTAAATATCGCATTTGACAAGTCCAACTTATCCCAGTCAACAGTAAATGTTAATGCCAATGGTACAACAATGGTTGTAATTCAGACTAATGGTACAGATGGCAACTGGATTACACAGAAACTTTGCAAGGTTAAACTTGACAAAGGCGTGTATAACTTAAAGCTTGAAGAAGTATTAGCAGGAATCAAGGTTAAATATATTCAGTTTAAGAAGATTCCTAAGAAAAATAAATAAATGTAAAAAGCAAAAAGTCTATTATGATTGGTTAGTCAAAGCATAGCATATGACAATTGAAAAAGGTCTGCTGGAGATATTTGTTCCAGTGGGCTTTTTCTTTACTCCTTTAGAGGGAAACCTTAATGTTTGGCATATAACAGAGAAAAAATGATGAAATTGTGCAAAATCACAAGAAGAATAAAAACGGTTTTATAGCGAAAACATTATAACACCAAATAATTGTATAAAATGCACAAAAAGAAGCAGACAAAATGTGCAAAAAATACAGGACAAATGCATAAAGAACAGGCCGGGTTATGAAAAATAAATAAAAAGTGTACAACATAGCCTATGGGTAGTTGAAAAAACCATTTTAATTTGGTAGAATTGTCTGATAAGGGATAAATAATCGAAGGGATTCGACAAGATCTTGGATGAAAGGAGAAAAAACATGAATATTTCAAAAAGGAAACAAGGAATACTCGCAATAATATGTACTATTGCGATGATTGTAACATCAATTACGGTGTACAATCCTAGGGAGGTAAAGGCAGATTCATCAGCAACAGTTGATGGAAAACAATATTCAGCAACAGTAAAAGATGGAGGAGAATGGACAGGGTTTGTTTGTCAGGGAATTTTTGATAGTGCCAGGATTCATTTTGCATGGGGAATTGATGTAGATTTAAATACTATTACTGCATCAATAGGAGAAACTAAGTTAAAAGTTGATGGAAAAGCTAGAGAAATGAATATTCCATTGTCAGAAGTAACTAGCTTAGAAGCAGGAAGTTATGATATTGTAATTAATGCAACAACGGTAGCTTCAGAATCAGCAGAAGCAAAGAAAATATCTGCGACAGCAACATTAAAGATAGAGAAAGTTGAGGGAACAACAGAATTGCAGAAACCTTCAGCACCAACTGGTTTAGTTGCTAATATTAATAATTTAAAAACAGATTATGCAATAGCATTTGCTAATGTGGCAACAGCAACAAGCTACAAATTTTATTTAGATGGAACATATAAAAAAGATATTACCAACGGTGGTATAGTTACTATTGAAGAGTTAGGGCTTGAAGCAGGAAAGACATATAAATTTGGTGTAAGTGCAGTTAATGCAGCAGGAGAATCAGATATTACAACGATTGACGTTAAAGTTCCGGGAAAAGAGGAAGAAACAACAACAGGTTCATCTACAAAGCCTTTAGGCCCATCAGATATTAAGGATTCGGAATGGACATTGGCGTTGAACTCAAAAACAGTATCATATTATATAGCTGATGGAAAGGCCGACAAAGTGTCAGTAAAGCCGCAATTGGAAGGTGATAATTATTATATCGCATTTACATTAGCAGCTAAGTTTAAATCTGTAACATTTGACGGAGTGTCTAAAGATGTTGAAGATGGAGCTTTTTGCAGAGTAAAGGTAAGTGATTTGACCGGTGGTTATCATACATTAGTGGTAACAGATTACTATGGTAAAGAATCGGTTACAATTTATTTTAAAGTAGCAACAAAATACACAGTTTCAATTGATGAAAATTCTCAGACTTGCGAAGCTGGTGCAACAATTGTTTTACCAGCTAATGATCAGGGTTACTACGATGTTACTAATAAAGTAGCTTATGCTCCAGAAACAGTACTCACAGTAGATGAAGATATGACTTTAAAGAGCATTGAATTAAATGTAACAATGACACCGGGAGCAAGTATCAGATTAGCAGCTCCAACAGGTTTAAGATTCCAGACAACTGTTACATCAGGAAATGGAATTGATGCAGATGAAATCTTAAATTCAAAAACAGTAACAACAGGTACACTTATTACAACATTAGATTTGTACAGAACTAATGGAAAAACACTTACAAAGGATAGTACTTATACTGTTCTCGATATTGCAAATGCTGGATGGTTTAATGATGGAAAAAAGACAGAAACAGGAAAGTTCTGTGGTTCAATTATCAAAATCCAGAAAGAAAACTATGGTAGAGAATTTATTGCTGTAGGATATGCAACTATTAAGTATTCAAATGGTAAGACAAAGACTGTTTATGCAAAAGTTACTGAAAACAATGCTAAGTCAATTAAATACGTTGCTGAAAAGGTACAGAAAAGTGAAGCATATAATAAGTATAAGGACATCATTGACAAGTACATTAATGGAGAGGAGATATCAAAATAATGGAAAGAAGATATATAAGCCCAGAGATGGATATAATAGAATTTGACACAAATGATGTAATAACTACAAGTAGTGATCTCGGTGGTGAAAAGCCTGGATTAACAGATGTAATTGATGTAAACGGAATAAAAGATTGGTCAGATTTTTTTGAATAAAAAATAAACAACTTAATAATAAAACAAGCTGTGCTTTAATATTAAAGCACAGCTTATTTTTTGCCCTCATTACTATCATCTTCCCCTAAAGGTCTATAACAATGTTCAATAAATGCAAAAGGTTAAAAATCAGACAAACCAGCCGGATTGTCGACTTATTGTATGGGTGTATTACTTGATTTGAAGGGCAAAAAAATGTATACTAGTAGTTATCAGTATGAAATGGATTATAACCCCGAAGGGTACGCATTTAACCTGATAAGTTACGAAAACATAGGAGGCAAAAATGATAACATTAAGTAAAGGCGGAGCATACCTTATTGGTGGCACAGAAGTTGTAGAAACAGGTGCAGGCTCAGAAGAATTACTAAAGAACAAGTTAGGGGATAAATACCTTACAAAAGAAGATGCTGCAAAGAATACTATGGCATATGGTATTTTGAACGAACACAACACATCAGGCAACATGGATAAGCTTCAGATTAAGTTTGATAAGCTTACTTCCCATGATATTACATTTGTTGGAATCATTCAGACAGCAAGAGCTTCAGGATTAGAGAAATTCCCAATTCCTTATGTGCTTACAAACTGTCATAACAGTTTATGTGCTGTTGGTGGAACAATTAACGAAGATGACCATATGTTTGGACTTACATGTGCTAAGAAATATGGCGGAATTTATGTACCACCTCACCAGGCAGTTATTCATCAGTTTGCCAGAGAGATGTTAGCAGGTGGCGGAAAGATGATTCTTGGTTCTGATTCACATACACGTTATGGTGCTCTTGGTACTATGGCTATGGGTGAAGGCGGACCTGAATTGGTTAAGCAGTTACTTTCACAGACATATGACATTAATATGCCTGAAGTAATCGGTATCTACATGACAGGAGAACCTGCTAAGGGTGTAGGACCTCAGGACGTTGCACTTGCAATTATCGGAGAAGTATTTGACAAGGGTTATGTTAAGAATAAAGTTATGGAATTTGTAGGACCTGGTGTTTCTAACTTAAGCGCAGATTTCAGAATCGGTGTTGACGTTATGACAACAGAAACAACTTGTCTTTCATCTATTTGGCGTACAGATGAGAAGATTAAGGAATTCTATGACATCCATGGAAGAGTAGATGAGTATAAAGAATTAAATCCTGGCGAAGTTACATACTATGATGGAATTGTTTATGTTGATTTATCTAAGATTAAACCTATGATTGCAATGCCATTCCATCCAAGTAACACATATACTATTGAAGAATTAAATGCTAACTTGGAAGATATTCTCCACGATGTTGAAAAGAAAGCTTTAGTTTCATTAGATGGACAGGTGGATTATAAACTTACAAACAAGATTCGTGATGGAAAACTTTATGTTGACCAGGGAATCATTGCAGGTTGTGCAGGTGGTGGATTTGAAAACATTTGTGCAGCAGCAGATATATTAAAGGGACATAGCATTGGAGCTGACGAATTTACACTTAGTGTATATCCTGCTTCTATGCCAGTATATATGGAATTAATCAAAAACGGATGCGCAGCAGATATTATGGCTGCCGGCGGTGTTATGAAGACAGCATTCTGTGGACCTTGTTTCGGTGCAGGTGATACACCGGCTAACAATGCCTTCAGTATCAGACATTCAACACGTAACTTCCCTAACAGAGAAGGAAGTAAGTTACAGAATGGACAGATTTCTTCAGTTGCACTTATGGATGCCAGATCTATTGCAGCAACAGCAGCTAACAAGGGTTATCTTACAGCAGCTACAGATGTTGATGTTGAGTTTAAGGGACGTAAGTATCATTTTGACAAGAGTATTTATGAAAACAGAGTATTTGACTCACACGGAATAGCAGATCCTGATACAGAAATCCAGTTTGGACCAAACATCAAAGACTGGCCGGAAATGGTTGCACTTACAGACAATCTTCTTCTTAAAGTTGTTTCAGAGATTCATGATCCGGTTACAACAACAGATGAATTAATACCATCAGGTGAAACATCATCTTATCGTTCTAACCCACTTGGACTTGCAGAATTTGCACTTTCAAGAAAGGACCCTGAATATGTAGGAAAGGCTAAAGAAGTTCAGAAAGCAGAAAAAGCAAGAGAAGCAGGACAGAATCCTGTAGATGCACTTCCGGAAGTTGGAGGAGTATTTGAAGCGTTAAAGAGCAATCTTCCTCAGTACAAGATTGACAATGATACAGTAGGTATCGGAAGCACTATTTTTGCAGTAAAACCGGGTGACGGTTCAGCAAGAGAACAGGCTGCTTCATGTCAGAAGGTATTAGGCGGATGGGCTAATATTGCCTGTGAATATGCAACAAAGAGATATCGTTCAAACCTTATTAACTGGGGTATGCTTCCATTCATTTATGAATCAGAAGAATTACCATTTAAGAACGGTGACTATATTTTTGTACCGGAAATAGTTGAAGCTGTTAAGAATAAAGCTACAGACGTACAGGCTTACGTTGTAGATGATGACAAGAATGTTAAACCATTTACATTAAAGCTTGGCGAAATGACTGACGACGAACGTGACATTATATTAAAAGGCTGCCTGATTAATTACAACAGAAAATAAATAATTAAAACAGGGAGGAGACCATATGGGAAACAAGAATGTCATAACAAAAGATGACTGTTATTTGTTTGGAAAAGGTACTCATTATGAAATATATGAGAAACTGGGTGCGCATGTTACAACAATTGATGGTGTAAAAGGAACATATTTCGCAGTTTGGGCACCCCATGCAGTTAACGTTGCCGTTATAGGTGATTTTAATGACTGGTTGGGATTTAACCATAACATGAAGATGGAAAATGATTCAGGCATCTGGGAACTTTTCATACCGGAGGTTGAAGAAGGAGCAATGTACAAGTATGTTATTTCTACACAAAGTGGGGATACATTGTACAAAGCTGATCCTTATGGTTTTTGGGCTGAGAAAAGACCCGGAAATGCTTCAAGGGTAGCAAATATTGATAATTACAAATGGAAAGATGCTAAATGGATATCAGAGAAGGCAAAGGAGAATCACTATGAACTTCCAATGTCAATCTATGAGGTTCATCCGGGTTCATGGAAAAAGGATTTTAAAGGTCCTGATGATGAAGACGGATTCTATGATTACAAGCGTATGGCTAAAGAACTTGTAGCATATGTTAAGGATATGGGATATACTCATGTAGAACTTATGGGTATATTGGAACATCCTTTTGATGGTTCATGGGGATATCAGGTTACCGGCTATTATGCTCCCACATCTCGTTATGGAACACCTCAGGATTTTATGTATTTGGTAGATGCTTTCCACAAAGCAGGAATCGGGGTTATTTTGGACTGGGTACCAGCCCACTTCCCAAAAGATGCTCACGGACTTGCAATGTTTGACGGAACACCACTTTATGAATATGCAGATCCAAGATTGGGAGAACATCCTGACTGGGGTACTAAGGTTTTCGATTATTCTAAGACAGAAGTTGTTAATTTCCTTATTGCAAACGCATTATTCTGGGTTGAAAAATATCACATAGACGGACTTCGAGTTGACGCAGTTGCTTCTATGTTATATTTGGATTACGGAAGAGAAGACGGACAGTGGGTTCCTAATAAGTATGGCGGTAATGAGAACTTGGAAGCTATTGAGTTCTTTAAACATTTAAGTAGTGTTATGAATTACAGAAATCCAAGAGCATATATTATTGCTGAAGAATCCACAGCATGGCCTAAGGTTACTATGTCACCTAAGGATGGAGGACTTGGATTTTCTTACAAGTGGAATATGGGCTGGATGCATGATTTCTTAGAGTATATTAAGCTTGATCCTTTGTTTAAGAAGGGTAATCATAATAAGATGACTTTCGGATTAACTTATGCATTTAGTGAGAATTTTATTTTAGTATTATCTCACGATGAAGTTGTTCATTTGAAATGTTCAATGATTAATAAGATGCCGGGTTATCCACAGGATAAGTTTAAGAACTTAAAGACAGCATATACATTTATGTTGGGACATCCGGGCAGAAAGCTGTTATTTATGGGACAGGAATTTGCCCAGTTACAGGAATGGTCAGAGGCTAGAAGCCTTGACTGGTATCTGCTTGATGAACCTGAACATAAGGACATGCAGGAATATGTAAAGAAATTACTTCACTTATATAAGGAATATCCGGCACTTTACACTGAAACAAAGGGCTATGGAGCTTTTGAGTGGATTAATGCCAATGACTGTGAAAGAAGTATTTTCAGTTTCATAAGAAAGACAACAGAAGCTGATTATAAGAACTCTATCGGTTTCGTGTGTAACTTTACACCAATGGAAAGACCTGATTATGTTGTAGGAGTTCCAAAAGCCGGAACTTACAAGAGATTGGTTACAACAGAAACAGGTGAGAAACAGGTTGTAAGCTACAGAGCCAAGAAAGGCGAGTGCGATGGAAGACCATATAGATTGGAAATGCCACTTAGACCATACGAATCAGTAGTTTTCGAATTTCCAAAAACAAGAAAAAAGAAAGCTACACCAAAGAAGAAAACAAAATAAAAAATAAAATTGTCTGTGGTACAAAAAAATAGTGCCACAGACATTTTTTTGTGCTATGATTAGGATTGATTAAATACAAGGATTGAATGGGTGATGAAATGAAAAAGAAAGTTATAGCAGTTGTTGCAATTGTGCTGATTCTTGCAATTGCAGTGGTTATAGGAATAAATTTTAACAAGAAGCAGTCTAAGAATAACAAGCAGAGCAATAGCGGACAGGCAACGTCTACATATAATGGTAAGTTGCCGGGGATTGATTTATATTATGGAAGTCAGAAGGTTGGAAGTCTTAACGGCTACACAATGGATATGGAAGAAGAACATATGCGTGATGTTATTGTCCCTGTTAATACAGACAGAACGGTTCCAATTACAATATCAACTAATGGCAATAAGGTTTCAGAGATTTCTTACGAAATGAAGAGTACTGAGGACAACCGTTTGATAGATAATGGAACCCTTGCCGGCTGGAAACAGAAGGACGGCAAGATTACTTTGAATTATCAGGCCAGTGCCATTATGGAACAGGGAACAGAGTATTTCTGGGAAATAATTATCAAAACAGATAAGTATGAGCAGATTAATTATTACGCAAGGGTAATGGTTACGGATAAGGAGTTTGTTACTGAACAGATTAAGTTTGCGAAGAATTTTGCACAGACTGCTTTAAAGGGCGAGGGAGCTTCAAAGCTTGCTCAGTATATTGAGCCTGATAGTAGCCTTCCTAATGATAACCTTGGTCAGACTACTATTAAGTCAAGTTACAATAGCCTTATTTGGACTTCACTTAAGCCTGAGCTTATATCTGATATAACAATAACAGCAAAAGAGTTTTGCATAAAGGACACCGGGGAAGCCGGAACTTATACAATGAATTATCAGATTAGAACAACTAATGCTGAGAAGGTTAAAGAGAAATATAATGTTTCTGAAACAATCACAATATGGAGTTGTGCAGGAAGAATTTATGTTTTGGCATATGACAGGGAAGTAAATCAGATTTGGACAGCAGACAAGAATAACGTAGGCGGAAGTTTTATTGACTTAGGTATTCAGAAAGAAACAAAGGCTGATTTTGTTGAAAGTTCAAATCAGCAGTTTATGGCGTTTCAGGTTAACGGCGATGTTTACGTAATGGATTTGAATGAAAGAAAAATCAAACAGGTTTACAATCTTAATGCCAAGAATGCTGAACAGCTTAACAATACTAAGGCAAGGGTAATTACCGTGAATGCCAAGGGCAATGTTGACTATATGATTTATGGTTATAGTAAGGCTAAGGAGCATGTAGGCGAAAACGGAATTTCTATTTTAAGATATAATTATGAGTCTAACAGTTCCAAAGAGGCGGCTTTTGTACCTTGCAAAGTGCCTGCTTACAACTTGGAGAAGCAGTTGTCACAGCTTTGTTACGTAGGCGACGGAACTCTTTATATTATGATGAACAACACTATTTACTATGCAAACCTTAAAACTAAGGAGTGGGGAGCGTTGGTAGAAAATGTGGAAGACGGAAGTTTTGCAATTAACAGCGACGGAAGTATGTTGGCTTACAATACAAGTGGTAAGGCTTATGATACGGAAAACATTACAATTGTTAACTTAAAGAATGGTGAAAAGAAGACTATTGAGGCGGGAGCTGACAATATTATTACCGTATATGGTTACACGGGAACGAACCTGATTTATGGAATAGGTTCTCAGAGTGACGTGTCAAAGAAGAGTTTTGTACCTGTTAGCAAGTTGGTAATTGTTGATAAGGATTATAAAGAAGTTAAGTCATATTCACAGAATAAGGTTTATATTACAGGTGTTGAAATAACAGACAATATTATTAATATTAAGCGGTACAAGGGCAAGAGCCAGATTTCAGATGACCAGCTTTTGGATAATACTGAGACTAAGAAACCTGTTGCAAAAACAAGCTATTATGTGGATGATGTAAAGCAAAAGGAATTAGCTTTGGCATTTACTAATGCACTTGATGGAACTAAGCAGCTTTCAGTTGAAAAGATTGGCAAGGTAACTTTTGACAGTAGTTCTAAGGTTAATGCTACTTTTGAGAGCAAGAAAGAAAATAATTATTATGTTTACGGATATGGAAAGCTTCAGGGGATTTACAGCGACAAGAACGTTGCAACTAATGCGGCAAAAGCTACATATGGACTTGTAACGGATAACCGTGGACATAAGATATGGGTTTTTGAAGAGAATTATAATTAAAAATATACGAAAAGGTCAAAATGCTTATTAGAAAAGAGTGTTTTGACTTTTTTCTTTATCTTTACGCGAAAAATTTTTAATGTTATACTTAAAGTTAGTAAAAAATTCGGGAGGAACTATGCGATTTATACATACTGGTGACATTCATCTTGGTGCCACTCCGGAGAGCAAAAGACCTTGGGCGGCTAACCGTGGAGATGAAATTTGGAATACTTTAGAACGTTTAATTAAAAAAATAAAAATAGACCCGGTAGATTTGCTTATTATTGCAGGGGATATGTTTCACAGACAGCCGTTGCTTCGTGAACTTAAGGAAGTTGATTATTTGTTTTCGACTATTCCTGACACAAAGGTTGTTTTGTGCGCGGGAAATCATGATGCCATTAAAAAAGGCTCTTTTTATGACGGCTTCAAATGGAGTGAGAATGTTATTTTCTTAGGTGACAAGAATATTGAAAGTGTGGAGATTCCTGAGCTTAATACATGTGTGTATGGACTAAGTTATCACCAGACTGAAATTAAGGACGCAATGTATGACCATGTTATTGTGAACAGACCGGATATGATTAATATTCTGGTGGCTCATGGCGGTGACGAAAAGCATATTCCCATTAATAGAAAGAAGCTTGCAATGTCAGGTTTTGACTACGTGGCAATGGGACATATTCATAAGCCTGAAATAGATGAAAAGATGAAGATGGCATACAGTGGTTCTCTTGAACCTATTGATATGAATGATATTGGACCTAGAGGCTATATTTATGGTGAGATTTCAAAGAGAGGTCTTGAACTTGAATTTGTGCCTTTTGCAAAGAGAATTTACAGGGAACTTGATTTCACGGTAACTCCAACAGCTACTAATTTGGAAATAAGACATAGACTGATTGACATGATTAAGGAGCAGGGACAGGATGATATGTACAAGATTACTTTTAGCGGTTACAGAGATCCTGATTTTGACATTGATGTTTCAGATATTGAAGGTGTTGGAAATGTTGTAAGTGTTACCGACAATACGGTTCCTGATTATGATTTTGAAGAATTGTACGCTGAAAATAAGGACAATATTCTTGGAATGTACATAAAGAAATTTCTTGACAGGGAGAGTCTTACACCTTTGCAGCGTAAAACCCTTTACTATGGAACAAAGGCATTGATGGATGCCATGGAGGACAGGGCATGATTATAAAGGACATACGATTAACTAATTTTGGAAAATTTAATCATAAAATGGTAACTCTTGAACCGGGACTTAATATTGTATATGGTGAGAATGAAGCGGGAAAGACTACTCTTCATACTTTTATAAGAGGAATGCTCTTTGGAATAGAAAAACAGCGTGGAAAGGCAAGTGGTAAGGACCTTTACACTAAGTATGAGCCATGGGAGAATCCGGCTAATTATTATGGTATGATGCGAATCGAAAGCGACGGTGTAACTTATCGTATTGAGAGAAATTTTAATAAGCTTAATAAGTCTTTTAAGGTTATTAATGAAGATAAGGGTGTTGAGCTTAAAACAGAGGAGATTGAAAATCTTTTCGCAGGGCTTGATGAAAGTTGTTATTACAACACTATAAGTATAAGCCAGCTTGGCAGCGTTACAGATAAGGAACTTGAAGTTATTCTGAAGAATTATGCGGCAAATCTTGGAACGACTAAGTCTATGGAGATTGATATTAAATCAGCATTTGCAGACTTAGATAAGCAGAAGAAAAATATAATGATTGAAAGCCGAATTGCTGAAGAGGATGTTGTTGAGAAGGCTATTAAGAATGCCAAAGAGGATTTGGAGATTTCTCAGGGCGAACAGCATACAATAATTGCTTCAATAGAGCAGAAAAAGCAGTCTTTATTTAATCTTTCTAATAAGAAGAAGGAATTGTCAGCTCTTGATGCAAAACGACTTGAAGCCTTAAATAAACTTAATGAGCGTAAGGAGAATCTTTATCAGGAGGCAATTACTTTGACTGCTGACAGTGAGAAGTTTTCAGCTTCCCTTGAACAGATTGAAAATCACCAGAAGCAGCTTGAACAGGAGCTTGCTGACAAGGGCATTGACGGAAGAGAGACTATGGAATATCTTCTTGAAAAAGTTACTAACAGAAGTAATATGCCTGTTTTGTTTATTATCCTTATGATGGGATGTATTGGTGGTGCAGCAGGTTTTATTATGGGCAATTACCAGATGATGGATTTAAAGCAGTTTTGGGTTAAGCCGGGTATATGCCTTGGTGCGGCTTTTGTTTTTCTTATACTTGCAATCTTTAAGTATGGATTTAATAAGAAGAAGCGTCAGAAGAAGTTGGATGCCTTAAAGGAGATTAAGCTTGTAATGGATAAGCTGGACGCGGCAAAGCACGAAAGGGTTTATGTTGAACGTCAGCTTAACAACAAGAAAGAAGCTTTAAAGGATACTCAGGAGTTTATTAAAGCCGAGGAAGAAAAAAGCGTTGATATGCAGGATTATAGTGACGAGTTAAAGGACTTGGAAGCGAAGGAACGTGAAATCAACGAGGCAATTTCAAAGTCTCAGTGGATTCTTGAACAGAAGCAGGAAAAGGATATTGAACTTCAGAAGAAGATTGATGAACTTGAGGAGCGATTTAACAAGATTAAGAAAGCAAAAGTTGAAATACAGGCTATTGAGGACGCCAAGAGTAATATTGAAGATATAGCAGATGAAATCAGAAATAGTTTCGGTAAGAGATTAAATGAGAGAGCATCTTATTATATTTCACAAATTACAAACGGCAAATATGACAATCTTTCAATAGATGACAAACTTAACATATCTGTAAACAGTAAGCACGCTCTCATAGCTGCTACACGACTTAGCAAGGGTACAATAGAGCAGATATATATGGCACTTAGACTTGCGGCAGCAGATATTATATTTGAAAAGGACAAGAAACCTATACTTCTTGATGATGCCTTTGCAATGTATGATAACAAGCGAATGGGTAATACTATGAGATTTATGGCAGAAAATATGGAACAGGTAATCATCTTCTCATGCCATACAAGAGAGAAGCTAATGGCGGACAAGTTAGGACTTAAGTATAACTTTATAAGGTTGTAGTGGAGAGTTGCAAGGTTATGAAGTTATAAGGTAGAGTTGCAAGGTTATAAAGTCATAAAGGAGAGTTGTAAGGTTATAATTGAGAACGCTAAGATTTAAATGATAGATCTAAGGATGCGGCGGAGAATTGAATATTATATGAGTGTGGAAGAGTGAGAATTAGCCCCGGCTACGGAAACGTAGCCGGGGTTTTTATAGGCTGAAATTGTGGGAGAATTTTTTAGAAGTCATATTCTTTTAATGAGAAATCAAACTAAGATAACCTCCTTTATCTTTTCGATTTCTTTAACGAGAATACAAACTAAGATAACCCCCTTTATCTTTTCGATTTCTTTAACGAGAATACAAACTCTGTTCCAACGCCTTCGGTGCTGATTACATCGATTGTTTCGTTGTGTCCCATAATAATTTCTTTTACGATGGCAAGTCCGATTCCGGAGCCTGTTTTGTCACGACCACGGGAAAGGTCGGTCTTGTAGAATCGCTGCCAGATTTTGTCGATGCTGTCCTGTGGGATTCCCATACCAAAATCCTTAACGGAACAATATTGTTTTTCGCCTTTGTTATAAAGCTTGATTATAATCTTTGAACCCGGATTACTGAACTTAATGGCGTTATCAAGTAGGTTGTAAAGAACCTGTTCAATCTTGCCTTTGTCAGCGTATACATTGCAGTGCTTTGGTGGAAACTGAATAATCAATTCAATATTCTTCTTCTCGCAACTGCCCTGGAAAGTATCAACTGTTGAAGCGATAACTGATTCCATATTAAAGTCTTCAAAAATAAGTTCAGGACCGGTGCTGTTCCAACGGTTAAGGTCACGCAATCCTGAAGTAAGCTTTTCGAGACGGTTAGCCTCAGATAAAACAATTGAAAGATATTTGTTGTAATCTTCCGGTGGAATTGTTCCATCCATTATAGCTTCAATATAGCCCTTTATAGAAGTTAAAGGAGAGCGGAAATCATGGGAAATATTAGAAATAAATTCCTTTTGATAAGCTCGTGAGTTGTTTAACTGCTTAGACATATATTGAAGTGAGTGCGCCACGTCACCGATTTCATCGTCATTGTTAACCTTAAGTCCTTCGTATTCAAAATTACCTTTGGCATATTCCATTGCCGCAAGTCTAATCTGCTTAAGTGGCAAATAAATAAACCACATAAAGTTAAAGAATATAATGAGTGAAAGAGCCAGTATAATTGCGTAAGTAACGTAGAAAATAAGTGTTACATCATAGCAACTTTTTTTTATAATGGAAGTAGGCATATGAGCCACAATATATCCATAAGTCTTATTATTATTTTTAACTTCATAGACAACACTTAAAGTGTCGGTTTTAAAAATATTATAAAATTTGCCAATCTTGTAATGTGTATTCTTATAATCATCAGGCTTGAATTTTTCAATCAAAATATTAGAAGAATCTTTTGAAAGATTATTTGTTGTGCCTGTGTAATAAAATGGTTTGCGGTTACTATCAAGAATAAGTATGTCACAGTCCAGTACGTTGTTAAAATCATTTAAAAACTGCTTAGGATTATCTAAATCATCAAGTGAGTTGTCCACGCAGTCCACAGCATTACTTCCTATTACAGAGGCATATTTGTAAAGGGTGTTAATATTATTGGTCAGAAGATGATTATAAATCAAGTTATTTGACCAATAAGAAATTAACAAAAAACCTAATATTGCAAAAGAAAAATACCCTGTAAAAAATTTAGTTAAAATAGAATTTTTCATATTTAGTTATGTACCTCGAATCTATATCCTACACTCCAAACTGTACCAATTGACCACTGATCCGTGTCAGCAATTTTTTCACGAATACGTTTAATGTGAACGTCTACAGTTCTTGTATCTCCGGCATATTCATAACCCCAGATATGGTCAAGAAGTTGCTCTCTTGTAAATACTTGATTAGGTGATGAAGCAAGGAAGTACAATAATTCAATCTCTCTTGGAGTCATTTCAACAGGTTTGCCCTTGTAAATAACTTCATAGTTTGAAAGATTAATAATAAGATCCTTGTATTCAACACGTTTTTCATCAGGCTTCTTTGCGACAGGAGCCGGAGCTTCAGTGTAACGTCTGAGAACTGCCTTAACACGGGCAACAAGTTCCTTTGAGTCAAAAGGTTTAATAATATAGTCATCTGCACCAAGTTCAAGACCTAAAACTTTGTCGAAAACTTCTGTTTTGGCAGAAAGCATAATAATAGGAACCTTTGATTCTCTTCTTATTTCACGGCATACTTCGTAACCGTCAAGTCCCGGAAGCATAATATCCAACAAAATAAGATTTGGAGCATATTCTTTAAACGCATCAAGAGCCGACTGGCCATCATGCTCAATACGTGTTTCGTAGCATTCCTTAGTTAAATATAAAGATATAAGGTTTGCAATGTTTTCATCATCGTCAACTATTAAGATTTTCTGTTTGTTTGCCATTTTAAATCCTCCTGTTAAAAAAATCTATTTAAATTCTACAACTGTGGCACCTGCACCACCTTCGCCATGTTCACCTGTTCTGTAGGATTTTACATAGCTACATTTCTTAAGATGGTTTTGAACTGCATTTCTAAGAGCTCCGGTGCCTTTGCCGTGAATAACATATACCTGTGGCAAATGTGCAATGTAAGCATCATCTAAGTATTTGTCAAGCTGTGAAATAGCTTCGTCAACTGTTTTTCCAATTAAATTAATTTCAGTTTTAATATTCATAGACTTGTTCATTTTAATCTTGCCTGTTGAACCACGGGTTAAGCCTGGTGCCTTAATATCAGGTTCGTCAATAATTTCAAGGTCGCGAATATTAACCTTAGAGTTTAGTATACCCATTTTTACTGTAAGATTACCGGCTGCATTAGGCAATGAAGCAACAGTACCGTTAAGATTCATGCTCAAAACTTTTACACCTGTGCCAAGCTTAAAGTCGGAAGGCTTGTAAGCCTTTTTAGGTTTGGCAGCTTTAATTGATGAGCCTACCTGGTTCTTTTTAAGCTTTGCTCCAACATTACTTCTGGATTTTTCCATTTCGCGGGTATTGCCGGATTTTCCATATTTATTAATAGTTTTGATAGCTTCGTCGGCTGTTTCCTTAGCTTCCTTAAGAATATCAACAGCTTCTTCGCGTGCCTTGTTAAGGATTTTGTCACGTTGTTCATTAAGCTTTTCTGTCTTAAGTTCATAATCACGTTTAAGTGATTTAATCTGAGACTTATAAACTGCAATAGTTTCCTGATCTTTTTCAATCTGGATTCGCTGTCTTTCTATTTCGGACAAAACATCCTCAAACTGCTCATTATCTGAATCAATGTGAGACTTAGCATCTTCAATAATGTAGTCAGGAAGACCTAACTTGCTTGAAATAGCAAAAGCATTACTCTTTCCGGGAACACCAATAAGAAGTCTGTAAGTTGGTCTAAGTGTTTCCACATCAAATTCACAGCTTGCGTTTTGAACTCCCTCAGTTGATAAGGCAAATAATTTTAATTCACTGTAATGTGTTGTTGCCATAATTCTTGAACCGATGTTTTTAAGGAAAGTAAGAATTGAAATGCCAAGGGCTGCACCTTCCACAGGATCCGTTCCTGCACCAAGTTCATCGAAAAGTACCAGTGAATCCTGATCTGCCTGATTAAGTATATTAACAGTATTAACCATATGAGCTGAAAAAGTACTTAAACTTTGTTCAATACTCTGTTCGTCGCCAATGTCAGCAAAAACTTCTTTAAAAACTGCAAGTTTGCTACCCTCAAAAGCCGGAATATGAAGTCCCGCCTGGCCCATAAGCGTTAAAAGTCCTACAGTTTTAAGTGAAACTGTTTTACCACCGGTGTTAGGACCTGTAACAATCAAAAGGTTAAAGTCTTTTCCAAGATGAATGTCTATAGGCACAACCTTTTTAGGATCCAAAAGAGGGTGGCGTCCCTTCTTAATATTAATTTGTCTTTGATCATTAAACTCAGGCATTGAAGCTTTCATTTCTTTTGCAAGAGAAGCCTTAGCGAAAATAAAGTCAAGCTTAGGTAATATTTTCATGTCTGTTTTTAATTCATAAATATGCTCGGCACAGGCCATACTAAGGTTAGCAAGAATAATTTGAATCTCATCAGCTTCCTTAGCTTCCAGTTCACGAAGCTTATTATTAAGCTCTACTACAGCAGCAGGTTCAATAAATAATGTGGAACCTGTAGATGACTGGTCGTGAATAATACCATTAACATTGCCACGGTATTCCTGCTTAACAGGTACACAATAACGTCCATCCCTCATTGTAATAAGGGCATCCTGAAGATAAGTGTGACCTGACTGGGAATTAATGAGAGATGACAACTGGCTGTGAACACGGTCGTTGGTAATCTTCATCTGTCTTCTTATATTTTTAAGATTAGCAGATGCATCGTCAGCTATTTCATCCTCTGAAATAATACATCTTTCAATGTCATTCTTCAAATTAGTTAAAGGTTCAATAGCCTCAAACATGTCATCAAGACTATCTCTTTCAGCCTCATCATCACGGCGGGAGAAAGTTTTAACTCTTAAGGCAACTTTTAAAAGGGAGTCAATTCTAAGTAATTCTCCGGTGCCAAGAGTACTTCCAATCTCTAATCGTTTAATGGATTCGCCAATATTGTGAATACCTGAGAAAGAAAGGCTTCCTTTCTGCCAGATTCGTGATAAGGCATCACCTGTCTGTTTCTGATTTTCTTTTATTTTATGAATATCGGCAGATGGAACAAGTGCGTGGCAAAGCTTCTTGCCAGGCTCAGAACCTGCCTGATTTTCTAACATTTTTATTATTTTATAGTATTCAAGGGTTTTAAGAACTTTTTCGTTCATGATAAAGCCTCCAATTCTTGTATTTAGATACATAATCAATTATAATAAAGATTGACTGTCAGGTAAAGAAAATCTTAACATTTGGAGGAAAAGATGAGATATATAGAAACATTAAGAGAGGGCGAAAGAATTCAGGAAACATATTTGTGCAGACAGAGAACTACTGCAATGACTAAAACAGGAAAAGAATACGAGAATGTTATTCTTCAGGACAAAACAGGTTCCTTGGACGCCAAGATATGGGATCCGCACTCAATGGGGATAGATGAGTTTGATGCACTTGATTATGTTGAAGTAAATGGTGATGTAACAGTATTTAACGGTCAGACACAGCTTAGTATTAAGCGTGCAAGAAAGATTAGCGAAACAGATGTTGACCCGACTAATTATTTACCATGTACTAACAAAAACATTGACGAAATGATGATGGAATTAACAAAATTCATCGCCGGTGTTAATAACCCTTATTATAAACAGGTTTTAACAAAACTATTTATTGACAATACAGAATTTGCGGAAGCATTTAAGAAGCATTCAGCAGCCAAAAGCGTGCATCACGGTTTTATTGGCGGCTTGCTTGAACATACATTATCTGTTGCAAAAATGTGTGACTTTTTTGCAAAGCAGTATCCTATTTTAAATAGAGATTTACTTATGACATCAGCTATTTGTCACGATATTGGAAAGGTTTATGAACTTTCAGACTTTCCAATGAATGATTACACAGATGCAGGCCAGTTACTTGGACACATTGTTATGGGTTCAGAAATGCTTGGAAAGATTATGGAATCAATTCCTGATTTTCCAACTAAGTTAAAGAATGAATTGAAGCATTGTATTCTTGCACATCACGGAGAGCTTGAATATGGTTCACCTAAAAAACCGGCTCTTATTGAGGCAATGGCACTTAATCTTGCAGACAATGCAGATGCAAAGATTGAGACAATGACAGAACTTTTAAACAGTAACAGTTCTGCTTCATCAGACCAGTGGTTAGGATACAACAGATTGCTTGAAACTAATGTTAGAAAGACAAGCGAATTAAAGTAATAAATAAATAGATAATAATACAAATACGCAATAATTAGCATAAATATGCGAAAAAATATACAGATAATTATTTAAAGGAATTTTCATGATTAAGAAAAATGATATTTTAGATTTAACAATTGAAGATTTAGGAGTAAACGGAGAGGGTATAGGCAAAGTTGATGGCTATACTCTTTTTGTTAAAGACGGAGTAATCGGCGACAAAGTTACAGTAAAGGTTATGAAGGCTAACAAGAATTTCGGGTTTGCCAGATTAATGGAAATAAAAGAGCCTTCTAAAGATAGGGTTTTGCCAAGATGCAGTGTGGCAAGACAGTGTGGCGGATGCCAAATTCAGTGCATTAATTACAAGGAGCAGCTTAGATTTAAGAAGAATAAAGTGTACAACAACCTTGTGCGAATCGGTGGTCAGAGCGACTTCGTAATGAATGATGTAATTGGAATGGATGAGCCTTTTAACTATAGAAATAAGTCTCAATTTCCAGTTGGAATGGATAAGGAAGGAAATATTATTTCAGGTTTTTATGCAGGAAGAACTCATTCTATTATAAATATAGACAGTTGCGACCTTGGCTTAAAAATTGATGGCCGTGATGTAAACAAAGAAGTTATGGATACCGTAAAGGCATTTATGACTAAATATAGAATTGCACCTTATAATGAAGTAACTCACAAGGGCCTGGTTCGACACGTACTTATTAGAATTGGTGCAAAAACAAAGCAGATAATGGTTTGCGTAATTATAAATGGCAAGAATCTTCCAAACAAAGAGAAGCTGGTTGAAGAGTTATGTAAACTTGAAGGAATGTATAGCATTTCTCTTAACATTAATACTAAGAAAAGCAATGTGATTCTTGGGGACAAGGTGATTAACTTATATGGCCCCGGATATATTGAGGATTATATTGGAGATGTGAAATTTAGAATTTCTCCGTTGTCATTTTTCCAGGTCAATCCTGTTCAGACAGAGAAATTGTACAATAAAGCTTTAGAATATGCAGATTTAACAGGCAATGAAATGGTATGGGATTTGTATTGTGGAATTGGCAGCATATCACTATTTCTTGCAAAGAAGGCAAAGCAGGTTCTTGGAGTTGAAATAGTACCGGAAGCAATTGCTGATGCAAAAATAAATGCTAAGATAAATAGCATCGACAACGCAGAATTTTTCGTTGGAGCAGCAGAAGATGTGGTAACGGAATATTTCGATAACCACGCAGGGGATGCAGAATGCAAGCCGGATGTTATAGTGGTAGACCCACCACGAAAAGGCTGCGATGAAAAACTGCTTTCAACAATAGTCAAGATGAACCCTAATCGTGTGGTTTACGTAAGCTGCGACAGCGCAACGCTGGCAAGGGACGTAAAGTGGCTAGGGGAAAACGGCTATAAGCTTATTGAGGTAACGCCATGTGATATGTTTGGTCAGACAACACATGTGGAGAGCGTATGTTTGCTCACAAAAGTACAGAAGTAAATAGTGAGAAAAGGCTTGAAATAAAGGGATTTCCGAGATTTTTAGAATTAAAAATCAGACTGCGAAATTTGTCTGAAAAAGACCAGCCAAACAGTATTTACAGAGAATATACATGTGCAGAAATTGAATTGGCAGTAGGTAATTATTTGATTTCTAAAGGTGTTCCTATTATTGATTACTATTCACATATGGGTGGTAAGGTTACTAATAAATAAGGATGGAGGTCAGCTATGAAAACATCCGATATGATTAAAGAATTATGTAATAAAAAGAATATAAGTCTTTCAGAACTTGCCAGACAGATAGGTCAGACTCCACAGAACTTTGGCAAGAAACTGAAACGAGATACTGTGACTCTTGATGAGTATGAAAGAATAAACGGTGCTATTGAACTTGAAGAAAAAGACATCAGGCACAGAATCCGATTACATATCTGTATCCACTGGAGAAAGATAAAATTCATATTTAATGAAATTAACAAATCAGAATTTATAGGAGGTGAATCTGCATGAAATGTCCATATTGTGGTGATGAAATGATTAGAGGATACCTAATG
>ERZ772820.1033-NODE-1033-length-23554-cov-3.438785_pt1 | contig 23554 bp, 17 predicted proteins | sample MGYA00511377_ERZ772820 | MGnify/ENA primary metagenome ERZ772820 (study PRJEB29015, sample SAMEA2737684) | human gut metagenome | biome: human gut; feature: human-associated habitat; material: faeces | place: China | collected 2012 ... | reverse complement strand
ATACTACGGAAACATTTGGCTGTAACGGAATCGTTTATTCGAAGGAGCATGAAAAAATCACTGGATACCCGGCAACACAGCAGGGACAGGAAGCATTCTTGCGGGATTTGTTTGCAACGGTAAGAAGTGTAAACAATAAAAGAGGCATCGGTGTGTTTTACTGGGAACCGGCATGGCTGCCAATACCGGACTGTACGTGGGCAAGTAAGAGTGGCAGCAAGTACATGAAAGACAAGATGACAGCAGGAAATGCCATGGCAAATATGGCATTGTTTGACGAAAATGGAAACGCAAACAGCGCGCTGATAAACATGAAAACAATGTAAAGGGAGGATAATCATATGAAAAAAATAATAACAGCTGTGCTGGCTGTAACAATGGCAGTGGGAATGTTGACTGGCTGTGGAAGTGGAACCGGAAAAAAGGAAGCTTCCGGGGAAAAACTCGTGATTTGGACGAACATGAACGTGGAAGTGGATACCATTCAGAAATATGCAGATGAATGGGGAGAAAAGAACGGACGAAAGGTAGAAGTCATTCACCAGTCTCCATCTGTCCAGCAGTTTGCACAGGCAGTAAAAAGTGCTTCCGGACCGGATGCTGTGGTGGGTATTCCCAATGACCAGCTTGCAGATTATGTAAACGCAGATCTTACTGCAGAAGTGCCACAGGATCTGTATGCGGATCAGGATTTTTCCGATGCAGCCATCCAGGCATGTTATGTAGATGGAAAACGATATGCAGCACCACTTTCCGTAGAGACTACTGCACTGTTTTACAACACAGATCTTGTATCGGAAGTCCCAAAAACATGGGAAGAACTGGTCGATCAGGCAGCCGCAGACGGAGGTGTACAGTTTGATGCAACAAGCATATACTACGATCTTGGTTTTGTGAGAGCCTGCGGAGGTTATATTTTTAAATATCAGGATGGGGCATATGACACGGCAGACATCGGTCTTGATAATGAGGGCAGTGTGGATGCCTATGCCTTTATCAATGACCTGTGCAATAAATATAAACTGATCACGGCAGATGTGACAGCCGATATCGCAAGAAGTAATTTCCAAAACGGAAAATGTGCTTATTATATTGGTGGACCATGGGACATTGACGGTTTTACCTCTGCAGGAACTAAATTTGCTGTAGCAAAAATGCCAACTTTCCACGGACAGCCGTTTGTGACCCCGGTGGGTACACAGGTAAGTTTTGTGAGCAACAGCAGTAAAAATCAGGATGCAGCATGGGATTTTATTTCCTATCTGCTGGAAAACGGTGCACTTGGCATGTATGAGGCGGGTGACCGTATACCGGCAAAACTGGCAGATCAGGAACTTGATGAGATCCAGAGTAATGCATACACACAGGCATTTGTCGAGCAGATCAATGATGGAGAGCCGATGCCGACCGTATCAGAAATGGGACAGCTCTGGAGTATCCACACAAACAATATCCGTTCGATGTGGTCTGGGGAGCAAACACCAGAGGAAGCTGCCAAAAATATGGTTACGCAGTTGAAAGAAGCGATTGAATTGATGAATTCAGGAAAGTAGTGATGGCATGAGAAAGAAAAAGAATGCGCTTGGGTATACTTATCTGGCACCGGCACTGATCTCGATTCTGTTGGTGACATGTCTGCCAATTATTTATACGGTGATTTTATCTTTTACTAATTACAACATGTATCATCTGACAGATTACACGTTTGTGGGTCTGGAAAATTATCTGACCGTATTTTCCGGAAGCATTAAAAATGTGTTTTTCCCGGTACTTGGGTGGACGATTTGTTTTGCGCTGTTAAGTACGGCAGGTTCCTATGCAATGGGACTGATTCTTGCCATTTTGTTAAACAATCCGCATATGAAAGAATCAAAAATTTACCGTGCAGTGCTAATTGTTCCGTGGGCATTGCCATCTACGATTGCAATCCTCGCATGGCAGGGACTGCTAAATGAGCAGTATGGTGGAATCAATAATTTACTGCATACAATCGGTATTGCCTGGAATGTACCGTGGCTGACCAATCCATTCTGGGCAAGGGTTGGGTTGATTATCGTGAATGTGTGGCTGGGATTTCCCTATATGATGAATGTCTGTCTTGGTGGACTACAGGCGATTTCTGGTGAATACTATGAGGCGGCTAAAATGGATGGGGCATCAAAATTTCAGTGTTTTAAGAGCATTACATTGCCGATGGTGACAAAACTTTCCATTCCTCTTGTAATTTCCTCGTTTGCGGCTAATTTTAACAATTTTGGAAATATATATATGATTACACAAGGTGGACCAGCGAGAGTGGATAACCAGTTTGCGGGTTATACGGATATCCTTGCCAGTACCACCTATAAGATGACCACATGGTCGAACCGGTATGAACTGTCTGCAACGTTCAGTGTGCTGATCTTTATCATTGTCGGAACATTTACGCTGATTAATATGCGGCTGTCCGGCTCATTTAAGGAGGTTGATTAAATGAAAAATAAAAAGAAAATATCCGCCTCAGAACAACGGACACTGTGGGGAAGCAGAGTGGTCATATGGATCACAATGATCGTGGTGCTGTTTCCGGTCATATGGATTGTTATGTCCTCTTTTTCCGCGGGTGACAGCTTTTTCCTGTCCTCATTGTTCCCTGAAAAATTCAGTATTGAACATTATGTGGAACTGTTTCGGGAAACGGATTTTGGAATCTGGGTTTTTAATTCCCTAAAGTTTTGCTTTATTGTAGCAATCATACAACTTGTGCTTACTTCACTTGCAGCGTATGCGTTTGCAAGACTGCGGTTTGTGGGAAGAAAATATGGACTGATGGCACTTTTGATATTACAGGTGTTTCCAAACAGCATGGCAGTTGCCGGATACTATATTTTAATTTATAAGTTCGGGTTGGTGGACAACAGCTTTGCGCTCATTCTTGTGCTTGCAGGTGGAAGTGCTTACAATATCTGGTTACTTAAATCTTATATCGATGGACTTCCGGTGGAATTGGATGAAGCTGCAATGGTGGATGGAGCAAATGAATTCCAGGTTTTTTATAAGATCATCATCCCGCTTGCAATGCCACAGCTTGCCGTGATCTTCCTGTTTTCGTTTATTGCAACATACAGTGAATATGTGATTACCTCAATCTTTTTGCAGACACCGGGAAAAATGACGCTTGCACTCGGACTGCAGTCTTTTATCAGCGATCAGTTTGCTGCGCACTGGACTTTGTTTGCTGCAGCAGCAGTGATTTCATCCCTGCCGATCATGATCATCTTTATGTGCTTACAGCGATTTATTCAGAATGGATTGGTTGCCGGAGGGGTAAAAGGATAAAATGAAATATCATCGGGGATTCTTCATGAAGATGGCAAAATAGGGACGAATGAGGATTTTTCCGGATTAGCGGGCCTTTTAGAATCTGCAATTTCTGGAGTACGTGCTTCTGCTGCATCAAGTACCAAAATTATGCTTCATCTGGATCAGGGTGGAAAAAATCAGTTGTATACCTGGTATTTTGGTGGATTATTGAAAGAGTCACCAAACTTGGATTTTGATGTATTTGGATTATCTTATTATCCAATGTGGCATGGAACCATGGAGGGGCTTCAGTATAATTTGAATTACTTGGCGACCACCTATAATAAAGAAGTGTGTGTTGTAGAAACTGCGTATGCATGGACAACGGAAGATGGTGATGGTGAAGGAAATGTATTCATTAGTGGAGATGAAGAAGTTGGAGGATATCCTGCAACAGTAGAAGGACAATTTGAATTTATGAATGATCTGGAATCAATCATTTTAAATGTACCAGATGACAAAGGTATTGGATATTTTTATTGGGAACCAGAATGGATACCTGTAGAAGGCGGAACATATGCTACATCTGCAGGGGTTGCGTATAAAAATGATACCGTAACGCCAAGTAATACATGGGATAACATGACGTTGTTTAATTTTCAGGGAAATGCATTAGATTCTATTAAGGTGCTTAATAAACCGTGTGAAAATTTATTGACAAATATCAGTTTTGAACAGAATGGGATAACTACTTCACCGAGTGGATGGAATGTATGGACAAGTGATTCGTCAGATGAAAATACTGTAAGAACAGAATATGGTGATGCATATGATGGAGATTACAAATTAACATTTTGGGATGATAAAGAGTATTCGTGTTCTGTATATAAAACGTATACAAATATTCCGAATGGAACATATAAATTCTCAATTTGGGCAAAGACAAATGGGAAACAGGATGTTTTACAACTTTATGCAAAAAATTATGGAGGAAGTGAGCTTGATACCACGATTGAAACAAGTGACATTAATTGGAATATTTTTAGTATAGACAAGATTGTTGTTACAAATCATACGTTGGAGATCGGGGTTTATTCTGTAGCAGGAGCAAATGACTGGTGTAACCTTGACTTGGCAATGTTAAGAAAAATTGATTAATTATATTTAAAATTTTTAAGGGGATGGTTTTGATCGTCCCCTTAATTTTTGAATTGTTCTTTGACTGGTGGAATCTTATGAAAAAGAAAATATGGAATAGGTGCAGAAAAAATGGTAGACTATAAAAAAGAGTTTTTGTAGGGGTGTAATAAATGTTAACGGATATTATGAAAGACGAATTGGTAAAAGGGTTACTTAATCTGTTTCATGAAAATTTATCAATGATTATTTTGTATGGATCTGTTGCAAGAAATGAAGCTACATCAGAAAGCGATATAGATATAGCAATCATCACTAAAAATGATATGAATGAAGAAATAAGAAATAAATTTATTTGCTGGTCAGCAGAGATGGATATACGTTATGATAAGATTTTTTCTATCATTGATATTAAAGAAGAAAATATGAAAAAGAGGGGGGAAGTGCTTCCATTTTATAAGAATGTACAAAAAGAGGGGGTTATTCTTTGGAAGGCAGCTTAAAAGAACTAGCACGATATTAGCACCTGTAGAGCAGAACATAATCTGTTTTACAGGTGCTTTTTTCAATTAATAAGGAACTGGTACTTTCGTCTCTTGTGAAAATGTCTAATTAAAAGACTAAAAAAAGACTAAAAAACTTTAAATTAAGTAATACTTTACAAACGATTAATTTTCTATTAACTAAATATTGACTTAAAATTACTTTGTGATATACTGAATTTATCAAATAAATTAAGCAATTGCACACTGGTTCCCATATTTTTTACTGCACTCCCCAAGTATGCAGTACCCTCTCCCTGAAATATGGGAAGCAGCGTGCAATTGCTTTTTTATTAAGTGAAACCGGATAGATGGAGGGTGCTGGAAGGTTTTTACAACTAAAATGGAGAAGAAAGGAAAGGTAGAGCAAAAACATGAGAAGGGTAGGAAAACAGATTGTTGCCATCACGCTGGCAGCAGCAATGATGGGGTCACTGACACCGGAGGCATGCACATTTTTACAGAATGAGATTGTGTATGCGGCGGAAACAAATGAAGCGTCAGCACCAACAGTAACACGTACAGAACTGTACAAAAATGAGAACGCAAAAACAACAGAAACCATTGATTTTTCAGGATTGCAAGAAGAAGACTGGAATGGTGCAGGAAAAATTACTTTTGCATATGATAATTCCATCAATGGCTCGTTGGGAAATGTGAATGAAGAGTATGAATTAACTGCAAAGGTAACACTGGATGAAGCATCCTATCAGTCGCTGGCTGCAGATAAAGCGCATCTGAATATCCAGGGTGTAACAAAACTGGGATCAGATTGGGGATGGAACAACAGTACGGATTGCCAGTGGCTGCAGCAGGATTCTTTTACGAAAGATGGGGAGAAGTATTCAGCTGATCTGAAAGTAAAGTTTTCAGGAATAACACCGGATACATTGATGGATGTTGAATTCGTCCTTGTGGGAACCGGATTTAAGGGAACTGTGACATTTTCAAATGTAGTTCTCACAAATTTATCAAGCGATAAACAGGAACTGACCAAACAGGAGCCAACCGTTCTTTCTGATTTAAATGATGAATTCCAGGTAAATCTGTGGGCAGGCGAAACCGGATATCAGTATTTCCACGGTGGAGAAGAAAATGCTGCTCCGAAATGTTCCTATGATGCAAATGGCGGAGACGGAAGATTAAAAGTAAGCCTGGATTATACAGCCAACTCCGGCGAATCATGGAGTGAGGCAAAAGTGAAATTCACACCGGAGACACCGGCTGATATCAGCAATTATAATCAGGTGAGTGTGGATTTGATTTATCCGGAAAACAGTAATATTTCCAAGATAAAATTTTTCTCCAATAGCGGAATCAATAAAGATACCAGCATAGATTCGTCCGAGGCAGCAGATGCAGGAAACGGATATAAGAAAGTTACAGTTACTTTAGGATTTTCTCCATCTGCCACACCAATGGATGATCTGACAATCGGACTTATCGGAGCCAACAGTTCCTTTGCAGGGGATGTTTATCTGGATAATCTGATACTTTCCCAGAAGGATGCCAGTGGTGATTTTGTGACAATTACCGCAACACCGAATACAGACGGAACACAGGCAAAAACAGAAGCAACAGATAAAATCCTGACCATGACAGATCCGGATGCCAGCAATAGCGCAAAGGCATTGTATGCATATTTACAGGGACTGACCGAGAGCGATCAGGTACTGTTTGGTCATCAGAATGATGTCAGCCGTTCGGTTGGAACAAAGGATGAGTTAGGAGATGTCCATGATGTGACCGGTTCTGTCAGCGGTATTTTTGGAATCGATTCCCTTGCACTGTTTGGAAGCGAGGCAGGTGGAACAGATGCAAAATCTGCACTGGAAAATTCCATCAATTACAGCAAAAAGGCAGCAGAGAATGGAGCAATCGTCACATTATCTGCACATATGCCAAACTTCACAAGCGCGAAGATCAAAGACAATGGGGATGGAACCTACGATTTCTTTGACTGTAATTTCAACGAATCCAAAGATCTGTCCGGGGACAGCTTAAAAAAGATTCTGCCAGGAGGAGAAAAGAATAAGGTCTTTACGGCTTATCTGGATACCATTGCAACCTATGCGAATAAATTACAGGAATCAAATATTCCGGTCATCTTCCGTCCACTGCATGAGAATACCGGCGGATGGTTCTGGTGGGGAACTGGAAACACGGCGGAAAGTTATAAGAGTCTGTATGCATATACCAGAGAGTATCTGGAATCCAAAGGGGTACATAATATGCTTTATGTGTATTCACCAAACGGACCGCTGGAGACCGAGGCGGAGTATATGTCGCGTTATCCGGGAGATGCCTATGTAGATATTCTGGCATTTGATTATTACAACGATTTTAATACTTATCCGGCAGAGAGTGATACTTCATTCTTTGATCATCTGGATCAGACCTGTCAGGTTGTATCATCGCTTGCAAAACAGCATAACAAGCTGGCTGCGATTTCGGAGACCGGTGTACGTGTGATGAAAAAGGATGGAAGTGATAACGAAGGGCTTCTTGTAAAAAATAATCCGGTCAGTGAGGCAAAGTCGGGTGTGAACTGGTATCAGAAAGTGAATGATATCGCAAAGGAAAACGACATGCCATATTATATGGTATGGGCAAATTTCAGCGATACCAATTTCTATGTGCCGTATAAATACAGTGATACCATGGGACAGGAAATGATCAATGATTTCATTTCTTACTACAACAATGAGGATTCAGTATTTGGAAACGGTACGAATTTCTATGGAAATATCGATAAGTACGCAGGAGTAAAGACGGATAATTACAAAGATGTCAGCGGATACATGGTAGCACCGTTTGATATGGATACGATTTTAAAGCCAACTGTGTTAAAGGCAAGTGTTTCCAATGCCGGTGAGGTATCGTTTGTTGTAAAGGATACGGCAAAAGGCAAACAGTTGACATTGCCGGCTGCAAAAGGCTCCGACGGATTCTATACGGCGCAGCTGACACAAAAGGAAATGGATCAGATCGGAAAAACAGATGTAGCATCCATTACACTTGTTGCAGATGGAAAAGAACTGTCCACGATCACAAATCTGAGTATCGGAAAAGAAAAGGACAAAGCTCCGGCAGGTGTGCTGGAAAATTTTGACTACTATGTCGGGAGTAATGGACTTCTGGATGCAGCTTACGGTGGAAATTCTGCCGCTGGATGCAGTTCGTCCTTTACGCTGGATCAGGAGCATAAGGCAGACGGTACATATGGTGCTGCATTTAATTACAAATTAAAAACAACCGGTTCGGAAGTCTGGACGGGTCTGGTAAATGCAAGTCTGGGCAATACAGATTTTTCAGCCTATAATGCATTGAAATTCTGGACAAAACTTGATGGAAAAGGGCAGAAGGTTGTTGTACAGATCAAGGCAGGAGGAGAAGAGTATGAAGTATATCTGACCAATCTTGCGAAGACAGAAGATGCCTATGAAGTAACCGTTCCATTCTCCGCTTTTAAAGGGAAGATGGGTGGAAAACTTAGTGGGGATGCTTTAAAAGATGTGCAGGCATTCGGACTCTGGTGTAATTCCAACCCGGCAGGTTCCGCGGTAGATGTGGAATCGGTACTTTACTTTGATGCGTTCAAAGGAACAATGATCAGTGATGCAGAAGCTGCAAAAGCAGATGCCGATGGTCTGATTGCGGTAAAACAGACCAGCCAGAGTGGAAATAATGGCGGAAATTCTTCCTCCGGCAGCAGTACCTCTGGTGGAAATTCCGGCAGCACAACAACACCGGATACCGGAAATACAACACCAGATACAAAACCATCGGAAACCCGGAAAACGGACAAAACATTTGAGAATATTGCAAAAGATACAAATGCGACACTTACCGTTGAAAAGAACGATAAGGGAGAAGTGACAGATGCCCGGGCACAGCTGGAAAAAACAGTAAAGAATACTTCCGAGACAAAGAAGACTACAATTTCAGCAGATGTGGTTGCAAAATTAGTCAAAGAGGCAGGAACCAGCGACATCACGATTACCCAGACAACAAAGAACGCTTCCGGCAAAGTGATGAACAGCGTATCTGTCAATGCGAAGGATCTGCAGGCAGGCAAAAAGCTGACACTTGTAAAAGTTGATAAAAAGACAGGAGAAAAAGTCCTGATCAGCAGCAGGACTTATAAGGTTTCCAAAGACGGAACGGTGACAGTGGATACCAAAGATGCCGGTGATTATGTACTGCTGAATGAGAAGGATGCAAAGGCTCTGAGCAGTAAAATCTTAAAGAGTGTTGCATTAAAGGATATCAAGAAAACGGTTGCAAACGGAAAGAAGGCAAAAGTTACTTTTGATAAGGGTCTGAACATGGAAAATGTAAAGAAGATCACTTATACATCTTCCAAAAAGTCGGTTGTAACAGTGAATAAAAATGGTACAATTGTCGCAAAGAAAGCTGGCAAAGCAGTGGTGAAAGTAAAAGTCACTTTAAAGAACGGAAAGACAAAGACTGTAAAGATGACGATCAAAGTGACAAAGTAAATTTACAGGAGTTTCGTCAGAATTTTAATAAGAAAAAGACGGTTTCGCAGGAAATCGTCTTTTTTCTTACCCATAATTGTAAAGAGAAGCGTGTGCGTTTTTTCGGGGGAATTGATTGTAATTTCAGGAACCTTTGTTTATACTAAAATCAATAGAAAAGAGAATGAGAAGGAGAACATTTATTATGGCAGGAAAACACATTTCCATTCCGGCACTTTTAAAGATCGGTGCGGGTGCATTGGACAATCTGGGGATTTACTTAAAAGAGTTACAGTTACAGAAAGTAGTTGTATTGTTTGGAAACGGTCTTGTAGAAATGTTTGGTTCTACCGTTATGGAAGCATTGCAGCAGGAGGACATTGATATTTTAGAATATCAGGAACTTGATACCGTGCGGTTGGAAGATCTGACCAGTCTTGCATTTTCCATGCCGGCGAAGACGCAGGCAGTCATCGGCATCGGTGGCGGAAAAGTGATTGATGGTGCGAAATATTGTGGATTTCTGCGAAATCTGCCGTTTATCAGCATCCCGACATCGGCATCAAGCGATGGCTTTTCAAGTGCCAGTGCTTCCCTTCTGGTGGAAGGACGCCGCAAGTCCGTTCCGGCAAAACTTGCATATGGGATTGTGGTGGATACAAGGATTATCCGCAGTGCACCAGAGAAATTTTTATATTCCGGCATCGGCGATATGGTGTCAAAAATTACCGCATTGTACGACTGGATTTTTGAGGAAGAACATGGGTACGGAAAAGTCAACGATTTTGCTGTTATGATTGCAAAGAAAGCAGTCAACAGTTTTGTGCGCACATCGTTTACTTCGATACAGGATGATCTGTTTTTAAAGGAACTTCTGGATTCTCTTGCGATGAGCGGAATTGCAAATGAGATTGCGGGCAGCAGTGCGCCAACAAGCGGCAGCGAACATCTGATTTCCCATGCGCTGGACAAGATGCTTGAGCATCCGCAGCTTCATGGGATTCAGGTCGGCATTGCAACCTATCTGATGAGTATTGTGCAGGATCATCGTTACCGGAGGGTAGACACGATCTTTACACAAACGGGGTTCTGGGATTATGTAAAGACGCTTGATCTGCATCGGGAGGATTTTGAGAAAGCAGTTGATCTGGCACCGTCCATCAAGCCGTTCCGCTACACGTATCTGCATGAGCAGCAGTACCGGGATCGCGCGAAGGAACTCCTGCATACAGATGCGCGGCTGCAGGAAATCCTGAAATAGAGAGGAAAATAAATTACAGGATATACAATGATAAAAGTAGCAATATGTGATGATGATATACAAAGACATGGACATTGGATTAGGGGGGATGGCTATGAAAAATATTTTAAAAATAATGCTTATGATGATTACAATTTTTACGATAGCAGGTTCTGCTGTCTATGCCGCGGAAATACCGGTTTCAGATCAGGATCAGTTAATAACGAGCAGCGATTGGACAGAAATCAGTAATTTACAGGATGAAATGAAAAAAGAAGAGCCGGATGCAACCATCGATTATGACAAGGCATTAAAAGTATATGTGGATTGTAATCTTATAAAATTGCAGACGGCAGATACGAAAAAACTCACAAGTGCTCTGGAAAGTGCAAATTATGTATGGGTCATTCCTTTTAAAATGGAAAAGACATATGGAATGTTTACCGTAGCCAAAGGACTTCCTTTGAGTGAAGAAGCAAAGTCCGTATTGACAAAAGCAGAACAGGAAGAAGTAAAAAATCATGCTGGAAAATGGATGATTACAGAGACAGCAGAACATACAGTGGAACCTTACTATGATATACTTCTGGAAAAACGAGAGGCATTATCGGACTGTACGAGAGTAGTACTGGTGGGAAGTCAACCGGGAATGAGACAGCCGGTTGCACTTGGGATGGATGATGAAACAGCACGTATCTGGATTTCGTTAGGGTATCAGTATCCGGTTATGGAGAAAATTCCAGAAACTCAAAATGTGGAAAGCGGTGTCTATTCATTTGAGTCTGTAGCGGAGATTTCAGATACTTATATTGAAGATTCTGAGGTAAGTACAGGAGCTGGAGTACAGAGCAGAAGTTCGATGAAATATGTGGCTGGCATTGGAATTATAGTGATAGGAAGCATAATAATCCTTAGTGTTTTAAAGAAAAAGAAATTGGAGGATTATGAATGAAGAAAATCAGTCTGTACTTATTAATTTTTACAATGCTATATTGTCTGTGTGCGTGTGGAAAAAATTCTGATGCAAAATCAAACAGTAGAGAAGATGATGGCAGAAAAGAACAAAAGATAATCATATCATCAATTCAGGTTGCTTCAAATACGAAGGTTATGCGTGCAAAGGTGTTCCTTCCGAACGTAAAATCTTTGGAAGGAACAAATTATTGGTTAGGTGGGTTAGATACTACCAGTAAGGTGGACGTAATAGATACAGGTGATGGTATTCAGATCAATGTGTGCGGCTTTTATTCCGATGATACTGCGTGGAAAAATCCGAAAGTATATAAGGGATTTCAATCACCGGATAATTCAAATACGCCATTAAAAAATGTTTTGGTTAAGGGAAAAGTTGTTCCAATGAAGGAGAAGATGTTAAAAGCGGATGTTAAGAAAACAAAAAAAACAATCCCTGTTGAAATTACACCTTATACGGTTAGTATTTGTCCCGTCAATGACTGGAGAGAAAAAGGGTGTTTTTATCATGTAGTTGCAACAACAAAAGACGGAAAGCAATATTCCATAGGAGAGTTACCTCTTACCGATGACAGAAAAGGAACTGAAAAAAAGAAACATCCTTTCATGGATGGTACAGATCTTGAAGAGCTTGGAGATGGCTATGCATCTGCAAGTGAAATGAAATATTGTGGGGCTCGTTATATTTTCAATCAGAAGATTGATATCACACAGATAGAACAGATAGAAATAATAAAATATAAAATCAGCAGATGATATAGGTATAAAAACAGGTCATAAATTTGTTGACGATGATAGGAAACCATGTTAGGATGATGGTAGAGACTATCAATGAAGTGACAGGGGAATGAGTTTTTGACTCATCCCCCTGTTCTTATTATCAGGAGAAATGGATGAAAAAGAACAATCAGATGAAACCAGACAATGTAGCAAAACGTCTATGGGCATTTTTTATCGTGCTCACCATGTGTATTACCGTGCAGCCTGTCGTGCCGGTAAAGGCGCAGGAGGCTGTGCAGACAGCGGCAAGAACGATCTATACGGAATTTAAAGATGGAAATTCTACCCATTCTGGAGATGGAAGCTATGGAAATCCCTACAATTTATTTGAGGATGCCTATGCGGCTGCCGGCAATGGGGATGAAATCTCAATTTTGGGAAGTGGTGCTTTTTTAAATGCCGAGGCTGCGGAACCGTTTATTTTTGATAAAAGCGTGACCGTCAATGGAAATGGAAATACTTTTTCCAACCGTAAGGGGGGATTTATCCTGAATACGGATGTGACATTTAAAAACATTACGCTGCGGTTTTCCAATCGTCTGCACGATGCAATTTTTGCAAATGGGCATAAACTTGTTCTTGAGAATGTTATGTGCGACAGCGGATTCCGCTATGTAGATATCTTTGGCGGATCCCTTTATGAGAATGGAAAGAATATGGGGAATCATCCGGGATCAGAGGCACAGATTCTGATTACGGGTGGTGGTACCAATCTGGGGAATATTTATGCCGGTTCCATGAACGGAACATATGACGGTAAGACACAGATCGTGCTTGCGCACGTTTCCGGTACGCAAAATGGGGAAATCTATGCATCCGGTGCCATTGAACCATATGTAAATCAGGATGACTGGTTTTCCACGCAGGAGCCGGATCCACCGGCAGCGGATGGACAATATACGGTTTCCGGCGATGTGGAAATTTCACTTACCGGTTCCGATACGAAACAGGTGTACGGAGTATCTGAAAATCACGCAGGGAAGACATTTCTGACCATAGATACCGACCAGTCCTATACCGGGATTCCAGGTATAAGCAAAGTAGGAAACCTCACAGTAAAGGGCGGTGGAACATTTGCACCGGCAGCGTTGGACAGCTGTACGGTCAGGCTGGAAGGGGCAAGTGCGATTGATCTTTCCCAGATGGAAACTCCACAGGTACATTCGATTGTGAGTGCGGATTCAGCAGGAAACCGACTGATCTTAGGAAAAGAACAGAAGCTGAATGTTACAGATACCATTACGGGTGCACTTACATTTGAAACCCTGAATGGAAGAAATGGAAAATCCGGAATTGCAGAGTATGGTCACACCTATCTGGAACTTGGAAGGGCTGCGGATACGGCGGTTTCTTTTACACCGACAGGCGGGAATGACACTGGAACGGACATCGTCTGGAAATGGAGAAATCTGGAAAACCAGTGAGTTGTCAGGGGATGGACCGGTTGCGGTAAAAAATGTTACAGTAAAAAATCCTGTACTTTTGGCGAATGTTTCAAATATTATGAGTAGTGATAAATCGTATTATCTGGATGTGGAATGGCAGGAAGGGACACCCGAAAATGGGAAAACTTTATATCAGGTTCCACTTACATACGAAGTAGAGTTCAATAATCATATATATTATTCAACGGTTGGTGATGATGGAAATGCCAATGTTTCGGATCTTAGACTGGCATTTCATCCGGAGACAAATCAGGACGGGGTACATACAATTACACCGGAATTTTATGAAGATGCTACTAGTGGCGAACTGAAACTGCCAGAACCGGGAACCTACTACATCACAATCCGTCCATTTTCAGCAGGTGAACAAATTGAGCAGAAGGTAGTTCTGATTGTAAACAAAGATCCGGATACATCCGGTTCGACGGCTACTTCAAAGGAAACAACCACTACGATAAATGGATTACCAACGGCCGTGTCCATGCAGGATGAACTGAATCTTACCGTGCAGACGGTCTATACAGATAGCAACTTACAGGGAAAGAACGTGCCGTCTGCTGATTTTTCGGTATACATTAACCAGACCCCTTATGAAGTATCCGGCATCACGCTTCAAAACGGAGTGGCAGCCATAAAGATTCCGGTTTCAGAGGCAAACGGATTTCATATGGGAGAAAATGCAATTACAGTTTCTTATGCAGGAGCAGCCAATGAAAACTACAGGGCACTTCCTTCCCAGGCAAACGAAACCGTGACGGTAAATCCAATTGCCGTAAAGATGCAGTATGATACCATCCAGCAGACAGCTGCATACACAGGGCTGAAACAGAGCTGCTTTGTTTCCACGGTAAATGTAGTCCGAACGGACAACGGAAAGACGGTAGATTCGCAGGTAAAGCCTGAAGTTTTCTATCGGCAGGATGGAAAAAATGTTGTTCCGGTGCAGCCGGGCAGCTATGAGGTGTGGTTTAAAGTAACTGGAAACCAGTACGATGTGATAGCGGAAAAAGTCGGAACCTTTACCATTACAGCGGCGAAACCATCGATTCGTCTTACGGCAGAGACAGAAAACGGTAATTCCGTACATCTGTATGCAAAGGTAGATGGAGTCCGAAATGGCAGTATTCCGCTTGGTTCGATTTCTTTTTATCAGGACGGAACCATAATAAAGGCACAGGAAAAACTCGTATATGGGGAAGCCGATACGGTTGTATCAGGCTTAAAACGTGGCGGTTCTTATCAGTTTAAGGCAGTATATGAGCCGGATGATAAGGATGGACAGACTTATTACGAAACAGTGACAAGTGAAGCCGCGACCGTTACAATCAAAGAGGACAGTTCCACCGGAGGCGGTGGAACAACCGGAGGCAGCTCATCTTCCGGAGGCGGTGGAACAACCGGAGGCGGCTCATCTTCCGGAGGAAGTTCTGGTGGCGGAAATACTTCGGGTGGTAACACAGCTGGAGGGGAAACACCGTCCAACGGAAACAAAACCGATGTAGAAACTCCGTCTGACGGAAATACAGCTGGTACACAAACACCGTCCGATGGAAACGCGGCCGGACAAAATACACCAACCGTAACCGTTACCGGAACCCGGAAAAATAAAGCCATCAAAACAACGGTGACCGCTGATCTGATAAATCAGATACTGGAAGAAAACGATGGAAAACACACAGATGTGACGATCCAGGTCACCGATCCGGCTGGCAACGTAAGCTATACACTGACCGTAAATACAGCAGACATACAGACCGGAAATAAGCTGTATGTGTGTGCAAAAGATCAAAAGACAGGTGCCTATGTCCTTGTAAACGACAAGAGTTATACGGTTACAAAAGCCGGAAATGTGAATTTTTCAGCAGATTCCAAAAAGGATTATGTCCTTATGGATCAGAAAGATATGGATCAGGTCACAACGAAAATATTAAAAACGGTTACATTGAAGAATAAAACCGTTCAGGTGAAGAAGGGAAAACAAAAGAAGGTTTCCCTGTCGGCTGCCTTAAATATGGATAATGTAGAAAGTGTTTCTTATCAGAGCAATAACAAAAAAATTGCATCTGTAAACAAGAAGGGTACCATAAAATCGAACAAAAAAGGAACTGCGTCCATTCGCGTGACAGTAACCTTAAACAATGGAAAGACCAAAGTTTTAAAATTAAAAGTCAAAGTCAGATAGCAGATGCAGGAAAAGACAAAACCCCGGAAATAAATATCCGGGGTTTGTTTTACCTAGAGAGAAAGTGCACACTGATCAATTTTTTTCAGTTCCTCCTCCGTAAACGGAGCAGAGTTTAACACTTTCAGATTTTCAAGAATCTGTGCCGGGCGGGAAGCTCCGATCAGAACGGAAGTGACCACACCGTCACGGATGACCCATTTGAGTGCCATCTGTGCGAGGCTTTCACCACGGGCAGCCGCAATCTCATTCAGGCTCCGGATACTTGCCATCCGCTTTTCATCAAACTGATCCGCATGCAGGAAACGTCCGTCCGTGTTGACACGGCTGTCTTTTGGAATACCGTTTAGATAGCGGTCGGTCAGCATACCCTGCGCGAGCGGGCTGAAAGAAATAATTCCTTTCTTCCCATCTGCTGCGGCCTGTTTTAAACCGTTTTCTTCAATGGTACGGTTAAAGATATTGTAGGAATTCTGGTTGATAATAAACGGGCAGTGCAGATCTTCTAAGATGGCAGCTGCGCGTTTCATGGTTTCCCCGTCGTAGTTGGACAGACCGACATACAGTGCTTTTCCGCTTCGCACGATCTGGTCGAGTGCACCCATGGTTTCCTCCAGCGGTGTATCCGGGTCCATGCGGTGGTGATAGAAAATATCCACATAGTCCAGACCGAGTCGTTTTAAGCTCTGGTCAAGGCTGGCAATCAGGTACTTGCGGCTGCCCCAGTTTCCATAAGGTCCCGGCCACATGTCAAAACCGGCTTTGGAACTGATGATCAGTTCATCGCGGTAGGAAGAAAATTCTTCCCGAAGGATCTTCCCGAGATTTTCCTCCGCACTGCCCGGCTGCGGTCCATAGTTGTTTGCCAGATCAAAATGTGTGATCCCGTGGTCAAATGCCGTAAAGCACATCTGTCTCATATTTTCATAAACACCGGTATCTCCGAAATTGTGCCAGAAGCCCAAAGATACTTCCGGCAGCATCAGTCCGCTGTCGCCGCAGCGGTGGTATTTCATGGTTTCGTAACGTGATTCATTTGCGTGATACATAAGAAATCCTCCTTAGTTTGTAAAAAATTTATCATAAATGCCAAATCCAAAGATAAAAAGCACAATCAGCGGCAGAATATAGGTAATGTAGCCGCGCATCCAGTTTTTAATTTTTAATCCTTTTCCGGTATTGGCTTCGGTTGTGTAGTTTTTCCAGCCCCAGCCGTAGCGGCTTGTGCAAAACAGCAGATATACCAGGGAACCGAGAGGCAGGAACAGGTTGCTTACCAGAAAATCTTCCAGGTCAAGCACAGACCCGCCAAAGATTGAAAAACCTTTCCAGTTCCATACATTGTATCCGAGTACACATGGCAGGGAGAGTACAATGATCAGTACCAGATTAACGGCACAGGATTTCTGGCGGCTGCATCCGGTCAGTTCCATACCGCAGGAGATGATGTTCTCAAATACTGCCAGGATTGTGGAAAACGCTGCAAAAAACATAAACAAAAAGAACAGGCTTCCCCAGAGTCTGCCAAGCGGAATATGGTTAAAAATATTCGGCAGGGTGATAAAAATCAGGCTTGGTCCGGAAGTCTGGTCAACATGGAACGTAAAGCATGCCGGAAAAATGATAAGTCCGGAGGTGATAGCAACAAACGTATCCAGAATGGCAATATTTACCGATTCACCAAGCAGAGAGCGTTCCTTTCCGATATAACTTCCCAAAATTGCCATCGCGCCGATTCCAAGGCTTAACGTGAAAAATGCCTGGTTCATGGCACCCGTAATGGTTTTTGCAATACCGATCTGTTTCATCCGTTCAAAGTCCGGGATCAGATAAAAGGCAAGGCCTTCTTTTGCACCATCCATAAAAAAGCTGTTGACCGCCAGAATGATCATGATGATAAGCAAAGAAGTCATCATGACCTTTGTTACTTTTTCCAGACCGTTCTGCAGTCCACGGGAGCAGACAAATACGCCGGCGCAAACAACTACCACCATCCAGAAGCCCATGGTCAGAGGTTTGCTCAGCATTGTGGTAAACTGTCCGGATACACCGTCGGCATCCAGTCCCTGAAACTGTCCGGTGACCGTCATATAAAAATAATGAAGCATCCAGCCGGTGACCGTTGTATAAAACATCATAAGAAGATAGCAGCCGATCAATGTGATAATCCCGTGGATATGCCATTTCTGTCCGGGTTTTTCCAGTGCATGGTAGGCTTTGACCGGACTTTTCTGGCTGGCACGCCCAACCGCAAATTCCATCGTCATGATCGGGAGTCCGAGAATAATCAGAAACAACAGATAAAACAGCACAAAGGCACCGCCTCCGCCCTGTCCGGCAGTGTATGGAAATTTCCATACGTTTCCGATTCCGATCGCACATCCGGCTGACAGGAGAATGAATCCCAGACGGGATTTTAATTTTTCTCGTTCTTCCATAAAATAATCCACCTTTTTGTAAACATTGTATAAAATACAAACGAAATTATACAATCTGTTGTGAGAAGTTTCAACCCTTTTTGACGAAATTTTACCAGGTATGTGTTGTATTTTTTTACAGATACTAGAGGAGAAGGTTGCGGAGTGTTCATGTTCTGCAATCAACAAGATTATCTTATGGAAAGAAAGAGGGTTAAACCATGGTTTTAACAGAAAAAGAGATGGCTACAATTGAGGATCTGCACACACAGGAACTTTCCTGCGTGGAGAAGTACAAACGTTACGGACAGGAAGCAAAGGACCCGGTGCTTCGGGATTTGTTTGCCGATCTGGAAAAAAAGGAGCAAAAGCATGTGGAGTCTCTGGAACAGGTCATGAAAGGCAGTGTCCCGTCCTGCAACGTCAATGACAGAGATGGAAAGATGTATGAGCCAAAGGCAACATATGATTCCATGACCAATCCGGAAGATAAGAAAAACGATAATTTCCTTGCTACAGACAGCATTGGTTCTGAAAAAATGGTGTCCGGAACGTATAATACCGATGTGTTTGCATTCGGGGATTCCGATGTGCGCAAACTTCTGGCAGATATCCAGGTGGAAGAACAAAACCACGCGGAGATGCTCTATAAATATAAAACCGTAAACGGCATGGCATAGCCGGCATGTGGAGTGGATGTCCCAAAGCATCCACTCTTTTTGTTTTTACAAAAGGATTACAGAAACCGGATAGTATATCTTACATAACCCGTTTATTATAAATCCTGTAATAAATCTTACAGATTTCACAAGGAGAACAAAAGAATTATGAGAAAAAATGTGATGAAACTTACAGCAGGAGTTCTCTCCACCGCTGTATTGGCAGGAATGTTTGCCACTGGTATCCCGACAAAGATTGCAGCAGCAACGGAACACTGGAATGATGCTTCCCGGGAGTCTACAGACTGGAGCAACTGGAAAAAGAACTGGGCTGCTTACAGCAGTGAGTATGAACATGTATCGCTGACTCCGGGTGCGGACGAGACAAAATTAAATTATGCATGGTACAGCAAAACGGCTGAGACTCCAAAGGTGAGAATCTCTACCAGACAGAATATGGATGGTGCGACAGAGTTCACCGGAGCGCAGACCGAAGCTGTGACCATAGATACCACAAAATATTTTTCCAATAAAGTAACCGTAAGCGGGCTCAAAGAAAATACCAGCTATTATTATCAGGTATTTCAGGATGGAAAGTGGCAGGATACACAAAACTATACCACACAGGCGTTTGATGAATTTTCTTTCCTGTATGTCGGGGATCCGCAGATCGGGGCTTCCAAAGGCCAGACCAGCAGTGAGAGTGAAAAGATGGAAAATGCAGGAAATGTTGTAACTTCTGCACCGGAAAAAAATCTTGCAGCAAGAAATGACAGCTATAACTGGAACAACGTATTAAATGAAGCACTCGAGGATCATTCCGATGTAAGTTTTCTTGTGTCCGCAGGAGATCAGGTGAACTACGGAAGCAACGAGCGGGAATATGCAGGATATCTTGGGGCAGAGGCACTGACTTCCCTTCCGGTAGCAACGACCATTGGTAACCACGACAGTGTTTCGAATCAGTACAGCCTGCATTTTAATAATCCAAATGCTTTTTCCGATACCGATACCAGTTATGTACAGGGAAAGACAAAGGCAGGAACCGATTACTATTATCGTTATGGAAATGTTCTGTTCATTGTTCTTGACACAAACAACTATAACTGTGCAACGCATGAGAATGTCATGAAAAAAGCAATCAATGAGAATAAAGATGCCAAATGGCGTATTGTGGTATTCCATCAGGATATTTACGGCAGTGGTTACGACCATTCCGATTCCGATGGTATGGTGCTTCGTACACAGCTTACTCCACTGATGGATAAGTATAAGATTGATGTGGTGATGCAGGGACATGACCATACATATTCCAGAACCTTCCAGCTTGAGGGAGATGGAAAAGATCATACTTCTTACAGTGCTTATGGATATAAATCCGTAGAAGAAGCAGAACAGGACAGTGCATATCAGGCACAGAACAACTGCTATGAGATTGTGAATAAGACTGTTGGCGGAACTGTTACCAATCCGGAAGGAACCGTATACTTAGAGGCAAACTCTGCAACCGGATCAAAATTCTATAACCTGATTGCTTCCAAGCAGGATTATATTTCCGAGAGAAGCCAGACATGGACACCAACCTATTCGGTAGTAAAGGTAACTGACAAGAAGTTTTCTGTTACAACTTATGATGCAACAACCAGACAGAAGTTACAGGGATCAACAACCTATACGATTGTAAAAGATGCCGTAAAACAGACGGTACAGGCGAAGAACTCTTACAAGAAAAACGTAGGAGAAAAAGCCTTTTCCTTAAATGCAAAAGCCAAAACGGCGCTTACTTATACATCTTCCGACAAAAAGGTTGCAACTGTTGATAAAAACGGAAAAGTTACCGTAAAAAAGGCCGGAAAGGTTACAATTACGGTGAAGGCAGCAGCAACCAGCCAGTATCAGGCAGCAAGTAAAATAATTACAATTACTGTTACAAAGAAAGCAGTAAAGAAAGCAGCTAAATAACAATGAAGAAAAACTGGAAGAAATTTTTAGTAGGAACCCTGTGCCTTTTGGGGTTCCTGCTCTTGTTGGGAAAAGTAAATCAATTCGAAAAAGTACCTTTGATTTCCACGGAAGGCCAAAGTTACGAAAAAGCCATCGTGACAAAAATTACAAAGGATAATCTGGCGGAAGACGGGCAGCGTTATGGAACACAGGAAGTGCGTGTGCAGATAAAATCCGGAGCGCATACCGGAGAAGAACTGGATGCAGTGAATCCGAGTGGTTCTCTGTTTGGAATGGAAAACTGCCAGATTGGTTCGCACGTGATCGTAATCGTCAGTACGACAGGAGATAATAATGTAGTGACTGTCTACAGTAAGGATCGGACCGCAGCAATTTATCTGTTTGGTTTGTTTTTCTGTCTGATTGTCTGTGTCATTGGCGGAAAGAAAGGAATCAAAGCCATCGCGAGTCTGGTATTTACCGGCGTTTGTATCATCTATCTGATGTTTCCACTGATGTATCAGGGAGTATCACCAATTGGAATTACCATTGTAGTTGTTTTGTTATCAACACTATTAACGCTGTGGCTTTTAGGTAGGGTTTCCAAAAAAACAGCGTCTGCTGTAATCGGTACGGTCAGCGGCGTTATCATAGCAGCGATTGCGGCCATTCTGTTCGGTAAAGCTGCAGGCATCACTGGTTACAATGTGTCAGATATTGAAACCTTGAACTATGTTGCACAGAATACACATATAAAGATCGGGCAGCTTCTGTTTGCCGGAATTATCATAGCAGCACTTGGAGCAACGATGGATGTTGGAATGTCGATTGCCTCTACCATTCAGGAGTTGTATGACCGAAATCCCAAGCTGGGTGGGAAAGATCTGTTTGTATCCGGTATCCGTGTGGGGCGCGATATGATGGGAACGATGGCAAATACTCTGATTTTTGCTTATGTTGGGGGTGCATTATCTACCCTTGTGGTCAATTATGCATATAATTTAAGTTATAATCAGCTGATCAATTCCTATGTGATTGTCACGGAGATCATGCAGGGGCTTTCCGGAACGCTCGGTGTAGTTTTGACTGTACCGATTACAGCAGCAGCGGCAGCCTGGCTTGTCGGAAATAAAAAGATGACAAAAAAATCATTGGTGCAGCCGATCTATGATGATTCGGATCTGGAGAATGAGAAATATCTTTATGAAGGTACGGAATCGGACGAGGGATTGGATGAGGAATTTTAAATAATACATATTTGCAATTGGCAATGTCTGACAACGGGGACATATGCAGAAAAAAATGTAAGAAATGTCCCGACAGAATCGGAAAGTGGGACATATGCGGAGCAAATATAAGAAATGTCCCGTAGATTAGATCTGTTGGGACATATAGAGAAAAAAATTACAGTATGTCCCATATAATGTTGTTGAGGGGACATAACAATAAAGGAATCTTCTATAAGTCCCGCTGGGAAAGAGTGGCGGGACATAATCTGCAAGAAATGTTCTATAAGTCCCAAGAGGAAAGAAAAGTGGGACATAATCGATAAGTTAAATTCTATAAGTCTCAGAAGAAAAAAGGAGGGACATAATCTGTAAGAAATTTTCTATATGTCTCAACATAGGAAAATGCAAGGTCTAATCAGCAACCTGTCTTTTATATCGAAATAAAAATCATAAAATTTTAAAATTTTCATAATCATGAAAGCTCCTATTGACATTTATTGAATTTACGCTATAATAAAATCAAACATATGAACAAGTGCTCATATGAAAGAGTAATAAAATGTAAAATGAAAAGTATGGAGGAAACCGGCTATGAAGAAAACTTACAAAATTGATGTGGATTGTGCAAACTGTGCAAATAAAATGGAGGAAGCAACAAAAGCAACTGCAGGAGTAAAGGATGCAACTGTAAACTTCATGACACTGAAGATGAACGTAGAATTTGAAGACGGTGCAGACGCAAAGTCTGTTATGCAGGACGTATTAAAGAACTGCAAAAAAGTAGAAGACGATTGTGAAATTTTCCTTTAATCCAAACATAAAGATGATGTCTAAGGCAGAAAGTCAGAAATCATTCCGGCAGACAGGAAAGGATTTCTGGCTTTTCCCATAGATATCAGACAGGAGGCTGCTATGAATAAAAAACAGAAAAAAGTATTAAAACGGATTATTTTATCTGCTATTTTAATAATTGCATTTGCGGTAGCAGGGAACTTTGTTTCCATTCCGAAGGTACTTGAATTTGTCCTTTATCTGATTCCATACCTTGTGATCGGTTATGATATTTTAAAAAAAGCCTGGAAAGGCATCTGCAACAAGCAGGTCTTTGACGAAAATTTTCTGATGGCAGTCGCAACCGTAGGTGCGATCGCGCTGGGAGATTATAAAGAGGGCGTTGCAGTTATGTTGTTCTACCAGATCGGAGAATTGTTCCAAAGCTATGCCGTTGGCAAAAGCCGCCGGAA
>ERZ772820.1027-NODE-1027-length-23670-cov-6.291171_pt1 | contig 23670 bp, 20 predicted proteins | sample MGYA00511377_ERZ772820 | MGnify/ENA primary metagenome ERZ772820 (study PRJEB29015, sample SAMEA2737684) | human gut metagenome | biome: human gut; feature: human-associated habitat; material: faeces | place: China | collected 2012 ... | reverse complement strand
GCCACATCCTGCGCATGCAGCAGGGCCATTGCAGCATTGAGGCTGGCTTTGTCCTCTCCGATCTTCTGACCGACCTTGAGCGCACATCCGACCACTGCTCCAACATCGCCGGCTGCGTCATCGACGCCCGTGCGCATAACCTCAACCTGCACGAAACGCTGCGCCAGGCCAAGACTGCCGACGGCAGCTTCCAGCAGACGTACGAATCCTACGTGGAAAAGTACCAGCTTCCTGTTCCGTCGTCAAACGTGTAAAAAGCGGGGCGCTTGCGAGCGCCCCATTTTTGCTATTTTCTTGCTTGTAAAGCGCCCGTTTCCCTGCTATACTACGGTCGTTAGATGATTTCCGCGCAAACTGTCAATTTTGCGCGGTAGGAAAGGATGATACCATGGACCCGATTTATGAGATCGAATTGCAGGACTGCCCCTACTGCCGCGGCACCGGTACGGTGGAGGATGAGCAGGGCTGGTGCGTTTATGTCACCTGTGTCGACTGCGGCGCGCAGACCGCGCACGCAAGCTACGAGTCCCCCGAGGAACGTCTGGCCGCCGCGCAGCAGGTCGCGCACCTGTGGAACGTCGGCAAGGTTCTGAACCCCGGCGTCGGCGACTGATTCGACTGGAACTGCATAAAAAGGACGGAAGAAAAGCATCTTCCGTCCTTTTTGCGCTCAACCGCCGTTTGAGCGCGCGAAACTCCCCCTCCATTGCGCGTTTTCCTGCAATCGGCTATACTGAACTCATCAAGGACGTCCGCACTTTATAGAAACGGAGTTTTGCCTTTATGAACATCGACATCGGCAGCAAGATCAAAACGCTGCGCCTCTCCAAAAGCATGACGCAGGAGCAGCTTGCAAAAGCCCTCCACGTGAGCGCGCAGGCCGTGAGCAAGTGGGAAAACGGCAGCTCGCTTCCCGATATTCAGCTTTTGCCCGCGCTGTCCGTCACGCTGGGAACGAGCATCGACTCGCTCTTCTCCCTCACGGACGAGAACCGCTTTGCCCGCATCGACAATATGCTCTGGGACAAGCGCTTTCTCACACAGCAGGAATTTGACGAAGAGGAGCACTTTTTGCAGGAAAAGTGCCGCGAGGAGGAAACGCGCCCGCGCGCGACGCTGCTGCTCGCAGAGCTTTACTGCAAGCGCGCACGGGAATACAATGACCTCGCCTCTCCCCTCGCGCGTCAGGCGCTCGCACTGAATCCCGACTGCAAGGAGGCGCACAACGCCATCTTCGACGCCGAGCACGGCGCGTACCTCGACTGGAACGCGACGAACCACTACCGCACGATCGCCTTCTATCAGGAGTTTCTCGCCGCGCATCCGGAGAACCACAGCGCGCACCTGTGGCTTCTGGACCTTCTCATCGCCGACCGCCGCTGCGCGGAGGCGCGCGAGGTCTTGGACAAAATGCACCGCCTGAAGCCGACCTACAACGACGACTTTTACCTCGGCTGTATCCTTTTGCAGGAGGGGCACACCGACGACGCGCTCGCGCAGTGGGAGGCCATGTGCGCAAAGTATCCCGACACGTGGGAGGTCTACGTTATGCGCGCGAGCGAGCTCGCCAAGCTCGCTCACTACGACGAGGCCATCGCGGACTATGAAAAGGCGATGGCGCTCATGCCGCCCCCGCGCTTTGTCGACCCTGCCGAGGCCATCGCGCAGATCTGCGAAATTCGCGGTGACTATGAAACGGCGATCACCTACTACGAAAAGGTCATCGCCATCGAAAAGGCCGACTGGCACGAAACGCAGGGCGAAGCCATCGACGCCCCGCAGCGAAGCATCGCAAGGCTGCGCGAAAAGCTGGCAAGCCGCTGATATCGGGGCGAAAAGGCGCTTGTCAAAATCTTTTGACAAGCAATTTTTCCTCATGTAAAGCAGCTTTGCTCGACAAACTTTCCCGTTTTGGCTACCCTTGGGGCAGATCGAACGAAACGCATAGGAGGCACTTATGGAACTCGGTAATCAGATCAAGGCACATCGCGCCGCGCTCTCGCTTTCGCAGGAGGAGCTGGCGGAAAAGGTCTACGTCACGCGCCAGACCGTTTCCAACTGGGAAACCGGCAAGAGCTACCCCGATATCCACGGCCTGCTCCTGCTCAGCGCCCTCTTCGATGTTTCGCTCGACCAACTCATCAAAGGAGATTTGGAAACCATGAAACAGGAAGTCAATGCCGCCGATGTCAAAGCCATGAACCGCGACGCCATCATCTACACTGTTCTGCTCGCCGCCACGATCATTCTGCCCGTGCCTCTAATCAAGTGGTTCGACCTCTACGGTCTCATTCCCGAGCTTTTGATCTGGGGCGCCGCGATGTACTTTGCCCTCCGCCTCGAGCGCATCAAAAAAGCAAATAACGTCCAGTCCTACAGGGAGATCTTGGCCTTCAGCGAAGGGAAGCGGCTCGACGAGATCGAGCAGAAGGTCGAAGCGGGCAAGCGGCCCTATCAGAAAGTTCTGCTTGCCCTGCTCACCGCCGGGATCACACTGCTTGTCGGCATGGTGCTCAGCTGGCTGCTGCTGTAAGCAAACATCACAAAACCCGCCCCGACGCAAAAGCGTCAGGGCGGGTTTTCCATTTTCAGAAGCAGGTTTCACATATTGAAGCGTCTGCGCGCTTCCTCGCGCAGCGACGGGACGCGGCGCACGATGCGCAGCGGGATGATGAGCCCGATGCAGATGACGAGCACGACGAGCGACCAGCTCGGCTGCCACACCTCAAGAAAATACCGGTCAAGGCAGTATTCGACGCCCATCGCCATCAGGCCCACCGCGCCGATGCACATGGCGATGGAAGAAAGGCGCGAGCGCCTGCCGTCGCGCAGCAGAAAGCTCAGCAGGAATACGACGACGCACGCCCAGCCGAGCATCGGCAGCACGAGCCCGCGGAACCAGCGCCCCCCGTGCAGCGCAACGGAGATGATCCACACGTAAATGCCGATGGCGGCGACGTCCGCCGTCAGTCGGAAGAAGATTGGGATGCCGCGCACGAGCATCGGCAGTGCGAACCAGATCCACAGCATCACTGCCGCGCCCGCGACGTAGAGCGCCCAAGGGTGCTCCGTCGGCAAAATGAGATTCAGCAGCCCGCAGCAGAGCGACACGGACGCGAGCATCGCCGTTAGCAGTGCGGCGGCGGCTCTGCGCGATGCTCTCGGCACCTCGGCCGGCTTGGTCGGGAAATAGCGCGGCTCGGTCTCATCCGGCTTCCACGCCGGCGTGCCGCAGAGCGGGCAGCGCTCCGCGCCCTCGTCCAGCTCCACGCCGCATTTGACACAATATGACATCAAATTCCTTCTTTCGATCTGCTATTCATCGGTTGCTCTCTACGCGCACGGGAATTCCCGCGCGCACGAGGAAGCGGAAAAAGTCGCGCTCGGTGTCCGTCTCCGCCTGCGTGCCGGCAAAGGTGATCTCCATGGTATCGCCGTAGCTGATGGAGGCGCAGTGGCAGCGCGGCACGGTCGCCTGACCTAATATGACCTCCGCCCCGCGGATGTGCGCCGCCATCTCCGGCGGCACGGTGAACGCACCGGGGTTGGTGTAGGTGCAGGAATAGGGGCGCACGCCGAACAAGCGGTAATTGAGCGCCATGACCGGATTCTTGAGCACGACCGGAATGAGGCGCAGGGCAAAGTTCTCCGTAAAGCGGACGTTGCCGGTAAAGGCCGCCTGCAGCTCCTGCCGGTTGATGTGCAGCTTCATAAAATGGCGCACCTGCGAGACGATCTCGGGGAAGGTGTAGTCGCCGAGCGCCGGGTCGATATACGGGCGGACGGTGGTGATGAAGTTGCGCAGCGTCTCGCTCGGGAACCATGCGCGCAGGTTGATCGGCACCGCCAGCGCCACGGGGCGCTCACGGTAGGGTCTCTCGCGCTTCTGCTTTTCCAGAATGACGTGGATGAGCACGGCGGAGAGGTACTCCGTGATGGAGGCGTTATGCTTCTTTGCCTGCTCGCGCAGGCGGGAGAGCGGCACGAAGCCCATCGTGACATGGAAGGTGTAGAACGGCTCCGGCGTGCCGGTATTCTGATAGGCCCTCGGCAGGCGGCGCAGGCCGAAGGCGTGGCGGCCCGCATAGCGGGCGTAGGCGTCCTCCAGCTCCTCCTCGCGCGGCGGCTCGTTCAGATCGAGCACGCCGTTTCCCGCGGGAACGTCCACGCCAGTCTGGCGCAGGTATTCGGCAAGGAGCGTGCGGAAAAAAACGATGGCCCCGCCGCCGTCGGACAGCGCGTGGAACACCTCGACGGAGATGCGCTCGCGGTAATAGTAAAAGCGCACGAGCCAGCCGTTGTCCTCGCGGAAGCGGACGGGCTGGCAGGGGTCGGAGACGTCCTCCTTCAAAAACGGTCCGGGCGCATGGTTCGGCTCGAGATAGTACCAGAACAGGCCCTTGCGGATGCGCACGGCAAAGCTCGGGAAGCGCGGCATACAGCGGTCGATGGCGCGCTGGAGCGCGGCGGGATCGACCTCCCTTTCCATCCGGGCGGAGAAGCGGTAGATGGCGGAATACTCCTCCTTTTGCAGCGCGGAGTAGAGAATGCCCGCGCTGTCGAGCTTGTACCATTTGCTGTCGGGTCTCGCCATCGTCGTTTCCTCCTTCCGCGCGGCATCGCCTCGGATGGCTTATTGTAGCACAGCGGCGCGCACACCACAAGAAAAATGACGGTTTTCCTTTTCTTTTTTACGCAAACATGATATTATACAGGCAGGAAGACCAATCACAGGCAGGAGATAACGATGGAAAACAAGCTGAACCTTCCGCTGAAAAAGAAGAAAAACGAGGCCGAGAGCCCGCGCCTCGATCCGCTGATGCGCGCGCTCAAGGCGCTGCACAGCGCGGGCGCGCCCGAAACCATGACCGAGGAGGAGCTGGAGCATCAGCGCCGCAGTCAGGAGGTCCTCGGCCGGCTGACCGCGCCGATGGCCGGCATGGACTACGAGGAATTTTCACTCGGCGGCATGAACGCCGCGTGGATGCGGCTCAAGGCTCCTCACGGCAGCCGTCACGCCATTCTCTACTGCCACGGCGGCGGCTACACGAGCGGCAACCTCGGCTACGCGCGCGTGCTCGCATCCAAGCTCGCGCACGTCACGGGCTACGACGTGCTGAGCTTTGAATACCGTCTCGCGCCCGAGCATCCCTACCCCGCCGCCGTCGAGGACGCGCTGCGCGCGTGGGATCATCTCATGCTGCTCGGCTACGGCGCGCGGGATGTCGTGCTCGCAGGCGACAGCGCGGGCGGCAACCTCGCGCTCGTGCTGTGCCATCGTCTCAAGGCGGCGGGCCGCCGCCTGCCCGGGGCGCTGGTGCTGATGTCTCCGTGGACGGACATGACGATGTCGGGCGCGTCCTACGCCGAGCGGGCGGAGAGCGACCCGATGCTCACGCCGGAGTACATCGAGGCCGTGCGCACCGCCTACGCCGGCGGGCGGGACTACGCCTCGCCCGATCTTTCGCCGCTCTTTGCCGACCTTACCGGCTTCCCGCCGACGCTCATTCAGGCCGGCGATCACGAGATCCTGTATTCGGATGCCGAGATGCTCTGTCACGCGCTGGAGCGGGCGGGCGTTCCCTGCCGCTTCGAGGTGAGCGAGGGGATGTGGCACGTCTTTCAGATGTTCCCCCTGCGCAAGGCCGCCGCGGCGATGGAAAGCGTCGCGCGCTTCCTGCTGGAGCGGTGACGGCGCACCCCCTTCTGAATCCCATACCCTGAGAGGAGAAACGAATATGAAGCAGCCTCATATCCAGCTCGACGAGAGCTTGAACGTCCGCTATGCCATCCTGCCCGGCGACCCCAGGCGCGCCGAGCGCATCGCGTCGCACATGAGCGAGGTCGAGGACCTCGGCATGAACCGCGAGTACCGCAGCCTTGTCGGCGCCTACCGCGGCGCGCGCATTCTGGCCATGTCCACGGGCATGGGCGGCGTCTCGACCGGCATCGCGGTCGAGGAGCTGCATAACATCGGCGTGACGCACGCCATCCGCATCGGCTCCTGCGGAGCCTTACAGACAGACATCGCTCCCGGTGAGCTGCTCATCGCCGCCGGCGCGGTGCGCGACGACGGCACCTCCCGAGCCTATGTGCGCGAGGGCTATCCCGCCGTGCCGGACACGGAGCTGCTGCTCGCGCTGACGGAGAGCATCCGCGCGCAGGGCTTCGCCCACCGCCTCGGCATCATCCGCAGCCACGAGAGCTTTTACATCGACGACATCGAGGAGATCAACGAATACTGGTCGAAAAAGGGCGTGCTCGGCAGCGACATGGAGACCGCGGCGCTGCTGACCGTCGGGCGGCTGCGCGGCATGAAATGTGCGAGCGTGCTCAACAACGTCGTGCGCTGGAAGGAGTGCATTTCCCACGGCGTCGGCTCCTACGCCGCCGGCGCCGACGCGGCCGCCGCGGGCGAGGAGCACAGCATTCTCGCCGCGCTGGAGACCTTTGCGCGGCTGGAAGCCGAGAAAAAATTGGAAAAAACGGGAACTTTTTCCCGCTTTTGAGCGTCAAACCCTTCAGAGACCCCAAATAAAAGATCGAGGTGACGGAAGATGAAAAGAACACTTGCCCTTTTTCTCAGCGCGCTGCTGCTCCTTGCCCTGCTCACGGGCTGCGGCGGCAAGGCGGCGCCGCGCGACAGCGCCGCCGGCAGCGACTACATGATGACCAACCAAAGCTACGCCAAAACGGACGAGAGCTTCGCCTACGACGAGCCGGAGCTCCCGACGCCCGACGCCGAGAACGGCTATTGGGACGGCGGTGAAAGCCAGACGCTCACCGGCGGCATGACCGCTCCGGGCGACGCGAAGATGATCTACCGCGCGAGCATCGAGGTGCAGACGCAGGACTACACGACGAGCGAGTCCGCCATCACCGAGCTGGTAAAGTCCTGCGGCGGCTACTTTGAGAGCAAGAGCCTGAGCAATCGCTCGAGCGGCTACCGCTACGGCGAATTCACCGTGCGCGTGCCCGCCGCGGAGTACGAGCACTTCTGCGAGCAGGTCGGCTCGCTCTGCCACGTCACCTATATGTCCTCCTCGGCGGAGAACATCACCGAGGAATACTACGACACCGACTCCCGTCTCAAGACCGCGCAGATCAAGCTCGAGCGGCTGCAGGAGCTGCTCTCGAAGGCGGACAATATGGCGGACATCATCACCATTGAGAGCGCCATCAGCGACACGGAGTACGAGATCGAAAGTCTCTCCGGCACGCTGCGCCACTACGATGCGCTGGTGGATTACGCCACCGTGAGCCTGACGCTCAGCGAGACCTACAAGCTCGATGAGAACGAGGGCGCGCCGCTGACCTTCGGCGCGCGCATCGCGCGGGCCTTCACGAACGGTCTGCGCGACACAGGCGTATTCCTTGAGGACCTTGCCATCGGCATCGCGAACAACCTTGTGTTCCTGGCGGTGCTGGCGGCGCTCGCCGTGGTCGTCGTGCGCGCGGTGCGCAAAAAGAAGCCGCTCGGCAGGCTCGGCAAAAAGAAAAGCAAGCTCCCCGCGGATGAGGAGCCGAAAAGCAAAGAATAACCGATAAGGAGAAAACGCCTATGAAGCTCACCTGGCTGGGCCATTCCTGCTTCGCCGTCGAAAGCGGCGGCTATCGCGTCGTGCTCGACCCGTATTATGTGGAGAGCTATCCGCCGCTGCATACGAGCGCGAACGAGGTGCTCTGCTCGCACCATCACCGCGATCACGATTTCGTGGAGGCGGTGGAGCTCACGCCGCGCGGGGACAGTCCCTTCACGGTGGAGACCGTCCAAGCCTTCCATGACGATCAGGGCGGCGCGCTGCGCGGGACGAACACCATCCATGTCCTCGCCGCCGAGGGGCTGCGCGTCGTGCATCTCGGCGACCTCGGTCACGAGCTGAGCGGGGAGCAGCTCGCGCCGCTGCGCGGCTGTGACGCGCTGCTGATTCCCGTCGGCGGCTTCTACACCATCGACGCGGAGACCGCCAAGCGCGTGGCGGACGCCATCGCGCCGCGCGTGATCGTGCCGATGCACTACCGCCACGGCAGCCACGGCTACGATGTGATCGCCACGGTGGAGGACTTCCTGCGGCTCTATCCCGCAGACGAGGTACACTGTCTTGACGGCAGCTCCTTTGAGCTGACGCCCGACGCGCCGCGCGGCGTGATCGTGCCGAGGTTCATGGGCTGAGCGCATATAGAAAAAGGAAGCGAAGGGGTCTCCCCTTCGCTTCCTTTTTTCATCTTAGAACCACTTCTTTTCCTGCGCCTTTTCCAGGACAAAGGGCAGCATCTCCTCGCGGTCGAGGACGGTAGTGTGGCGCACGGGGCGCTCGCGCAGACCGCGGAGGTTCTTCGGCGCGGGAATTCCGGTCAGACGCTCGAGCTGCTCCATGACGGCGAACTCGTCGCCCTCCGCCTTTTCGCCGAGACCCCCGAGCACGGCGGCGGGGAACTTGTAGGGCGACGCGGTGGAGAGCACCACGACCGGCGCGTGGCCGGGGTTCGCCGCCTTGTACTGCTGCGCGACGTTCCACGCCACGGCGGTGTGCGTGTCGCAGAGATAATGATGCTCCTGCCAGACCCTGCCGATGGTCCGCTTCGTCTCGTCGTCGCCGCAGCAGCCCGCCCAGAAGAGGGACTGGATCTTCTCCTTCAGCTCCTCCGGCACCTCGTAGGCGCCGTCCTCGGTGAGCTGACGCATCAGCTTCGCCACCAGCTGCTCGTCACCTGAGAGCAGGAAGAGCAGACGCTCGAGGTTGCTCGACACCAGAATGTCCATCGAGGGCGAGCTGGTGAGGTAGAACGGGCGCTTCTTATCGTAGCGGCCCGTGCGGATAAAGTCGGTGAGCACGTTGTTGGCGTTGGACGCGCACACGAGCGTGCCGACGGGAAGCCCCAGCTCGCGGGCGAAGTAGCCGGCGAGAATGTCGCCGAAGTTGCCGGTGGGAACGACGTAGTCCACCCGCTCGCCGACGGCGACCGTGCCGCGGCGGACAAGGTCTGCGTAAGCGCGGAAGTAATAGACGACCTGCGGGGCAAGGCGGCCGATGTTGATGGAGTTCGCGCTCGACAGGCGCACGCCCTTGCCCGCGAGCAGGTTCTCGCCGCCGACCTTGGCAAAGACCTGCTTGACGGCAGTCTGCGCGTCGTCGAAGTTGCCGCGCACCGCAGCGACACAGGTATTGTCGCCGCCCTGCGTGACCATCTGCGCCTTCTGCACGGCGGACACACCGCCGTCCGGGTAAAAGACGATGATCTTCGTGCCCGCGACGTCGCAGAAGCCCTCCATCGCGGCCTTGCCGGTGTCGCCGGAGGTCGCGGTGAGGATCAAGATCTCATCGTCCACGCCGCACTTCTTCTTTGCCGCCGTCATCAGGTGCGGCAGCATCGAGAGCGCCACATCCTTGAAGGCGCTCGTGGGGCCGCGGAACAACTCAAGCACCGTGTCCTCACCGACCGGAACGGTGGGGGTCAGGTCCTCGGTCTCGAATTTGCCGGTGTAGGCGGCATGGACAAGCTGCTCCATCTCCGCGTGCGTGAAGTCGGGCAGCAGCGCGCATAATATCTCCGTCGCCATGCCCTGCGTGGAGAGCGTCAGGCAGCGCTGCCAGTCGAAGTCCAGCCCCGAGAGGGCCGGCATGGCGTACAGCCCGCCGTCGGGGGCAAGACCGTTCAGGATCGCTTCGGCGCTCGATGCGGTGAGGGCCGCGTTCCGCGTGCTTTGATAGTTCATATTAAAAATACCTCCGCTTTTCGGTTTTTTTCATTTGCCATATCAAAATATTTTTTCGATTGCCTATTGCATTTCGACAATGCTCATGTTATATTGTTCCCATCAAAAAGTCAAGTGTTTTTCTACCGTGGACATTTCCGTGCAAACTGCACAAACCGTCCATACTTGGCGGATTTTACAGAGAGAAAGGCAGGCACACCCCATGAACATTGCATTGCTCGGCTTCGGCACCGTCGGCAAGGCCTTCTACGAGCTCACGCTCGGGCGGAGCGATCTGCGCGTGACGAGCGTTTTGTCCCGCCGTCCGCGCCCGGAGCTTCCCTGCACCGTGACAAATGATTTCGACGAGATCGCGCGCGACCGCTCGGTCGGCATCGTGGTCGAGGTCATGGGCGGACTGGAGCCGGCTTACCGTTATATCTGCGCGGCCATGCGCGCGGGCAAGCATGTCGTCACCGCGAACAAGCAGCTCGTGTGCGCGCACTACGACGAGCTGCTGGAGCTTGCGAGGGAGTGCGGCGTGTCGCTGCGCTGCACGGCGGCGGCGGGCGGCGGCATCCCGTGGCTCACGTCCCTCTCCCGCGCCGCGCGGCTCGATGAGATCACCGCCGTCGGCGGCATCCTGAACGGCACGACGAACTACATGCTCTCAGCCATGACGGCCTCCGGCGTCGATTATACCACCTGTCTGCGCGAGGCGCAAGCGCTCGGTTACGCCGAGGCCGATCCCACCGCGGACGTGGAGGGCTACGACGCGCGGCGCAAGCTGGTGCTCAGCGCGAACCTCGCCTTCGGCGCATCGGTGCGGGAGGAGGAGATCCCCTGCTTCGGCATCTCGAGCGTGGAGAAAAAGGACTTCGCCGCCTGGCGCGAGCTGGGCAGGGTCTGCAAGCTCTTCGTCCGCGCCGAGCGGCACGAGGGCCGCATCTCCGCCTTTGTCTGCCCCACGCTCTTCCCCGCCGCGTCGCCGGTCGCGCAGACGAACGGCACGGGAAACCTCGTCACCCTGCGCGGCGCGCGCTTCGGCGAGCTGAGCTTTTCCGGCGCGGGCGCGGGCGGCTACCCCACCGGCAGCAGCGTGCTGAGCGACTGCGTGGACGTCATCGAGGGCTGCCCGAGCTTTTATGTCTCGCGGCACGAGGCGAAGCACATCGACAATTCCGCGGCGGCCGGCCGCTTTTACCTGCGTACGGGCAGCGAGACCGTCTGCACCGGACCCATCACCGTCGCCGAGGCCTTTGCGCGCGCCGAGCGCGCGCGCTCGTGCGGCGATCCGGTATTCTTAGCAAGGATCGAGGAGGAGTAAAGGAAAATGCTTAAGGTTCTGAAATTCGGCGGCTCGTCGCTCGCCGACGCCCAGCAGTTCGCCAAGGTCAAGGCCATCGTGGAGGCCGACGAGTCCCGCCGCGTGGTCATCGTGTCCGCGCCCGGCAAGCGTTTTTCCGGCGACCACAAGATCACCGATCTTTTGTACCTCTGCGCCGCGCACATCAAATACGGTGTGAGCTGCGAGGAAATTTTCGACATGATCCGCACGCGCTATCTCGAGATCGCGCACGACTGCGGTCTGAAGCTCGACCTGAATCCCGACTTCGACGCCCTGTGGGCGAAGATGCAGGAGGGCATCGAAAAGGACGAGCTGGCCTCGCGCGGCGAATACTTCTCCGCGCGGCTGATGGCCGAGTACCTCGGCTACGAGTTCCTCGACGCCGCCGAGTGGGTGAAGTTCCGCTTCGACGGCACGGTGGATACCGACGCGACCTACGAGGCGCTGCGCCGCGCCGCGGGCGACCGCAGCGTGGTCATTCCAGGCTTCTACGGCGTGATGCCCGACGGACGCATCCGCACCTTCTCCCGCGGCGGCAGCGACATCACCGGTGCGCTGGCGGCGGCGGCGCTGGACGCCGACGTCTACGAAAACTGGACGGACGTCTCCGGCATTCTGATGGCCGACCCGCGCATCGTGGACGATCCCGCGCCCATCCGCCACCTCACCTACGGTGAACTGCGCGAGCTGAGCTACATCGGCGCGCAGGTGCTCCACGAGGGCACCATCTTCCCCGTGCGTGAGAAGAACATCCCGCTCAACATCCGCAACACGAACGAGCCGGAGCACCCCGGCACCACCATTCTCGAGAGCATCGAGGAGGACACGAACGACGGCAGCTTCATCACCGGCATCGCGGGCAAGAAGGGCTTCTCCGTCATCACCATCGCCAAGACCGGTATGTCCGGCGACCCCGGCACGCTCGTGCGGATCCTGGAAATTCTCGCCAAGCACGAGGTCAACGTGGAGTATATCCCCTCCGGCATCGACATCATCTCGCTGGTGGTGGAGAGCAAAAAGGTCTCCAAATGCCTCTACGCCATGCTGGGCGAGCTGCAAAAAGAGGTGCAGCCGAATAAGATAACGGTGACGGAGCACATCGCGGTCGTCGCGGCGGTCGGCCGGAAGATGGCGTACCGCCCCGGCGTTTCCGGCAAGATCTTTGCCAAGCTCGGTGAGAACGGCGTGAACATCCGCATGATCACGCAGGGCCCCGAGGAGCTGAACATCATTGTCGGCGTGGAGGAAAAGGACTTCGCGCAGGCCATTCGCGTACTGTATGACAGCTTTGTCAAGGAACATATTTAAGGAAAAGGTGAGGGCAATACCATGAAGCTTTATAATGTAGGCATTCTCGGCGCGACGGGCGCCGTGGGCCAGGAAATGATGAAAATTCTGCTCGAGCGCAAGTTCCCCGTCGGCGAGCTGCGCCCCATCGCCTCCGCGCGCAGCGCGGGCAGCGAGATCGACTTCGGCGGCAGGAAGTGCACGATCGTCGAGGCGTCGGACGACGCCTTTGAGGGTCTCGACATCGTGCTCGGCGCGGCGGAGAACGACATTGCCGAGCGCTTCGCGCCCGCCATCGTTAAGGCCGGCGCGGTGTTCGTCGATAACTCCAGCGCCTTCCGTCTCGATCCCAAGGTGCCGCTGGTCATCCCCGAGATCAATCCCGAGGACGTGAAGTGGCACAGCGGCATCATCTCCAACCCCAACTGCACCACCATCGTCACCCTCGTCGCCATCAACGCGCTGGCGAAGGAAAGCCCCATCGAGACTATCATCGCCAGCTCCTATCAGGCGGTCTCCGGCGCGGGCAAGAACGGCATCGACGAGCTGCACGATGAGGTCGCAGCGCTCGCCGCGGGCAAGCCCGTCGAGCCGAAGGTGTTCCAGTACCAGATCGCCTACAACGTCATCCCACAGATCGGCGGCGAGGCGTACATGGGCTACACGAGCGAGGAGATGAAGATGCAGAACGAGGGCCGCAAGATCCTCCACCTGCCCGAGATGAAGGTCAGCTGCACCTGCGCGCGCGTGCCCGTCATCCGCAGCCACAGCGTATCCGTCGTGCTGCGCACGAAGGAGAAGATCAGCGTCGAGCGTGCCAAGGAGCTCATCGCAAACGCCCCGGGCTGCAAGCTCGTCGACGACCTCAAGAACAAGGTCTACCCCATGCCGCTCGACACGTCCGATCAGGACATCGTCTATGTCGGCCGCATTCGTGAGGACCTGACCGACGAGCGCGGTCTGAACCTCTGGTGCTGCGGCGACCAGGTCCGCAAGGGCGCTGCCACCAACACCATCCAGATCGCGGAGCTGCTGCTCAAGTAAGGCTTTTTTAACCACAGATCGTTCCCCGTTTTCTGCCGCATAGCGGCGGAAAACGGGGAATTTTTTCGTTTCTGCACAGAAACGCCGATTTTGGCCCGCATTTTGCTATAAGCCGCTCATAAAGTGGTACAGGCACGTCATAAGCTGAACGTTAAGAGAGCTATTCTCTGATCCTTTGGCTGTTTTGTCAAAAATCGGTGCACATTTCTTGTGTGTTTCCCCCATTTTTACCACAAACGGCAAGTTTCATTTGACTTTGCCCGCTGTGGGGACTATGCTGTAAGCAAGGATTGGAAACGTTACCGGTAAGGTTTCCGGAATCATCGCAGGGGGCGCGTCGGCATGACCATCAAGGATATTGCAAAGCTCGCAGACGTGAGCGTCAGCACCGTCTCCCGCGTGCTCAACGACCGTCCGGACGTGAGTGAGGATTCCCGCAGACGGGTCCGCGCCGTCATCGAGGCGCACCGGTATGTGCCGAACAACAGCGCGCGCGACCTCGTCAAAATTCGTTCTGACGCGGTCGGCCTTGTGGTGCGCGGTGTGCAGAACCCCTTCTACACCGACATCATCCACGCCATCGAGCAGAAGCTCGACGCCTCGGGCTACACGATGGTCATGCGCCAGATCCCATCGGGCGACGACGAGATTCAGTGCGGTGCGGTGATGGAAAAGGAAAAGCGCCTGCGCGGCATTATCTTCCTCGGCGGGCGCAGCGATTATTCGCCCGAAGAGGTTTCGCTTCTCGGCGTGCCCTATGTCTGCTGCTCCTACACCAACTCCTACGGTACGCTTCCGTCGGAGTCGTACTCCTCCGTCTCCATCGCCGACGAGCAGGAGGCCTACCGCGCGGTCAGCGAGCTTTACCAAAACGGTCACCGCCGCATCGCCGTGCTGACCGCCGCCCCCGACGACAGTTCGATTTCCCAGCTCCGTTACCTTGGCTATCAGCGCGCGCTGCGCGACTTCGGCTTAACAGAGCATCCGGAAGACCTGATCTGCGCCGAAGACTTCACCATTGCCAACGCCTACGCCGCCATGCAAAAGCGTCTGCGCTCCCCCGCCGATTTTACGGCTGTCTTCGCCATTGCGGACGACATGGCCATCGGCGCGATGCGCGCCCTGCGCGAAAGCGGCCGCTCCATCCCCGAGGACTGCTCCGTCATCGCCATCGACGGCATCAGCGTCTCGGAATACATTCATCCCATGCTCACCACCCTCTGCCAGCCCATGACCGCCATGGGAGAGGCGAGCGTCGAGATCCTGCTCGACATCATCGAGGGACGCGGCGTTCATCGCCACGTCACTCTGCCGACCGCGCTGCGCGAGGGTGCGTCCGTGCGGCAGCTCAAGCACTGATTTTCCCGCGGGAACCGCGTGAAAATAAATTTGAAAAGGAGTATTGATGAAATGAAAAAGTATCTTGCAATGATCCTTGCTCTTGTCATGGCGCTTTCTCTCGTCGCCTGCGGCGATAAGAAGGATGACTCCACTGACAACAGCGACGGCGATACCGCCTCCGGCCGCGTCTACTGGCTGAACTTCAAGCCCGAAGCCGACGGGACCCTGCAGAAGGTCGCCGCCATGTACACCGAGAAGACCGGCGTGCCCGTCACCGTCGTGACCGCCGCTTCCGGCACCTACAACGAGACCCTGACCGCCGAGATGGACAAGTCCGCTCCCCCGACGCTGTTCGTCGTGGGCAACCAGGCTGCTGTCGGCACCTGGGGCGACTACTGCTATGACCTGAGCGGCACCGCCGTTGCCAACGAGCTCAACACCGACGCCTACAACCTCTATGACGCCGACGGCAAGCTCTGCTCCATCGGCTACTGCTACGAGTGCTACGGCATCATCGTCAACGAAGACCTGCTCGAAAAGGCCGGCTACACGCTTGGCGACATCACGAACTTTGAGACTCTCAAGGCCGTCGCTGAGGACATCCACGCTCGTGCTTCCGAGCTCGGCTTCGACGCCTTCACCTCCTCTTCCATGAGCGACGATTCCAGCTGGCGCTTCACCGGCCACCTCGCGAACCTCGAGTATTACTACGAGTCCGTGGACGATCCCGACGCCTGGAAGGAATGCCCGTCTTCCATCAAGGGTACCTACATGCAGAACTACAAGAACCTGTGGGATCTGTACATCAACAACAGCGCCGTGAATCCTGCTGATCTCGCTGCCGGCGGCTTTGACGCGGCGGACGAGTTCGGCAAGGAGCAGGCCGTGTTCTATCAGAACGGCTCCTGGGAGTGGGCCAAGCTCACCGGTACCGGCGACGGTCAGTACGGTCTTGACAACCTGTCCATGATCCCGTTCTACTGCGGTGTTGCGGGCGAAGAGAACGCGGGTCTCAACTGCGGCACCGAGAACTGCTGGGCTGTCAACGCCAAGGCTTCCGAGGAAGACATTCAGGCCACGCTCGAATTCATGAACTGGATGGTCACCGATCCCGAGGTCTCCCGTATGCTGGTCGATGAATTCGCCGCCATGCCCTATAAGCAGGCTGCCGAATCCACCAACGGCTTCCTCGCCGACGCCAACGACTACACCACCAACGGCAACTACATCATGCCCTGGGTCACCAACTTCCAGCCGAACGTTGATGCTTACCGCGCTGCGCTCGTCTCCGCGATGAACCAGTACGACGCCGACCAGAGCGATGCCAACTGGGAGCTCGTCAAGACCGCGTTTGTCGACGGCTGGGCCACGCAGTACGCTGCCGCCAACGGCTAAGCCGCTTTTAAAAAAGCAAGCGCATCTGAAAAGCACAAATGAGAGGGGCGGGCGATTTCGCCCGTCCCTCCCTGCATATCACGGCGAGCGCCGCATGAAGCGCCCGCCGTGCAGAAACAAAAGCAATATTCTATCTTTGGCTGGGAGTTGATCGAATTGAAACATAAGCACAGCAACGCTGCGGTCAACAGCTCGATGATCCGCCGCCCGATCCGCCGCTGGTTCCCGCTCTTTATGGGGCCGATGGTCTGCGCGTTCATCATCGGCTTTGTCTATCCGTTCTGCAAGGGCATCTATCTCTCCTTCTGCAAATTCAAGGTCACGAGCGACGCGCATTTTGTCGGCTTTGAAAACTATCGCCGCGCGTTCCAGGACGCGAGCTTTGTGCATTCGTTCTGGTTCACGGCGCTGTTTGCCGTCATATCGCTCGTGCTCATCAATGTGCTGGCCTTTGCGGTGGCCTACGCGCTCACGCAGGGCATCAAGGGCAGCAACCTGTACCGCACGGTGTTCTTCATGCCGAACCTCATCGGCGGCATCGTGCTCGGCTACATCTGGTCGATGATCTTCGACGGCATCCTCTCGCGCTACGGCACGTCGATCCTGCTCAACACGAAGCTCGGCTTCTGGGGTCTCATCATCCTGATGTGCTGGCAGCAGATCGGCTACATGATGATCATTTACATCGCGGGCCTGCAAGCCGTGCCCGAGGACATGCTCGAGGCCGCGAAGATCGACGGCGCGAGCCGCTGGCAGACACTTTGGAAAGTCACGATCCCGAATGTGATGCCCTCCATCACCATCTGCACGTTCCTCTCTCTTACGAACGGCTTCAAGCTCTTCGACCAGAACCTCGCCCTCACGGGCGGCCAGCCCTATACCATCCTGTCCGACGGCAGCTCGATCAAAGAGACCGAAATGCTCGCGCTGAACATCCTCAACACGTTCTACGGGCAGAATGCCAACTCGCGCGGCACCGCGCAGGCCAAGGCCGTGCTGTTCTTCATCCTCGTCGCGACCATCGGTCTTCTCCAGCTCAGTGCCAACCGCAAAAAGGAGGTGCAGCAGTAATGAACAAGCACTCTCTTTCCGCAGAAGCCCGCCGCAAGACGATCCTCTCCATCGTGCTCGGCGTCATCTGCGTCATCTATGTGCTGCCGGTCCTCACGGTGGTCATCAACTCCTTCAAGCTCAACACCTATGTCAAGACCGACACGTTCGCCCTCCCGAACGCGGAGAGCTTTGCCGGCTGGGCGAACTTCATCAAGGGCCTGACGTTCGGCAACTACCCGTTCTTAAAATCCGCCGGCTACAGCTTATTTATCACCATCGTCTCGACCGCGCTGATTTTGCTCTGCACGTCGATGGCCGCGTGGTACATCGCGCGTGTGGACAGCAAATTCTGCCGCATGGTCTATTATCTCTGCATCTTTTCGATGGTCGTGCCGTTCCAGATGGTGATGTTCACACTGTCGAAGACGGCCGATACCCTCAAGCTCAATACCCCCTGGACCATCCCCATCATCTACCTCGGCTTTGGCGCGGGGCTTGCGATTTTCATGTTCGTCGGCTTTGTCAAATCCATCCCGCTTGAAATTGAGGAGGCGGCCGCCATCGACGGCTGCGGCCCGCTGCGCACGTACTTCTCCGTCGTGCTGCCGATGCTGCGGCCCACGATGATCTCTGTCGGCATTCTCGAGATCATGTGGGTGTGGAACGACTATCTGCTGCCCTATCTCGTGCTCGACCGCACGAAGTACATGACCATCCCCATCCACATCCAGTACCTCAAGGGCAGCTACGGCACCGTCGACCTCGGCGCGACGATGGCGCTGATCCTGTTGAGCATCATCCCTGTCATCGTGTTCTACCTGCTGTGCCAGAAGTACATCATCAAGGGCGTGGCCGCAGGCGCGGTAAAGGGTTAACGCCTTTCATCCTTCATTTTCCAGAAAGAAGTGGTTCCATTGATCGAACGTTCCTCCGGCATTCTGATGCCGATCTCGTCCCTTCCCTCGCCCCACGGCATCGGCACGATGGGCAAGGCCGCCTATGACTTTGCCGACTTTCTCGCCGCCGCGGGGCAGAAATACTGGCAGCTCTTGCCGCTCGGCCCGACGAGCTACGGCGACTCGCCGTATCAGAGCTTTTCGTCCTTTGCGGGTAACCCGTATTTCATCGACTTGGACTTGCTCGTCAAAGATAAGCTCCTGACGCGCGCGGAGGTCAACGCCTGCGACTGGGGAGACGATCCCCGCTATGTCGACTACGGCAAAATCTACGCGAGCCGCTTCACGCTGCTCGAAAAGGCCAAGACGCGCGGCTTTACGCGCGACCGCGAGGCCGTCGCGGCATTTGAGCGGGAAAATGAGCGCTGGCTGCCGAACTACGCCCTCTTCATGGCGCTCAAGCGCCGCTTCGGCATGAAGTCTTGGACGGAATGGGACGACGAGGACATCCGCTGCCGCACAAGCAGCGAGGTCATCGAGCGCTACCGCGCCGAGCTGCGCGAGGATGTGGAGCTTTTCACTTACATTCAGTTTCTCTTCTTCCGCCAGTGGGAAGCGCTCAAGGCGTACATCCACTCGCTAGGCATCCGCATCATCGGCGACCTGCCCATCTATGTGGCGATGGACTCCGCCGACGTGTGGGCAGAACCCGAAATGTTCCAACTCGACGAGCACAACGTGCCCACCGAGGTCTCCGGCGTCCCGCCTGACTGCTTCAGCGAGGACGGGCAGCTCTGGGGCAAGACGCTCTACAACTACGAGGCCATGGCGAAGGACGGCTTCGGCTGGTGGATCCGCCGCATCGGCGGCGCGCAGAAGCTCTACGATGTCATCCGCATCGACCATTTCCGCGGCTTCGAGAGCTACTGGGCCATTCCCTACGGCGAGACGACCGCCAAAAACGGCCGCTGGGTCAAGGGCCCCGGCATGTCGCTCGTCGGCGTGCTGACCGGCTGGTTCCGCGACCTCGATTTCATCGCCGAGGACCTCGGCTATCCCTCGCCCGAGGTCGTGCAGCTGCTCTCCGATTCCGGTCTTCCCGGCATGAAGGTCCTCGAGTTTGCGTTCGACTCGCGCGACCCGAGCGACTACCTGCCGCATAGCTGCAACTTCAACAGCATTTGCTACACCGGCACGCACGACAACGCGCCCCTCGCCCTCTGGCGCACGGAGGCGGATAAGGCGGACATCGCGTTCGCGAAGAAGTACCTCGGTCTCAATGACGAGGAGGGCTTCAACGCCGGCATCATCCGCGGCGGCATGAGCTGCCAGAGCAGGTTGTTTGTCGCACAGATGCAGGACTATCTGGGCCTTGGCAAGGGCTGCCGCATGAACACCCCCGGCACGAGCAGCGGCAACTGGCAGTGGCGCATACTGAGCGGCGAGGCGAGCAAAAAGCTCGCAAAGTCCATCCACGAGACGACCCGCATCTACGGGCGCCTGTAAGGAAAATATGGCACGGCGGTTTTGGGCATACGCCCAAAACCGCCGTGTTTCGTTATATTTCGGCAAAATATTACGAATTGTATTTATATTTTGACGGAAAAAGAGAGCTGGGTATTACCCTGCTCTCACTTTTTCAATTCACAGGAGTAACAGTTTGCTGTAGTCCAGTGCAACGCGGACGGCTGCCCCCGCTTGCAGATCACTTTCATGTCCAACAGTGATACGCAGCATCGGCGCGCCTTCGGCGCTGCCCTCCGGACGCAGCAGGAGAATGTTCTCCTCCACGCCGAGGATCATGCGGCAGACGGTGCAACTCATGGCGCCGTTCTCGCTCATGGTGACGGCATTGTCTGGAATGCCAATCGTCGTAAAGGTATTTTCCATGCCAGCAAGCGGCAGCGCCACGTTCCACTCGGGCAGGTAGACTTTGCCGTCTCTCGCCTCGGCGGCGAAGAAGTTCTTGCAGCCCGCGAGGCGCGCCGCGCTGACGCTGCCCGGATGGCGGATCATCTCGTCCATCGGCGTGACCTCGCCGGTCCGGCCGTCTTCCATCACGCAGACGCTGCGGCAGTTGCGGTAACACTCATCGCGGTCGTGGCTGACCCAGAGGATGGGGCCGTTGAACGTCGCGAGCAGGTCGGCAAGCTCGATCTCAAGATTCCACTTTAAGTAGCTGTCCAGCGCGGAGAACGGCTCGTCGAGCAAAATCGTCTCCGGCTCGGAACACAAAATGCGCGCGAGCGCCACTCGCTGCTGCTGACCGCCGGAGAGCTGCGCGGGGTGCTTTTTCTCAAGGCCCTCGAGGCGGAACATGCGAATTTTTTCCGCCAGAACACGGCGCTTTTCCGCCTTATCTCCGCTGCGGATGCCGCAGAGGATATTCTGCTCCACGCTCATGTTCGGGAACAGCGCGTACTGCTGGAAAAGATACCCGACCCTGCGCTGCTGAGGCGGCAGATTGATCTTCTTTTCGCTGTCAAACAGCACGCGGCCGCCGAGCACGATGCGCCCGCGGTCGGGCGTCACGATGCCTGCGATGCACTTTAATGTCATGCTCTTGCCGCAGCCCGAGGCGCCGAGCAGCGCCATCGTCTCGTCCGGCGCTTCAAACTGTGAGCGCAGATGAAACGCGCCAAGCTTTTTTTCAATATCGACAGACAAACTCATCTTCTCGCCCTCCTCGCCTTGCTCGCATCCGTGAGGAAGTCACGCCGCTCGAGCATGTTGACCGCCAGCAGCACGACGGCGGAGATCGCAATATTGACCAAGACCCACTTCGTCGCCAGCACATCGTTGTTCGTCTGCCAGAGCTGATAGACCGTGGTGGAGATCGTCGCGGTCTTGCCGGGCGTGTAGCCCGCGATCATGCTCGTCGCGCCGTATTCGCCGAGCGCGCGTGCAAAGGCCAGCACCGTGCCGGCCAGCACGCCCTGACGGCAGTACGGCATGCGGATACGCCAGAAAATGTAGGTATTCGACAGGCCCAGCGTCTGTCCAGAATAGGCCAGCGTCTCGTCAAAAGACTCGAACGCGCCGCGCACCGTGCGGTACATCAGCGGGAAGATGACGACCACCGTGGCAAAGATGGCCGACCACCAGGTCATGACCATCTTGACGCCGAACGTTTCGAGCACCCACGCGCCGATGACGCGCTTGGGGCCGAACACGCGCAGCAGCAGATAGCCCACGACCGTCGGCGGCAGCACGAGCGGCAGCGTCAGAAGCACATCGAGCACACCTTTGACCAGGCGCGGAAGCTTTGCGATATAATAGGCGGCAAAAATGCCGGCAAAGAAAATAACGACCGTGGAGATCGCCGCAATGCGCAGCGAGTTCCATAAGGGGTACCAATCCATAAGTGACCTCCGATTTTCTGGAGTTTGGGAGATTCAGGCGATCTCCACGCCGCCGCAAATGCGGCGAAAAAAGTTTGCCACAAGACAAGCGGGTTTTCCGCCAGTGGCGGCGGAAAGTTCGTGCCGCATCCTGCGGCACGAAACGGGACAAAAGGGGATATCTCTTCCGAAAGAGATATCAAAAAGCGTCGCAGACTTTGCGCCGCGCACGGCGCAAATAATCTTGAAATTTTTTGCCGCGACATGTGCGTGGCAAAAAATACCTCTCACGCAGCGAGCGTCGAAGGCCGCTCACTTCGGTGAGCGGCCAAGGCGCAGAGCGTAGTGCAGCTCTTTAAAATGAAAGCCTTTTAGGCTTTTATTTTAGTTAGCAGGGCAGAAGCCGACGCTCTCGAACACGGACATGGCGTCAGCGGTCTGGAGGTAGTCGAGGAAGGCCTGGGCGGCTTCTTCCTTCTCGCCCTTCAGGACGGCGGCGGGATAGATGACCTGGCCGCACATCTCGGCGGTGGCGCTGTCGACGACTGTGAGGCCGGCGGAGTAAGCGTCGGTGGCGTAGATGATGCCGCAGTCGGCGCTGGCCTCGCTCACCTGGGTGGTGACTTCCTTGACGTTGTTGCCGTAGGTCAGGCAGTCGGTCATGGCCGATTCGTCAAGGCCATAGTAGGCGAAGATCTTCTGGGTGTACTGGCCGACGGGCACGTCGCTGTTGCCGATGGCGAGCATGACGTCGCCGCTCTTGAGGAGTTCAGCGAGCTGGTCGAAGCTCTCGATGTCCTTGGGGTTGCCCTCGGGAACGGCGAGCGTGACCTTGTTCTCAAGCAGGTCGATGCGGCTGTCGGTCACGATGAGGTCAAGACCGTCGGGGTTCTTGTCCTTGTCGTCAATAAGGCTGCCGTCCATGGCGTTCATCTGCTTGGGGGCGGCGGAGATGAACAGGTCGCAGTCAGCACCCTCGCTGATCTGGGTGCTGAGCTTGCCCGAGGAGTCAAAGTTGTAGGTGATGTTGACGTTGGGGGCAACTTCCTTGTACATCTCGGCGATCTGAGTCAGGGTCTCGGTCATGGAGGCGGCGGCGAAGACGACGAGATCAACGCTCTCGGCGTTCGCATCGCCTTGGGTGTCGTCGGTGGTTGTGTCGTCAGTCTTGCTGCCGCAGGCGGCCAGAGAGAACACGAGCGCAAGCGCAAGGAGCAGAGACAAAAGCTTTTTCATGTTTGGATACCTCCTTTCAAATTTTTTCTTTTTCGCGCGTTCATTGAAAAGCGCGGCGATACAGGAATAGGCAAGAACACGCCGCACGCAATTTATTTCCAATCCCCAGCGGGAAACTTGGACAAAATCATTTCGCTATCCTCAAAATAGATAACGCGCCCCCAACATTTCGCGCCCGCAGGCGCGAAGCGTTAAAGTTGTCAAACAGCACCGACTCATTCGGTTCAAAGATCCACCAGTCCTGCCCCCCTAACCCCGCGTCCCTGGGGCGCGAAACAGCGTCGCAGACTTTTCCCCGCAAGGGGGATGCGGCATCCGTAAAGCGGCAAAGCCGCTAACGGCTGCCCAAGCCGTCCGCAGGCGGCAAATAATCTTGATCCGTTTTTTGCCGCGGTCACCGTCGCGGCATTACGATTCCCGCGCCCGTTGGGCGTGCCAATCGTGCCGCTTCCTCGAAACTGGCTCGCTTCATCCGCCGCTGGCGGCGCTTCGCCAATTTCCATGCGCGTGGCAAAAAACACCTCTCAGCCTGCAAATGTGCGAACGCAAGCGAGTGCGCGCAGCAGGCTGCACCCCCCTCAAAACGATGGCTCCGCCATCGTTTTGAAGTTTTATTTTCCAAACGGGCAGATCGGATAGTGGCACGGCTTGCACCCAAGGCATAGCCCGCCTTCGCCGAGCGCCGCGAGATCCGCGCGTGTGACGGGCACATCCGCCGCGATCTTCGGCAGCACCAGATCAAAGACCGTCGCGCCCGCATACATCACGCACCCGGGCAGACCCATGACGGGCATACCGTCGTCAAAATAGCCGAGCAGGAACATCGCGCCCGGCAGCACTGGCGCGCCGTAGGCGATGATATTCGCGCCCGCGGCCTTGATGCCGCCCGGCGTGTTGTCGTCGGGGTCGACGCTCATGCCGCCGGTACAGAGGATCATGTCGGGCTTCTTTTCGCGCATCGCGAGCACCGCGTCGCGCACATTCTCCACCCCGTCGCCGGAGTAGACGACCTCGAGCGTTTCGATGCCGTAG
>ERZ772820.1026-NODE-1026-length-23676-cov-12.537022_pt1 | contig 23676 bp, 20 predicted proteins | sample MGYA00511377_ERZ772820 | MGnify/ENA primary metagenome ERZ772820 (study PRJEB29015, sample SAMEA2737684) | human gut metagenome | biome: human gut; feature: human-associated habitat; material: faeces | place: China | collected 2012 ... | reverse complement strand
CTCGTTTTGTCAGGCTGTATAATTTAAAGCTCATGAGTTCCGGAGTCGCATTCAAAGAGCTGCAGAGTCCGAAATAATCCAGGTCTTCGTTCTGAACCATATCTTCGATCTCCTCATCATTAATCAGCAGATCGGCGGCAAACAGATTGGCCTGATATTCTGTATTATCCGTCATATTGTAGAGGGTATCATCTTGCATCGGAGCCATTTTCAGCTGGGAACGATGCAGGATGATATGCCCTAATTCATGGGCGGCAACGATCATCTTTTCTTCTTCAGAAAGGAAACTGCTGATCATGACATAAATCGTCTTACAGCTCATAAAACAGTATCCTTTCAGTGTCTTATATCTGGAAGTTTCCCCGACAACAATGTTCATCTGATCCATGATCTCAAAGGGATCCCTGGTGCCATATTTCTTGATTAATTTCTTTGTTTCTGTATATATGTAAGTGTTTCTCAAATAAATCACCTCAAAAGTAAAAATAAAAAGGGCAGAAATATCCTTGTAACTATAAGGTAACAGATTAGGTGTACAATAATCCCGCCTTCTATTATTTTTCCTCTTGGTTTTTCAGATATTTTTTCGGTGTAAATTTCTTTGCACGTCTTTTGGAATCCAGATAAAGGCTCTGGATCTCATCCATAAAAGCTATTTTATCTTCGTCAGTCAGTGATCCACCGGCAAACATAGCTGCAGCCTGTTCCAGGATCTGTTGAGCCTGTTTGGCACCGCGATTACCAAACTGTTCGGATGCTTCTGTGATAAAAGCTTCATCCTCACTCATGAGATAAGAAACGTCACACTGTAATGCATCTGCCAGTTTCTGATACAGAACATTTTGTTTTGGGAAACGTCCTTCCACTTCCCAGGATCGAATGGTCCTATATGAAACGCCAACCATGCTGGCCAGTTCCTGCTGACTCATCTTTTTTTCTTTTCTTAATGATCTTACTTTTTCACCGAATGTCATAAACATACCTCTTTCTAAGCCTTGTCTTATAAGTTTCATTAGCCGCCTCAAGGCAAAACGGGAAATGTGTTTCCTAAAAATCAAAAATTAATCTTGACAAAGGGAAATATCTCTCCTATAATGTGAATCACAGATAAGGGAAACATCTTTCCTATAAGATACACAATATTTCCTCTTTTGTCAACGAATATGTGAAATGAATTTCCTATATTTTGAAGAAAACAGGAAGGATACACAGTCATTGATAGTCAAAATGGGATACATGTTACAAAAAGAGGAAAGACGTATGGGAGGTGGCAATGTGAGTCAGGATCAGACTTCTATTATCTGTATTGATCTAAAGTCCTTTTATGCTTCTGTAGAATGCGTAGAACGTGGGCTGGATCCATTTAAAACAAACCTGGTGGTTGCAGATCCGACCAGATCAAAGTCTACAATCTGTTTGGCAATCACTCCGGCTATGAAGGCTCTTGGAATCAAGAACCGGTGCCGGATCCATGAGATACCGGATTGTGTGAAGTACATTACAGCTATGCCGAGGATGCAGCTGTACATGGATTATTCCGCAAAGATTTATGGAATCTATCTGCGGTATGTATCAAAAGAAGATATCCATGTGTACAGTGTCGATGAATGTTTTATTGACATAACCAATTATCTACAGCTTTATCATCTCACTGCAAAAGAAATGGCGGTAAAGCTTATGCAGGCGGTCATGGAGGAAACTGGTATCACTGCAACTGCAGGTGTGGGAACCAATCTGTATCTTGCTAAGATCGCAATGGATATCGTAGCAAAGCATGTGGATGACCATATTGGAATTCTGGATGAATTCTCTTACAGAGAGCAGCTATGGGATCATAAACCATTAAGTGACTTCTGGAGGATTGGATCCCGGACTGAAAAAAAACTGGCCGGTTATGGAATCCATACGATGGGCGATATTGCAATGGCTTCTTTAAGATCCGAAGACTGGCTGTATAAGATGTTTGGGATTGATGCAGAGCTGTTGATCGATCATGCATGGGGATATGAAACATGCCGGATGAGTGACATCAAGAACTATCATTCGGAGGAACACAGCCTTTCAAATGGTCAGGTGCTGATGCGAAATTATTCTTTTGACGAAGCAATTGTGATCGTAAGGGAAATGACAGATAATCTGGTCCTGGATCTGTTTGAAAAAGGACTGATAACAAGCTCTCTCACCTTATGGATCGCCTATGACCACAGGTATGAGCATGAGGCATCCAAAGGAACCGTAAAACTCGAAAGAGAAAGTAACAGTTCCAAAAAGATCATAGATGCAGTGGAAGATTTATATCTCAGGATTGCAGACAGATATACCGGAATCCGAAGAATCGAGGTGTGTGCGAACAGGGTTGCTCCTGAAAGTTATGTGCAGTACAGCCTGTTTGATAATCCCAAACAGACCGATAAGGAACGGCATTTACAGGAAGCAGTATTGAATGTAAAGCAGCGTTATGGAAAGAATGCGATCATGCGGGGATCCAACCTGCTAGAGTGTTCTACTTATAGAGAACGCAACGAGCAAATAGGTGGTCACCGTGCTTAGAGGAGGTGCAAAAAGTGCTGGCAAGTGCATATCAACCGTATTTATATTTACCAAGACCGGTTTCCAGGAGACATCCTATGGATGTAGGACGCAGGGCAAAACAGTTTGCTCCATTTGCGGCACTTCGTGGATTGGATGAAACAATCCGGCAACAGGAAATCATTTATGAACCAAAAAGAGATTTATCTGAGGAAAAGAAAAATGAGCTGGATATGAAATTAAGGATCCTGGCATATGGAATGAAGATACAGGCAACTTATTTTCAAAAGTCATGGAAGAATCCATTAATTGGTCAGTACCATACATTATCTGGAACCGTAGAATTTTTTGATCCATCAGTCCACTTACGGATTGATGATACCGAGATTCAGATCCAGGACATCTGTGATCTGACTGGTGATGTATTTGAAACTATTGAAATATCATGTTAATTAATCACAGCGGAATTTTTTATACCGGAAAGAGTGAGTGGTAGCTGGTGAAAGGATAAAAAAGGATGCACAGATCGACAAAGCAGATCTGATCAGAATAGAAATCGTGCTGTTCGTGTAGCTTTGGCACTTACGGAATGGATGGCATGATGCTCATAAGGCGGATTTGATTTCCCTTTGGTCCGTTGAGTAATAAATGGAGAAATATCTTATTGCTTAAAGGAGGAAGCCTATATGGGATCAGGTGCTATTAAATGGCATGTACACTGCTCTGTATGTGGAGCATTTATTGAAAAGAGCGCACAAAGCGATTCAGAAGTGGAGTGCAAAAAATGTCGCAGTACATTGGAGATATTTGTAAAGGATGATATGGTGTCGGTTCGTCCGATCCACATCCGAGATGAACAATTAAAGTCCAGGATGCGGACGTATTCCCGAAAGATGATGAATCAGGGATCATAACAGAATAGAATGAGCTGTCTGTAGTAAGCGTTGGATTTGGCAGGAACCATCAAGAACGCACCAGACAGCAAGAGTTTGTCAAGGAGCTGAACCTGACTGGAATCACTAAGAGCCCGACAAAACATTTACGGATACACTGCAAGATCAGAAGTATTTTCTGGTTTTGGAGATTGTTGAAGTATTTGTTTTGTCGGGCTTTTTTGACGTATATCGAAAAATTTTTAAATTTTTTGTCGTACCCCACTGTAAAACAGGCTCTCAGCGTTTCGTTATATAGAGGTTGAATTCTTTTTTGCAAAAATAATTGTAAATAGAGATTTTGATAATATGACACAAAGGAGGAAGCAAAGATGACTGAAATCGAATACCAGGAATTTGTAAGGCGTTGTCCTTACGATGCTATGGGCGATTATTCCATGTTTCGCAAACAGCAAACAGAGAATAAATCAGAGTGCATTCAGTGCAAATCCCCAAATGAGCAGTAATCTAACATACTAATTATGTAAGCAGATTATGCGTTATCAAGGAGTCACGGACTCCCGTTCAAAAAAACGGGTGAGTTCGTGACCTCTTGCGCTGCAGTTCTTTATGTCTGTGCAGAAATTTCATAAAAGATGGAAAGAACCACCCGGAGCCGAAAGGCAGAAAGGTGGTCATTATGTTGACATTAAAAGAACTGAAGAAAATCGTGAAGGTTGCTGATATGGAGAAAAGAATCCCAAGCGTGAAATCCTTGAAAGAACACAAAGTTGTAGTAAAAGAAATGATTAATGCAGATACAACGATCTCTGTTTATGATCACGGATATGTGCTTTATACAGCGGGAAATCAATCAACCGTATTTCCGCTTCATAGTTGTGATGACTATGAATATGTGAGTGTAACTGGCGATAACAAGGAATTCAATAAAGAGTTCTTTGATAATGAAAACTGGTATATCCGTCTGCTGATGGAGGCTGAAGACCGTATGGCATACAGCCAGAGCAAAATCAGCACCAATCATGGTGTATTTTCTAACAGCGATGTTACAGATGATGCGGAGATTATGAGAGGATCTTCAAAAGATTTTGTTGACGATGTTATCGACAGAGAAATTCTGAATGCGCTGATCAAGGAATTGACAGAGAGGCAAAAGACGGTACTCAATCTGATTTATTTCGAAGAAATGCGCCAGCAGGATGTCGCAGATTATCTGGGAATCAAACAGCAGAGTGTAAATGACCTCCTGAACAGGGCATTAAAAACGATGAAAAAAAAGGCTGAAAACGAAGAATTTTAAAAAAATTGAATTAGACCACTGTAAAACAGGCTCTGAGCGTTTCGTTATATGAAGGGTTTGCATAGAACACCTTCATGTACCTTGAAAAATGAATAGCCTGCCCGGAGTGATATTTGGTTTGAACATGCATAGAGCGAAAAGCTGCGTGTCTGCCAGAAGAAAACGTATCAGAGATGGAAACTGATATAGGAACGGATCTGGGAAAGAAAACAGGAAAACGCTTAAATCTTAAATCAAAATAAAATGTCTGAATCTAAAAAGAGGATGACAGTAGAAATCATGTGGCGGTATTTGTGACAAACAGGTACCGCCATATATTTGTGCTGTTATCTCAGCTTGTGCTGACTGTCCCAAATAGCGCAAATTTCAGGAAAGGAGGTGATTATCTTCGTATAAAAGATAATATGCAGAAACTAACAGATAACCATACACAAAAGAATCAGAAAGGAAGGATTTAAGAGAATGAACGTGAAAAAGAAAGCACGCAGGGTGATGTCCGGTTTACTGACTGCAGTAACGGTTCTATCGACGGTACTCTCTCCCGCTGTTGCCTATGCTTCTGATGATGCTGGATCTGTAAAAAAGATTCCGCATTATGAGGAGATCAAGGATCAGTTGGATGAAAATGAAGTGGTAACTGCAAAGGATTATGAGATCAAGGTTGGAGACAATTTCGATGTAAAGAATGATTATACCGGTCTTACGATCCAGGATGACAGCAAAGTAAAAGTTACATTTCAGGAAGCAAAAGATACGGACGGGAATGATTTTTCTACCGATTATGCCAATTCCTATAAGGCAGTCTATTATGTAGAACCACAGACAACGAATCACCCAACCTACCAGATCAATCGAAAGATCGTGGTAAAAGAAGCGGATCAACAGAAAGATTCGCAGTCAGAAAGTTCTTCTGATCAGGATGCTGGTTCTTCCGATAAGACAGAAACAGAGGATTCTGAGGCTGACTCGTCTACAGAGGAAACTGATGCGGCTGACACGGAGAGCAAAACAGAACTGACAGAAAAAGAATTTGATGCAGAGATCGAAGAAACGGAGGATCAGGAGACCGTTGATCCGGAAACAGGGATTACACTCTCAGAGGTTATGCAGGAAGCTGTTGACCAGGATGTTGCTCTTGCAGATCTTGAAGCAGGCGAAAGTATTACTTTCGATATGCCAATGATGCTTGCTTCTGGTGAGACAGGAACAAAATCAGTCACTGTTACAGCTGGTTCCTGGTACTATTATGCAGACTATGGATTAGGTTCTTATCTGACTTGTCCATATTATGTGAAATGGGGAAGCATCAATGCGACAGCATACTGTGTTGAACCATCGAAAAAAGGACCGGGAAATGGAACTTATACGATCCAGAAACTTGCCGATGGAAAGACACTTGCAAAGGTCTGCTATTACGGAACAAAAGCAAGTGATGAGAATGGTTTCTTCGATGAGAAACATCCGGATTTTCCGGCAGGAAAGAGATTCATCATTACCCATCTTGCAGCAGCTTATGCAAATGGATCCAGTGACTGGGCATCCGGAACCAATGCAACAGGAAAGAACCTGGCAATGGAACTTTACAATTATTGTGTAAATATGCCGGACATTCCGTCTGTAGATATGAGCTTTTCCGAATCTAATGTAAAGGCTTATGTGGAAGGAAACAGCCAGCGAACAAGCGTGATCACATTCAAAGCAGATAAACTGCAGACAATCACATTTAAGTTGCCAAGCGGTGTAAAGCTTGTAAATGTGACAACCGGTAAAACCAGTGCTGCAGGAGCAAGTGTAGAAATCAGTGGAGGTACACAGTTTTATCTGACAGCACCACTTGATCAGGCAGAGAGCGTCAGTGCTACATTTTCTTCTCGGATGAAGGGAAGCATTGATAAAGAATACTCTGCTTACAAGATTGTAACAGGATCCGGAACACAGGACCTGGCTCTTGTTTTCGGTGAAGGTGTCGGAAATGAGAAATATGTGGATTTTAAAGTAACCTGGACAAAAGAATGCAAGGTATCCATTGTAAAGAAAGACCAGGATACAGGAAATGCACTGGCTGGTGCAGTGTACGGGATCTATTCCGATGCTGCATGTACAAAGCTGATTGCAGAGATGCCTGCAACAGATCAGAATGGTGCTTCACAGCTCACAATGGAAAAGACACAGGAAGTTGTTTATCTGAAAGAAATCTCTGTTCCAACAGGATATCAGATCGATACAAAGTCTTATAATGTGACTCTTGCTATCGGAAAGACAACGACCAAAAATGTAACAGACAAACGTGTAAATGCAAAGCTCAACATTGCAAAACAGGATGCTGAGACAGGGAATGCAGCACAGGGTGATGCAACGCTGGAAGGTGCAGTATATGGTCTTTATGCAAGGGAAGATATTGTTCATCCGGATGGAAGAACCGGAACAATCCATAAGAAAGACAGCCTGATCACATCCCTGACAACGGATAAGGATGGCGAAGCTTCTGTATCAGATCTCTATCTTGGAAAGTATTATCTGAAAGAGCTTAGTGCTCCGGTGGGATACGTACTGGATCCGACAGAACATGAGGTGGACTGTACTTACGAAGGTGCTACTGTTCCGACAGTAGAAAGAACTTCTGTATGTAAAGAAACAGTCATTAAGCAGCCGTTCCAGATCATTAAAGCCGCAAACAATGGAAAGACCGATGCAGATCTTCTGCAGGGAGTCGGTTTTTCAGCATGGCTTGTTAGTGATCTGAAAGTAAAAGCAGATGGAAGTTATGATTTTGACTCAGCCAGACCAGTTGTACTGACTGCAGATGGTCAGACAGAAATGTTTACCGATGAAAAAGGATATGCAAGATCGATTCCGCTTCCATATGGAACTTATGTGGTAAGAGAAACCACAAGCAAACACAACTATGCACCGGTTGATGATTTTGTAGTGAAGATCACAGAGAATCATCCGGATACACCGCAGACATGGCGAGTGCTGTTGGATAAAGAATTCAAAGCAAAATTAAAGATCATCAAAAAGGATGCAGAAACACAGAAATCGGTACTCCTGGCCAATACTGAGTTCAAGGTATACGACCTGGATAACCAGAAATATGTGGAACAGACAACATCCTATCCGAAGCCAACGGTACACAAATCCTATTTCACAAATGAGGAAGGATACCTGGTACTGCCAAAGAATCTGAAACCTGGCAACTACCGGATTGAGGAAGTGACGGCACCCGATGGGTACACAATATCCAAAAACTATGTGACAGTCGCTGTTGATACAGATACTGCTTATCTGACAGATCCTGTCACAGGAGATGCAGTCATTGATGTGGAATATACCAATGCCCCGGTCAAAGGTCAGTTAAAGATCTATAAACAGGGTGAAGTGTTAAAAGGATTTGAGAAGGATTTCCAGTATGAAATGGCTGGCCTTGCAGGTGCAGAATTTGAAGTCTATGCGGCAGAGGATATCTATACTGCCGATCATCAGGTAGATGCAGATGGACAGAGAACTCTGTATTTTGCAAAGGATGCACTGGTAGCAACCGTCACAACCAATGCAGATGGTTATGCAACCGTAAAGAATCTTCCGCTTGGCAGATACTATGTCAAAGAGAAGAATGCACCGGACACTTATGTGTTAAATACTGTGCCGGAAAATGTCGAATTTGCTTATGCGGATCAGGATACTGCAGTGATCGAGAAAGAAATCTCTGTCACAGATGAACGACAGAAAGTGTCGATTACGGTCGAAAAACAGGATGCTGAGACAGGCAATACAGTAGCCGGAGCAGTGTTCGGTATTTACAATGCAAAAGACATTCAGACGAAAGATGGAAAAGTGATCGTTAAAGCAGATACTCTTTTACAGGAAATGACTTCTGATGAAAAAGGTCAGGCAGCATGTACACTGGATCTTCCACTTGGAAGCTATTATGTAAAAGAACTGAAAGCACCAGATGGATTCGTATCTTCGGATGAAGTACTGAGATTTGATGCTTCTTATCAGGGGCAGGATGTACAGACAGTAACATTAAAATCCGTAAAGAAGAACCAGCCGACAACTGTTGAGATCACAAAATCAGATGCAACAACCGGTGTAGAACTGGATGGAGCTTATCTGAAAGTAACGGATAAAGATGGAAATGTAGTAGACAGCTGGACATCTTCCAAAGATGCACCGCATGTGATCAAATATCTGAAAGTGGGTGAGAATTATACCCTACATGAAGAGTTTGCACCACATGGTTATCTGGTAGCCAATGATGTGACATTCACAGTCAAAGATACCGGAGAGGTTCAAAAAGTGGAAATGAAGGACGAGGTACCGGTTGGTGAACTCATAATCAACAAGAAGGGAGAATTCCTGGATTCTGTTACACTGGCCGATAAGGTCAAAGGTGTGGTGGAACACATTTTCAACTATGTAACTGGAAAGCTGACAGATGTTACGTTTGAAGTCTATGCTGAGGAAGACATTAAGGCTGCCGATGGCGTCAGTGACGATTACTATAAAAAGGATGAACTGATTGCAACAATAAAGACAGATGAAACCGGTATTGCAAAACTGGAAAATCTTCCACTTGGTAAATACTATGTGAAAGAAACAGGAACTGCTTACGGTCATGTATTGGATGGTGAGATCCGTCATGTAGATCTGACTTACGTGGATCAGAATACACCAGTTGTAGTCTATGACAAAGACTGGCAGAACAACCGCCAGAGAGTAGAAGTCAGTGTACTTAAGAAAGAAAAAGATTCTGACCGTACATTGGAAGGCGCTATCTTTGGATTATTTGCCAAAGAAGACATTAAGTCTGAGACAACTGGTAAAGTCCTGATCGAAGCCAATGAGATCATTGAACTGAAATCTACGGATGAAGAAGGAAAGATCACATTTGTTGCAGATCTTCCAATAGGAGCCACTTATTATGTAAAAGAGCTCTATGCACCAGACGGATTCGTAACCAACGATGAAGGAAAAGAATTTACGTTTGAGTATGCAGGTAAGGATCAGCCGACTGTAACCTATGATTTTACCTTTGAGAATCAGCCAACCATTGTAGAATTTACCAAATCCAGTCTGACAACCGGAAAAGAACTTCCAGGATGTAAGCTGAAAGTGGTAGATGCTGATGGAAATATCGTGGATGAATGGACTTCCGGTAAAGAAGCACATGTGATCCGTGAGCTGACTGTCGGAAAAGAATACACACTGGTTGAAACAAAACCTGCTGATGGTTACGTGACAGCTGAAAGCGTGAAGTTCACGATCAAAGATACTGCCGATGTGCAGAAAGTTGAGATGAAGGATGATGTAACGAAGGTGAAAATCTCCAAACAGGATATCGCCGGAAAAGAACTTCCGGGAGCGAAACTCACAATCCTTGATCAGGATGGAAAAGTTGTGGAAAGCTGGACCAGTACAGAGAAAGCACATTACATCGAAATGCTTCCGATCGGAAAATACACTCTCCGTGAAGAAACAGCACCGGATGGCTATCTGGTTGCAAAAGATGTGGAATTCGAAGTAAAGGATACCAGTGTAGTACAGCATGTAACCATGGTGGATGAGGAAAAACCGGCAGAAAAGACACCGGAAGGTGGAAAACCTGTCAGTGATTCACCAAAGACTGGGGATAACACCAATCTGTGGCTGTGGTTTATGCTTCTCGGCATTGGTGCGACTGGTACAGGAGCCCTTGCATTTATGAGAAAAAAGAAACACTAATTAAATAAGAATGAGCGTTCATGGAAACCGAAAGGAATCTGTGGACGCTTTTTTAGATGGGAGAAACCATGAGAAACATCATTATTTTTGTTGCTCTTCTGGGAGCAGCGGCAATATTTACAGTTTTGTATTGTCTCATTGCTGCCGGAAGTCAGGCAGAGAAAAAACTGACAGAAATCATGAGAAAAGAGGAAGAACAGAATGAAGACTAATAAAGATCTGATCATAGAACCAAATGCAGCTATTGAGGGAAGAAAGTACAGCGAAGAAAAGCCATGGTCCTGCAAGTACTGTTACTGGTGGGGAGGCAAAAAGAAAGGCTGTAGCTTGAAACAGTGCCACTATCTGCTTCCGGAAAAGAAAAAAGCAGTAAAAACAACACCATGTGGTGGCTGTCCGTATGGAAAACATGTTCCATGCATCGGATATTGTATTGCCCGTCTTTATTCTGAGATGAAAGGAAAGAAAGGACGTGGGTAATTGCAGGAAGAAGTAAATCAGAAAGTGATCAGCCTGAGCATCCAGGGAGTCAAGATCACTGCCAGTGTGCTAAAAGCAGCCCTTCGGAAGTTCCTGGAAATGGACAACTGCAGGAAACAGAAAGCAACGCAGGTGAAAATGGCAGAAAAGACCGGACGGGCTCAGGAGAAAGGAAGGGAAAAAGCCCGAAAAAAGATTGAAAAGAAAAAGCCGCATGGAAAGCAGACCATCAAGCAGCTGAATGCACAGGGAGTACAGCTTTCCAACTTAAAGATCACAGATGAAAATATCAAATCCTTTGACCGTGTGGCAAGAAAATACGGCATTGATTACAGCTTGAAGAAAGAAGTTGGTGCTGATCCACCGAAATATCTGGTCTTCTTTAAGGCAAAAGACGTGGATGTGATGACAGCGGCTTTCCGGGAATATGCCGGAGTAGAACTGAAAAAGAAACAGGTGAAGAAACCATCTGTCAGAAAGAAACTGCAGAAATCTGTAGAACGAAAAGCAAAGCACCGCCAGCGTGTGAAGCAGAGACAAAAATCCAGAGGTCAGGAACGATGATTAGGGAAAAATTACAGAAGATCCAGGTCAAACGGCTGGTGATCTTAAATCTCCCATATTTCTTTATCTTCTATGTAGCAGATAAAGGCTCCTGGCTGTACCGGCATTGCCTGGGAGAAAGCATGGTCCAGAGACTTGGCGTGATGTTAGTCAATTTCCGACTGGCATTTTTAAGCTGGCTGCCAAGTGTCGCTTTGCAGGATCTTACAGTAGGTGTTCTGGTTGCAAGTACATTAAAGCTGGTGGTCTACTATCGTTCTAAAAATGCAAAGAAGTTCCGGCAGGGTGTGGAGTATGGATCTGCAAGATGGGGAAATAGAAAAGATATCGAACCCTTCATGGATCCGGTTTTTGAAAACAATGTCATCCTCACAGAAACAGAACGTCTGACCATGAACAGCCGACCAAAAGCACCAAAGTATGCCAGAAATAAGAATGTGATCGTCATCGGTGGTTCCGGATCCGGTAAGACAAGATTCTATGTGAAGCCGAACCTTATGCAGATGACAGATCACGTATCCTATGTGGTCACTGATCCGAAGGGAACGATCATTGTTGAATGCGGGAAGATGCTGGTAAATGGAGGCTACCGGATCAAGGTGCTAAATACAATCAACTTTAAAAAGTCCATGCATTACAATCCGTTCCATTATATCCGGAGTGAAAAAGACATCTTAAAGCTGGTCAATACCATTATCGCAAATACCAAGGGTGAGGGCGAAAAATCAACGGAAGATTTCTGGGTCAAAGCGGAACGTCTATTGTATTCTGCACTGATCGGATACATCTGGTATGAGGCACCAGAGGAAGAACAGAACTTTTCTACTCTGTTGGAATTTATCAATGCCAGTGAGACCAGGGAGGATGATGAAGAATTTAAAAATGCAGTGGATGAATTGTTTGAAGAACTGGAAGCAGAAAATCCGGAACACTTTGCAGTAAGGCAATATCGCAAGTACAAGCTTGCAGCCGGCAAAACTGCAAAATCGATTTTGATTTCCTGTGGTGCCAGACTTGCACCATTTGATATTCAGGAACTAAGAGAAATCATGTCCTATGACGAGATGGAACTGGATATGATCGGTGATCAGAGAACAGCTATGTTTGTCATCATCAGTGATACAGATGACACATTCAACTTTGTGGTAGCAATCATGTACACCCAGCTCTTTAACCTGCTTTGTGATAAAGCGGATGATGAGCATGGAGGCAGGCTTCCCTATCATGTACGACTGCTTCTTGATGAGTTCAGCAATATCGGACAGATCCCAAAATTCGACAAATTGATTGCTACGATCCGAAGCAGGGAAATCTCCGCTTCTATCATTCTGCAGTCACAATCTCAGCTGAAAACAATCTATAAGGATGCGGCTGAGACGATCACGGGTAACTGTGACACCGTTCTTTTCCTGGGTGGAAAGGAAAGTTCCACACTGAAAGAAATATCAGAAACCCTGGGAAAGGAAACCATAGATCTTTACAACACATCAGACACCAGAGGCAGCAACCGGTCCTATGGGCTGAACTATCAAAAGACTGGAAAAGAACTGATGAGTAGAGATGAGCTGGCGGTCATGGATGGAGAAAAATGTATCTTACAGCTTCGAGGAGTCCGGCCATTTTTAAGCAACAAATATGACATCACAAAGCATAAACGGTACAAGGAACTTGCCGATTTCAATAAGAATAATGCGTTTGATGTCGAAAAGTATCTGGCACACCAACTGGTGATGTCGGAAAATACAGAATTTGAAATGTATGAAGTAACCGTAACACAAGAAGATGTATCAGCGATTGAAGCTGAGGAAGGAGAGGATTGATATGAAAGAAAGAATTCGAGCACCCTGCTATTTCAGGTAAGGGTACAAAAAAGGTCTGAATAAAAGGGAAAGGAGTAGAGCCAAACGCTTACAGACCATAAGAAAAAGCGTTTGTTCACACATGATTATGGCTTTTTTTAGCAGTGCAATCAATATCCTTCAGACACTGGTCGTTGCAATCGGTGCCGGTCTTGGTGTCTGGGGCGTAATCAACCTGATGGAAGGTTATGGAAACGACAACCCGGGTGCAAAATCCCAGGGAATTAAGCAGCTGATGAGCGGTGGTGGTGTTATCCTGATCGGAACACAGCTGATTCCGCTTCTGAGTGGATTATTTGGTTAAGAGAAAGGAGTAGAGATCCATGTTCAGTCAGATTTTTGATGCGATTGAGGAATGGATGAGGGAACTCTTAACCGGGATGATCACTTCCAACCTGGACACGATGTTTACTGATGTTAATCAAAAGACCGGTGAGATCGCTACCCAGGTTGGACAGACCCCGCAAGGGTGGAACGGCAGCATATTCAGTATGATCCGGAACTTATCGGATTCCGTGATCATGCCGATCGCAGGTATTATTATCACACTCGTACTCTGCTACGAATTGATTTCTATGCTGACCGAGCGCAACAACATGCATGATATTGATACCTGGATGTTTTTCAAGTACTTCGTAAAAATGTGGATTGCTGTATATCTGGTGAGTAACACATTTACGATCACAATGGCGGTATTCGATGTGGGCCAGCACGTAGTTAATTCTGCGGCCGGTGTTATCACAGGAAGTACCGCCATTGATATTTCTTCGGCATTGACGGATCTTTCCGCAACACTGGAAAGTATGGAAATCGGAAAACTTGTTGTATTGGCGCTGGAAACCCTTATCGCCGGCTTCTGTATGAGAATCCTGTCTGTACTGATCACAGTGATCATGTATGGACGTATGATAGAGATTTACCTATATACCTCAGTTGCGCCGATTCCATTCGCAACTATGAGTAACAGAGAATGGGGACAGATCGGCACGAATTATTTCAGAGGACTCTTTGCCCTGGCTTTCCAGGCATTTCTGATGATGGTATGCGTTGCAATCTATGCAGTGCTTGTTGCAGGTATCCAGTATTCAGATAATCTGAGTTCTTCATTATTTGGCGTTATGGCTTACACAGTGATCTTATGTTACAGCCTCTTTAAGACGGCATCCTTAAGTAAGTCGATATTTAACGCACACTAAATTACAGGAAGGAGTGAAAATCATGGCATATGTCAGCGTACCGAAAGATTTAACAAAGGTAAAGAATAAAGTAGCATTTAACCTGACCAAAAGACAGCTGATCTGTATTGGTATAGGTGCTGCAATGGGAATTCCAAGCTATTTCCTCTTGCGTAATGTGATGGGAAACAGTAATGCAGCAACGGTCATGGTGCTTTTGATGTTACCGGCATTTTTATTTGCCATGTACGAAAAAGACGGGATGCATCTGGAAGATGTTCTGATGCATATGATCCGGGCGAAGTTTCTTCGTCCACCCGTCAGAAAATATGAAACTGAAAACTATTATGAAACAGATCCGGAACAGATCAAGCAGTCTCCGGATACAGGAAAACCGAAAGGAGGAAAAACGGTTGCGAAAAAAGAAAAATAAGAAAACTGTCGCAGATACCGGGTACAAAAAAGTAGACAGAAAAGAGAAAAAGAAAAAAGAAAAGCAGGAAGAGAAACGCAGGCAGAAAAAACTGTCCGTCCAGCAGTCGATCGCTTATAAGGAAATGGGAAAGGATGGAATCTGCAGGGTACAGGGAAAAACGTATTCTAAGTGTATCCGCTTTTATGACATCAACTACCAGCTGGCTCAGAACGAGGACAAAAATGCGATCTTTGAAAACTGGTGCGATTTCCTCAATTACTTTGATGCCAGTATCCATTTTCAGCTGAGCTTTATCAATCATAAAAGCAGCATGAAAGAATTTGAACAGGTCATCCGGATCCGACCACAGGAGGATGCTTTTGATGATGTCCGTATGGAATACGCAAAGATGTTGAAACAGCAGCTGGCAAAAGGAAACAACGGTCTGGTGAAGTCAAAATATATCACCTTTTCCATCGAAGCGGATAATATCCGGGAAGCAAAGCCAAAGCTGGAACGTATTGAATCAGATATCCTGAACAACTTCAAGATCCTTGGAGTTCCGGCATATCCGCTGAATGGCGTGGAACGTCTGCAGATACTGTATGAGACTTTCAATCCGGATATCATGACAGACTTCCAGTTTGATTATGGTTCCATGATCCGGACAGGACTCAATACAAAGGATTATGTGGCACCGACCAGTTTTGTATTCCGAGACAGAAATACGTTCCAGATGGGAAATACTATCGGGGCTGTCTCTTATCTGCAGATCCTGGCACCGGAGCTTACGGATAAGATGCTGGCAGAATTTCTGGATATCGATAAGAACCTGATCGTCAACCTGCATGTCCAGTCTGTGGATCAGATGAATGCAATCAAGCTGGTAAAAAGCAAAGTGACGGATATCAACCGTATGAAAATCGAAGAACAGAAAAAAGCAGTCCGGGCCGGATACGATATGGATATCATTCCATCGGATCTGAACACGTATGGCGGAGAAGCTAAGCGTCTGTTAGAAGACCTGCAGTCACGAAATGAGCGTATGTTCCTTGTAACAGCGCTCTTTTTAAATACAGCAAAGACCAAACAGGCACTGGACAATGCCATCTTCCAGACTGCCGGAATTGCACAGAAATACAACTGTGTACTGAAACGTCTGGACTATCAGCAGGAAGAAGGACTGATGAGCAGTGTTCCGCTGGGAGTCAATCATATCCCCATCAAACGTGCACTGACCACGACCAGCACTGCTATCTTCGTACCGTTTACCACTCAGGAACTTTTTATGGCAGGAGAATCCCTGTATTACGGATTAAATGCACTCAGCAACAACATGATTATGGTGGATCGTAAAAAGCTGAAAAACCCGAATGGACTAATCCTTGGTACACCTGGATCCGGTAAATCCTTTGCTGCAAAAAGAGAAATCACCAACGCTTTCTTTGTCACGAAGGATGACATTATCATCGGAGATCCGGAGGGTGAGTATTATCCACTGGTCCATGCACTTGGCGGACAGGTCGTACACATTTCACCGACCAGTAAGGATTATATCAATCCGATGGATATCAATATGGATTATTCCGATGATGACAATCCACTTGGAGTGAAATCCGATTTTGTCCTGTCTTTATGCGAGCTGATCATGGGAAGCAGGGATGGAATTGAAGCAGAGGAAAAATCAGTGATCGACCGCTGTCTTCCACTGGTGTATCAGAAGTACTTTGCAGATCCAAAACCGGAAAATATGCCGGTTCTCGGTGACCTGTATGACTGTCTTAGAAAGCAGAAAGAACCGCAGGCCCAGAGAATTGCAACAGCGTTGGAAATCTATGTAAATGGATCACTGAAAGTATTTAACCATAGAACCAATGTGGAATTGAATAACCGTATTGTCTGCTTTGATATCAAAGAACTTGGAAAGCAGCTGAAAAAGATTGGAATGCTCATCGTTCAGGATCAGGTATGGAACAGAGTTACGATCAACCGTGGCATCAAATCTACCAGGTACTATATCGATGAATTCCACCTTCTGCTCAAAGAAGAACAGACAGCAGCTTATTCCGTAGAAATCTGGAAGAGATTCAGAAAATGGGGAGGCGTACCGACTGGAATCACACAGAATATCAAAGATCTTCTTGCCAGCAGGGAAATTGAAAATATCTTTGAGAACAGTGATTTTATCCTGATGCTGAACCAGGCGGCAGGTGACAGACAGATCCTCGCAAAACAGCTGAATATTTCCCCATATCAGTTGTCTTATGTGACGAATTCCGGGGAAGGAGAAGGACTTCTTTTCTATGGAACAACAATTATTCCATTTAAGGACAAGTTCGATAAGACCTTGAAGCTGTACAGTTTGATGACTACAAAACCGGAAGAAGTTGAAAAACGAGAGAAAGAAATGGAGGCGGAAAAACATGAAGGAAATCGATAAGATCCGAATCAGGCAGTGGAACCAGGATAATCCTTACATTCAGATGAAAAATCTGGAAAATGCACAGCCTGGATACCGTGTTCATACAGTCAATGATGATCATCATCTGTATGAACTTCCGCTGGAAACACAGAATATTATCCTTGACTGGGTATTCTGGAATTTTTATCCGGCACAGAAAATCTATCCGCATCTTACCAGTGATGATCTGAAAGAAGTTTTGTATAAACGTACCCAGATCCATCTGCACAACAATCAGTTCAAGGAGGCTATGCTGATCAATGGTTTCTGGCCGAGAGATCCGAGTGAATTGAACTGGGTATTTCATATTCAGGCGAGCTCTCCGGCAATCAGGACACAGGCAGATGGTTATCCTGGTATCCCGATTATAGGACGCCAGGAACTGAATGAGTACAGAAAGAAAAGTTGTGCCAGGAGGTGATGACCTATAGCTGGAAAAGAATTTAAAGGCAAAGATAAAAAGGTCGCAAAGATGACCAGAGATGGTCTGACAGAAGAAAATCTCCATGATGGTAGTGTAAAAGATATCAGTCACAGGAGCCGTGGGCGACCGGAAACTAAAGAAGAATTTGTTCCTGAACGGGAACGGAAAAAGGCTGAGAATGAAGATTCAAAATCGGGAAAAGGTAAACGACTGCAGATGGAAAAGATCCGGAAATCTTCTGTCCGGCAGGAAGCTGTTGAGAATACAGTTGAAGTTACACCGGAAGAAAAAGTATCCGGATATCGAAAGAAACTGCATCGCCATGAAAAAATCCCGGATGATGATAACACTCTGAACAGCCAAAAGAAATCCATTCGGAAGAAACAGCTGCAAAAACAGATGACCAAAGAACAGGCAAAAGCCGGAAGATTATCCTTTGATGATGAAGAAAATCAGATGGTGAAAGGTGCTGGCATGAAACCGGGAGGGACAGCCGGGAAGTACATTGCCACACAAGCTGTTATATCTGGCATGAAAGCAGTCACTTCCGAAGAGGAAGAAACAGATGAAAATGCAGGTGTGGAAAGTGCCAGACTTGCAGAGCGTGAAACAGAAGCTGCGTTACGTGGCCTACGTCATGCTCAGATCCGCAGCAAACGAACGGATGTGAAAACCCATCGCAGAGGTTATCGTGAGGCTACTGTAGAAAAGAAACTGAAATTTGGTTCTGCAGAAAGTATGGAAGGAGTCAAACATGTAGAATCGGTAAAGAACGCTGAGCAAAAGAGACATTTCTATAACCGCTTCTTTCAGAAAAAACGATATAAGGATGCATACCGGGCAGCCAGAGCCGGAAAATCCGTTGGCAGTCTAGGTGGAGCAACAACCATTGCCGGTGTCGAGAACATGACGGTAAAAGCAAAGATTGCCTTGAAAGAGATTATAAAGCGTAATCGTGCCATGTTCGCAGGCATCGGTATTTTTGCGCTTCTTTTTCTAGTCATTTCAGTATCTCTGGGGAGCTGCAGTGCTTCTATCGAGGGAGCTGGATCTGTGATTGGTATTACAACGTATCCAAGTTCAGACGAGGATATCTATGCTGCCGAAAACAGATATGCTGCTTTGGAAAGTGCCTTGAACCAGCAGATTAATGAGATGGAACGAAGACATCCGAATTATGACGAGTATCAGTACAACATTGCTGAGATTGGTCATAATCCATACCATCTTATCTCGTATCTTACCGCAAAATATGGGGACTGGACGTACTCAGATGTTGAAAACGAGCTGCAATCTCTTTTTGAAGCACAATATCATCTGAATACAGAAGGTCGAACAGAAACGGTGACAGAAACCAGAAATGTTCGAGTCGGAGAATCATTAGGACAGGTAGTGACCAGCGGATATTGTAACTGTCGAATCTGTTGTGGTGTATGGTCCGGAGGTCCAACTGCTAGTGGTGCATATCCAACTGCAAACCATACCATTGCTGTAGATGCTTCCAATCCATTTGTGCCGATTGGCACTAAGGTAGTAATGAATGGTGTGGAATACACAGTTGAGGATACCGGAGCCTTTGCACGATATGGTGTGCAGTTTGACGTTTACTATGATAACCATGCTGCCGCTTCTGCTCATGGACATCAGACCTGGGAAGCCTATATCGCAGATGACAATGGCAGTCAGGAAGTAACGGTTACCAGTACAAGCACTAAGAAGATTCTATATGTGACACTGACAAATGGAAGCTTTGACGCTGTGGCAAGAGCCAATCTGAATGCGGAGCAGCTGATCATCTATAATGCATTAAATACGACCTATGGAAACAGAAATTATCTGTGGGATGTAAACAATGTGACCAGTGGATCAGGCGGTAATGGAATGAGTTATGAGATTCCACCGGAAGCACTGCAGGATGAAGAATTTGCCCGGATGATCCGAGAAGCAGAAAAATATCTGGGAGTACCTTATGTATGGGGTGGCTACTCTCCATCTGGATTTGACTGCTCAGGTTTCGTATCCTATGTCATTAACCATTGTGGTAATGGCTGGAACTATGGACGGTTGACCGCAGAAGGATTAAGAGGCGTATGTACTTATGTATCACCGGGAGAAGCAAAACCAGGAGATCTGATTTTCTTCCAGGGAACGTATAACACATCCGGTGCAAGCCATGTGGGTATCTATGTCGGTAACAATATGATGATCCATTGCGGGGATCCGATCCATTACTCAAATATCAGCACATCCTACTGGCAGCAACATTTCATGTGCTTTGGAAGACTGCCATAAAGGGGTGAACGAAGGGAGGTGAAAGTTTGAATAAAAAGATTAAAAAATATCTGGATGAGATTGTCAAGACAGAGAAAAAGATCGCGGATCTGCAGCAATATCTTAGGGGTGTCCAGGCTGCATTAAAGCAGGAAGAGGACAATGAGATGATCAGGTGCATCCGTGGTATGAAGATGGATAATGATCAGTTATATGATCTTTTGGATGGCATCCAGAATGGAACAGTTAAATTTCAGGTAAGCAGGGAGTCTGACGATGAAGGTTCAGGCTCCTTTGTATTCACAGAAGAAAATAAGGAGGAATATCAGAATGGTGAAATGGAAGAAAATGAATAAGAAAATGGCAGGACTGCTGTTGGGAGTCATGATGCTTTTTACAGCATCAACCACAGCATTTGCCTATGTGGATGAATCGGCAGAGGCATCCAAAGTAGAGACAATTCAGACGGAACAGTCAACAGACAAAGAAGAGAAAAAGGACGAGGCGACAAACACAAACGAGGTGCTGCCGGAAGATGGAACAGACAAGGGAACTGCATTTACGACACCTGGCAATGGTGAAGTCAAGGATGACATTACCGATGATTCCACAAAGGAATTTCTTACGGTTACAACGAAGAATAACAACACTTTCTATATCGTGATCGACCGTAGTGCCACATCACAGAATGTCTATATGTTATCCCAGATTGATGAGAATGATCTGTCCGAATTTCTGGATAAAGACAGCACTGCTACTGTCGTAACACCACAGCCAGATAAATCAAAGGTAGTGCTGGATGAAACAAATAATGAGGATGTAGACAAGGAAGCTACCATTGATCCGGAGAAAACAGCATCTGCAAAAACCAATATGGGTGCAATGGCAACAATCCTGATTTTGGCTCTCGGCGGTGTGGCAGCTTACTACTACTTCAAGATCTATAAACCTAAAAAAGAGGAAGATGAGGATGATCAGCCGGAAGGTTTGGAAACAGGTGGACTGGAAGAAGTTCCGGATGAGGAAGAGTCTGAAGACGAAGATTTTGAAGAAAATGAAAAATAAATAAACTTTTTTAGTGGAGGGGGCTGTAAAACATGCTCTCTCCGTTTCGTTATATGAAGGAGGTAATACATCATGTATTTAGTAATTGCAGAAAAACCAAGTGTATCAAGAGCAATCGCAGAAGTGATTGGAGCACAGGAACGAGAAGACGGATATTTACAAGGAACCGACTGTATGGTCAGCTGGTGCTTCGGACATCTGGCAGAATATGTTTCACCGGATGCTTACGATGAGAAATTTAACCAGTGGAGATATGAAGATCTCCCGATCATCCCGAAAGACTGGAAAGTTACAGTCTCAGAAGATAAGAAAGATCAGTTCTATATCTTAAAAAGACTGCTCAACAGTCCGGAAATTGAATACGTCGTAAATGCCTGTGATGCCGGACGTGAAGGAGAATTAATCTTCAAACATGTCTATGACTTATCCGGAAGTAAAAAGCCGGTGAAACGATTATGGATCAGTTCTCTGGAAGATTCAGCAATCCTTGATGGAATGCAGCATCTGAGATCCGCAGAGGAATACCGACATCTGGCCGAAGCTGCTGTATGCCGTTCTCAGGCTGACTGGCTGGTAGGAATGAATGCAACCAGAGCTTACACCACAAAGTACTTCAAAAAGCTGACCGTTGGAAGGGTTCAGACACCGACACTTGCCATGTTGGTGGAACGTGCCGGACAGATCAGCAATTTCCAGAAAGAAAAGTATTTCAATGTGGAACTCGATTGTGATGGAATTCCGGCTGTAAAGCCAAAAATCTTTGATCCGGATGAGGCGGAACAGTTAAGAAGTAGATGCCAGGGAAGTGAAGCTATTGTCACAGCAGTAAAAGAAACGGAAAAGAAAGTAAAAGCACCAAAGCTTTATGATCTGACCACACTGCAGAGAGAAGCAAACCGTATCTACGGAATGACAGCCAAACAGACACTGGATACCGCTCAGAGCCTGTATGAAAAGAAACTGATCACTTATCCAAGAACGGACAGCCAGTATCTGACCGAAGATATGGAGCAGACAGCAAGAAATGTGGTTCGTCAGATTTATGAGAAATATCAACTGACAGGTCCGTTTGATCAGCCGGAGCAGCCAGATGTGAAGAAAGTCATGAATAACAGCAAGGTGACAGATCACCATGCAATCATTCCAACGATGGAACTTGCATCCTGCCATCTGGATGAATTGAAATCCTGGGAAGAAAAGATTCTTTTCCTGATTGCAGTCCATACGGTCATGGCAATGAGTAAGGATCACATTTACCAGGAAACAGAGATTGAAGTGGAATGCCAGGGAGAAATCTTCAAAGCAAAAGGAAGAACTGTGTTGCAGGATGGATGGAAACTCTTTGAAAACTGCTTCAAGAATAAGGATCGCATGGCAATCGTAGATCCGGATCAGGAAATGAAAGAGAGGATGCCGAAAGTAACCCAGGGACAGACTTTCTATGCTGTAGCTGCAGAAAAGACAGAACATTTTACATCGCCACCAAAACCATACAGTGAAGATACTCTCCTTGCAGCAATGGAAACTGCTGGAAATAAGGAATTCGATGAAGACACAGAAAAGAAAGGATTAGGAACTCCGGCAACAAGAGCTGGTATCATCGAAAAACTGATCTATTCCCAGTATGCCACCCGAAAAGGGAAACAGATCCTTCCAACAGATGATGGAAAAGTCCTTGTGGAGATCCTGCCAGACTTTCTGAAATCTGCAAGTATGACTGCAGAATGGGAAAATCAGCTGCTCTTGATGGAGCATGGAGAGATTGCACCGGAACAGTTTATGACCGAGATCAAAAACATGCTGACCATGATGCTGAATGGATGCGATGCGATTTCCGAAGAAGAAACAAGAAGATTTCAGACCAGAGAAAGCATTGGAACATGTCCGGTATGTGGAAGCCTGGTATATGAAAGCAAAACCAACTTCTATTGTAGCAACCACGATTGTCACTTTGCTCTCTGGAAAGATAACCGCTATCTGCAGAGCATGGAAAAAACCATGGATAAAAAGATGGCTGCAGAATTTCTGAAAAGTGGATGTGTGCATGTAAAAGACCTGTATTCCAGAAAGAAGAATATGTACTTTGAGGCAGATCTTCATATGGATGCAGATGAAACCGGAAGGGTGAATTTTTCTTTATCCTTTCCCAAAAAGAAACCAAAAAACAAAAGCAAAAAGAAATAAGAAAACAGATTAGAGGAGGAAACGAAGAATGAATTTTAATGAATTTGTAAATGAAGTAAAGGACAATATCAGACTCTTTTTACCGAAGGATTATGAGAATGCCGAGGTGTCAACGATGGAGTGTCAGAAACTGAACCGTGCCTATACGGGATTGATGGTGAGAAAAGAAGGGGAGATGCTTACTCCAACAATTAATCTTAACCAACTGTATGAAGCATATAAAGCACAGCCTGGCGTAACAATGGAAACTGTATGTAGAAAGATTGCAGATATAGTCATTGAGGCACCGATACAGGTTGATCTGAAATCCATTTTAAATTATGAAGATGTGA
>ERZ772820.1019-NODE-1019-length-23725-cov-41.683354_pt1 | contig 23725 bp, 12 predicted proteins | sample MGYA00511377_ERZ772820 | MGnify/ENA primary metagenome ERZ772820 (study PRJEB29015, sample SAMEA2737684) | human gut metagenome | biome: human gut; feature: human-associated habitat; material: faeces | place: China | collected 2012 ... | reverse complement strand
GCTGCTCTGTCTGCGGAACGGTTATCAAAGCGCAGGAAGAGATTCCCGCCAAGGGGCATACCGAGGTCATCGACCCGGCGGTTGAGGCGACCTGTACGACGCCCGGTAAGACCGAGGGTAAGCATTGCTCCGTCTGCAATGAAATTCTGGTAGCACAGACTGAGATTCCCGCCAAGGACCACAGTTGGGATGAGGGCAAGATCACGACCTCTCCTACCTGTGAGAACGCCGGTGTCAAGACCTATACCTGCACAGTTTGCAATGCAACCGAGACCAAAACAATCGACGCGACTGGGCATACCCCTGTTGATGTTGCGGAACAGCCCGCTACCTGCACCGAGGCTGGTCATAAAGCCGGTACGAAGTGCTCTGTCTGCGGCGCTACGATGTCCGGTATGGAAGAGATCCCCGCCAAGGGACACACCGAGGCCATCGATCCGGCAGTTGCACCTACCTGCACCGAGCCCGGCAAGACCGAGGGTAAGCATTGCTCCGTCTGCAACGAGGTCATCGTTGCGCAGGAAGTGATTCCCGCCAAGGGTCATACCGAGGTCATCGACCCGGCAGTTGCACCTACCTGCACCGAGCCCGGCAAGACCGAAGGCAAGCACTGCTCTGTCTGCAATACTGTCCTCGTTGCGCAGGAAGTGATCCCTGCCAAGGGTCACACCGAGGTCATTGATCCGGCAGTTGCACCTACCTGCACCGAGCCCGGCAAGACCGAGGGCAAGCACTGCTCCGTCTGTAACGAGGTCATCGTTGCACAGACTGAGGTTCCCGCGACCGGCCACACCGAGAAGGCCGTTGCGGGCAAGCCCGCGACCTGCACCGAAACGGGTCTGACGGATGGCATCAGCTGCTCTGTCTGCGGAACGGTTATCAAAGCGCAGGAAGAGATTCCCGCCAAGGGCCACAGCTGGGATGAGGGCGAGATCACCACCGCCGCTACCTGCGAGAACGCCGGTGTCAGGACCTACACCTGCACAGTTTGCAATGCAACCAAGACCGAAGCAATCGACGCGACTGGACATACTCCGGTTGAAGTTGCGGAACAGCCCGCTACCTGCGAGGAACCCGGTCACACGGCGGGTACCAAGTGCTCCGTATGCGATGCAATTCTCTCCGGTATGGAAGAGATCTCCGCAACCGGTCATACCGAGGTCATCGACCCGGCAGTTGCACCTACCTGCACCGAGCCCGGCAAGACCGAGGGTAAGCATTGCTCCGTCTGCAACAAGGTCATCGTTGCACAGGAGGAAATCCCCGCCAAGGGTCATACCGAGGTTACCGACCCGGCAGTCGAGCCTACCTGCACCGAGCCCGGCAAGACCGAGGGCAAGCACTGCTCCGTCTGCAACGAGATTCTTGTTGCACAGGAGACGATTCCCACCATCGCCCACACCGAGGTCATCGATGCGGCTGTTGCGGCTACCTGTACCAAGACTGGCCTGACCGAGGGCAAGCACTGCTCCGTCTGTAACGAGGTACTCGTTGCACAGGAAGTTGTTCCCGCCAAGGGTCACACGGAAGAGATTCGTGACGCCAAGGAAGCTACGCTTACCGAGAACGGCTACACCGGCGATACCTACTGCTCCGTTTGTGATGAGCTGCTGGAAGCGGGTACAGTGATCCCCAAGACCGGCGTGACCATTACTTGGATCATCGTGGACGGCGAGACTCGCACCGAAACCTCTGCAATTTATGCAAAGGGCACAATCCCTGCCTATGATGGCGAGACCACAAAGGAAGAAACCCCTCGTTACACTTATTCCTTTGCCTGGGATAGGAAAATCGTTGAAGCCACTGAGGACACTACATACACGGGAACCTTCACAGCTAATGGTAAGGACGGCCTGTGCATTGAGGGCGACGATACCTTCTGGATCAAGAATGGCCAAAATGTCGAATTCCCCGGCCTGATCCGTATCGATGTAGGCACTGATGGGGCGACGCACTACCACTACTATTACTTCGGCGAGGATGGCAAGGCTGTCAAGGACGGCAACTACAAGGTGGACAAGAACAATGGACTGCCTTTGCCGTGCTATCGGTATCGCTTCGACGCCAACGGCATTATCGAGCACGATGAGGATACCAGCAAGAATGGCATCTGCGAGGGCGACGGCTCCAAGTTCAACTACATCGACGGCGTCAAGGTCGGTGAAGGCCTGATCCGTGGTGAAGATGGAAAGCTTTACTATGCCAGAACCTCTACCGGTGAGATCGTCATGGGTAGAAGCTACTGGGTCGCCAAGACCAATGGAATTTACTCCCTTGAACCCGGCTGGTACTCCTTCGATGCCAATGGTGTGCTGCAGATCAACGGCTTCGTTGAAGTGAATGGTGATATGTATTACTACTACGAGGACTGCACACTGGCCAAGGGCTTCACGAAGATCGGCAAGGACTACTACTTCTTCAACGCCCGCAGCGGCAAGATGTACAAGGACGCCAACATGTGGGTTGCCGGTGACAACGCATACGGCTTCGTGGGCGGTATGTACTACTTCGATGCCGACGGCAAGATGGGCGTGCCCAATCTGGAGACCGGCGTCAGGAAGATCGTGGGGGAGGACGGCAAGCTGTACTTTACCATTGACGGCGCCCGTATGTACAGCGGTCTGTATGAGTTGGAAGGTGCGTATTATTACGCCCTCTCTAACGGTCAATTGGTGGTAGACGGCGTGGCCTATATTGATGCAAAGCCGTTGAAGGACGGCGAAGGCTGGTACGGCTTTGACGCAGGCGGCAAGCTGATCATGACCGGCTTCGTTACCGGCGATGACGGCTACACCTATTACTACAATAACGGCGAACGCGCTAGAGGCTTTACGAAGATCGGCGAGGACTATTACTTCTTCAACGCGCGCAGCGGCAAGCTGTATAAGGACGCTACCCTGTGGGTCGGTACAAACGATTTGGGTATCGAGGTTGGTATGCACTACTTCGGCACTGACGGTAAGATGACCAAACAGTTGAGCTGATCCAGAGCTTTACAGCCCGGTAAAGAAACACAAACCGCGCATGCAGTCCCTTACAGGGGACTGCATGTGCGGTTCAGCCGGACACAAAGAGACGCGGAAATAATGAGAGAAAGGGATGGCTTATGAACAGAGCGAGAAGATCAAAGCTGCTGGCGCTGGTCATGGCAGCGGTCATGCTGCTCAGTCTGCTTCCAATCTCCGCCTTTGCGGAGGAGCTGACAGACGACGGCAGCACGGCAGGTACGACGGCAGGCATAACTGCCGAACAGACGGGGGACGAGCCTGCGGCGCCTCAGGAGGGCGAGCAGGACAAGGTGGAGCCTGCGGCGCCTCAGGAGGGCGAGCAGGACAAGGTGGAGCCCGCGGCGCCTCAGGAGGGCGAGCAGGACAAGGTGGAGCCTGCGGCACCTCAGGAGGGCGAGCAGGACAAGGTGGAGCCCGCGGCCCCGCAGGAGGGCGAGCAGCAGGAGGGGGACTCCTCTCCGGCGGACGGCGCGGAGGGGGATCCGGCAGAATCTGCTCCGGAACCGATTACGGCATACAAGGATTTTATCGATTCACTGACAACACTTGAAACATACGCAAGCGCCTTTGTGCGGGAACATCCCGAAGAGGAAGCCGTGGCGCTTGTGATCAACTATATCCGCTGCGGCGTTAAGAAGTATACCTCCGGTACATGGACGACGTTCTGCGGCTCGGAGAAGACGGCGTTTACCAGCTATGTGGCGGAAAAGGACGCAGAGAACAACACCAGCGCCGGCCGCCTCCGCAGCTTGGGCGAGTTTACACTGCCTAACGGCAATACCGTGGAATTTGCCCATATGTTCGGCGCTATGGATATGTCGTATCACACCAAGATCCAGAGCACGGCGGATCTGGGAAGCTGGGCCGGCGACATTTGCGATCTGGTGCAGCTGACCACCAATGGCGGCGTTACCGGCACGGTGGAGGAGATGGCGGAGGAGATCCGCACCAAAAATGACAAGTACTTCCTCCATGACGTGCCGGACGTACATTCCTTCGGCATTCTGGACCTGTACGGCGACCTGGATGCGTTCTATATCCTGAAGAAGCTGGATGGCAGCACGACCATCAGCGCCATCATGAAGAGCTACTATACCCAGAACCTGACAGATGAGATCCGGGTCAAGTTCTTCCTGGAGAATCGCTTTAACGGCGTGTCCACAAAGGAGGACATCCGTGCGGCGATCTATGACACCTACTGTGGCAATGAGGGTATTCGCACACTGGAGCGCAGCTATGTCCCGGATGGCGTAAATCCTGATCTGCGGCAGGCCTGCTGCTACGCGTTTGCGGATTATCTGTTCCTTACGGCAGGCGCCCAGATGACGAACCCCTACTATCAGGTCTTCTCCAGCAAGACCTCCATGCTGGCGCCCGGCGTCACGCAGGAGATCAAGATGGCGCAGACGCAGGACGATCGGCAGATCGTGTACTATATCGCCACAGCGGACGTCTCCCGCGATGATGTGGATGTCTATGCGAACTACGGCGACAACGACGGCTCTCAGATCAAGATGGTCCGCGTGACGGATCAGATGAAGGCGGCGGAGAAGAACCACTCCGACCCCACCGACCCGCGCTACATCCCCAATTACAGTGCCGTGGTGGGTATCAACGGCGACTTCTACAATATGAGCAACGGCTGGCCCTCCGGCGCCCTTGTGATGGAGGGTGTCGAGTATAGCGGCGTGGGCAGCGAGAACTTCTTCGGCATCCTCAAGAATGGAACGCCGATCATCGGCGGCAAAGAGGAGTGGAATGCCCACAAGGGCGAGATCCAGGAGGCAATCGGCGCCAATATTTGGCTGGTCAAGGACGGTAAGATCGCCATTACCAACACCTCGAACTACTATACCCAGCGCGCACCTCGCAGCTGCGTGGGCATCACCTATGACGGACGTGTTGTCCTGATGGCGCTGGATGGCCGGCAGGATCCCTTCTCCGCAGGTGGCAGCAACATTGAGATTGCACAGATCATGCTGGATGCCGGCTGTGTCTCGGCGGTCAATCTGGACGGCGGCGGCTCTACGACCTTTGCAACAAAGGCGGAGGGTTCTAATACCATCACCGTGACCAACCGCCCGTCTGACGGCTACGAGCGCTCTGTCAGCTCGTCTCTGATGGTGGTGTCTACTGCCAAGCCCTCCAACGTGTTCGACCATGCTGTCATCGCTGCGGACTACGATTATCTGACCGTCGGGACGGAGCTGGAGATGCGGGTTTCCGGCGTTACGGCGACCGGCGGCGCCATCGCCCTGCCGGAGGGCACCAAGCTGACAGTATCCGATGAAAGCATTGGCACGCTGCAGGACAACGTGTTTACCGCAGCGGGGCTGGGCGACGTGCAGATCAAGCTGGAGGCTGCGGACGGCGGCGTGCTGGGTACCAAGACCCTGCACATTGTGGAGGCAACGGAGCTGAGATTCACCAGAGACACGGTGAACATGATCTACGGCGAGCCGACGGAGCTGCCGCTGGAGGCATCCTACAACGGGAATCTGGTCAAGATCAACCCCGCGGATGTGACGTTTGGCTATCTGAAGATCACGCTGACCTCCATCGGTGAGCTGGAGGGTGGTCAGGTCAACACCACCAAGACGGAGCTTGTGTTTGACTATCCCGAGGCTGGTTCTGCCTCCGGCTTTGCCTTTACGCCCAACGCGGAAGGCAAGCTGCGCACACTGACGATCGGTGCGGTGCTTAAGACCAAGCTTCCTGCATTCCAGCAAACGATCAATGCGGAGTTTGCTAAGGCCTACCAGGCGGCTAAGGCAAACGGCGCCTCCGATGAGGAAGCTGCGATCCAAGCCCAGACCATCGCCATCAACAAGGCGCTGGAACTGGCGGCGAAGACCACAGCGTATTTCTACCGCAATGACGAGGCGAACTTTGATTTCAACCATGCCACCGGCGGCAGCGGCCTGCTGGCATGGAACCGCAGTGCATCCAACGCAAACTATAAGGCGGAGGATGCCACGTATTATCTGATCGATTCCAATGCGGGAACGGAGATCTCCTACACATTTGCCGTGGATATGTCCAAGGTGGCCATCCCTGAAAAGCTGACGAAGCTGCTGTATATGCTGCCCGGCGGCGATCAGGAGGGTCGGACTGCGTGGGACTTCCTGCTCCAGCTTGCAGAGCGTATCAGCCCGCTGACCACAGTTACCATCACGCTGACTGCGCCGGAGGGCGTCACGATCGACACCACCGAGCTGCGTCTGGCAAACGAGTACTTCAGCTTGACCTCCGCAGAGGTTGAGAACAACAAGCTGACGGTCGTCTGCAACTTCATTCAGCAGGGTGAGCCCATTAACCCCTCAACTGCAAATCCGCTGTGCGTACTCAGCGGCTTGAAGCTGATCCCGACGGACGGGGCGGCTTGGGATGAAGACGGCAAGTTCACCTGCACGGTCAGCGGCGATCTGGCGTATGACATCTATGCACACTTCCATGTGCTCAAGTCGATGGCACAGCGTGAGGATTTCCAGCAGCAATACGGTCTGTATCCCTACGACAACAGTGAAAACCTGAGCGGGGACTACGGCGCCCATTTCTTCAGCACGATCACTGATTTCACGGATACCTTCTCCCTGAAGCAGAACAGCAAGGACGGCTGGATCAAGGAGGATGGATGCTGGCGCTACTACCGGAACGGTGCTGCGCTGACCGGCGTGCAGAAGCTGCCCAGCTACACCGCCGGTGAAGCCGGTGAATTCTGGTATGACCTCGGCACAGACGGGATCGCCGACGAGAAGCTGACGGGCCTGTTTGAAAAGGACGGCAAGCATTACTTTGCACGCTTCGGAACGCTGGCTTCCGGCTGGCAGTCGATCGTGGCCGAGGATGGCGAGTCGTACTTCTACTATTTTGACCCCACCACCTTTATCATGTATACGGGCGTCCAGACGATCAAGGGCCTGACGTATACCTTCAACGAGCAGGGACAGCTGGTAAGAGGCGCGTTCCGCACCACCGAGGAAGGAACCAAATACTTCGTCGCGGGCGAATCTGTGTTCCGCCGTTTCGTGACGCTGGAGGAGGGTACCTATTGGCTGGATGTCAAGGGCTATGTGGCGTACGGCAATGCACCTACCGTGACGGATAACGTGATGGACATTACGTGGTACCACTTCGATGAGAAGACCGGTCTGCTGACGGGTCTGTGCAGCGGTTTCCTGGACTACCGCGGCGAGAAGTACTGGTGCGATGAGAACGGAAAGGTGTACTACGGCCTGATCAACGTGGATGACGGTATTATCTTTACGGGCACATGGGGTCTGGTGTACACCTCCAGAAGCTGCTATGTCGATAAGGACACCAACCAGTGCGGGTGTGAACTGGAGACAGGCAGATACTGGTGCGACGCGAACGGCTACATCCTCAAGGACGGCTTTGCGGACATTGACGGGAGCACCTACTACTTCACCGACTACGTTCACGCCAAGGGGTTCACGAAGATCGGTAACGACTACTACATTTTCAATGCCGGAAACGGCAAGATGTATAAGGATGCCACCATGTGGGTCGGTGCCAATGACTACGGCATTGAGGGCGGTATGCACCACTTCAATGCAGACGGCAAGATGTTCGTTCCCGATACGGTCAATGGTAAACGGGAGATCGTCAATGAGAACGGCAAGCTGTACTTTACCATTGACGGCGTGAAGATGGTCAACGGTCTGTATGAGCTGGACGGCGAATACTACTACGCCCAGAACAACGGCGAGCTGGCAGTCAACAAGTCCGTCTATGTGGAGACCACGGAGCCGAGCGGCAACGGCTGGTACGGCTTTGATGCAGAAGGTAAGCTCATTAAGAACGGCTTTGTGACCGGCGGCGGAAAGACCTTCTACTACGCCGATGGCGTGCGTGCCAAGGGCTTGACGAAAATCGGCGAGGACTACTACTTCTTCAACGCCGGCAGCGGCATGATGTATAAGGACGCCACCATGTGGGTGCCCGCCAACAACTACGGTGTCGAGATTGGTATGCACTACTTCGATGCCGACGGCAAGATGTTCGTCCCCAATCTGGAGACCGGCGTCAAGAAGATCGTCGAGGAGAACGGCAAGCTGTACTTCACCATTGACGGCGTGAAGATGGTCAATGGCCTGTATGAGTTGGACGGCGCTTACTACTTCGCGCGCTACGATGGTGCGCTTGTGACCAGTGGCTCTGCATATGTGGAGACCAATCTGTTCAGCGGCAAGGGCTGGTATGGCTTTGGCGCGGACGGCAGGCTCATTAAGACGGGCTTTGTGACCGGCGACGGAAAGACCTTCTACTACGCTGACGGCGTGCGCGCCAAGGGGTTCACGAAGATCGAAAACAGCTACTACATTTTCAACGCGCGCAGCGGCATGATGTACAAGGACGCCAACATGTGGGTTCCCGCCAATGATTACGGTGTGGAGCCGGGTATGCACTACTTCGATGCCGAGGGTAAGATGTTCGTTCCCGACACGGTCAATGGTAAACGGGAGATCGTCAGTGAGAACGGCAAGCTGTACTTCACCATCGACGGTGTGAAGATGGTCAATGGCCTGTATGAGTTGGACGGCGATTACTACTTCGCGCAGAATAACGGCGAGTTGGCAGTCAACAAGTCCGTCTATGCGGAGACCACGGAGTTGAGCGGCAACGGCTGGTACTACTTCGGCACAGACGGCAAGTTCGTCAAGACCGGCTTCGTTACCGGCGGCGGAAAGACCTTCTACTACGCTGACGGCGTGCGCGCCAAGGGCTTGACGAAAATCGGCGATGACTATTACCTTTTCAATGCCGGCAGCGGCATGATGTACAAGGACGCCAACATGTGGGTTCCCGCCAATGATTACGGTGTGGAGCCGGGCATGCACCACTTCAATGCCGACGGCAAGATGGCAGTCTGAGCAAACGCCATATAGCGGCATAAGCAACATTTGAACAGTGCGGGGCTTCACGGTGCCCGTGAAGCCCCGCACAAATTGTATGGTATGAGAATGGAAACTTTAGTTGTGGCAGTCGACCAGCGTGACTACTCGCTGGCAGAGAGAATGAATCTGCAGACGGATACATTGGTCGGCAACCAAGGCCAACGCACCTCCAGAGAAGAAATTTTCTTGCGAAATGTAAAAGTGACCTATTTGAATACGGTTGAGCGCGGAGTGGGCCGGAACCGGAACACGGTTTTGCAGAATGCGACCGCGGATATATGCGTATTGGCTGATGACGATATGACATTTGTAGATGGCTACCCGCAGATCGTGGAAAGAGCGCTTGAGGAGTGTCCCAAGGCCGATGTGCTGATTTTCAACCTGATCGAGAAACGGCCTCGACGCTATATAAATACGAAAATAAAACGGATCCACAGGTATAACTATGCGAAATACGGCGCGGCGCGGCTGGTGATCCGGCGTCAACGAATCATGGACGCGGGGATCGCCTTCAGCACCCTGTTTGGCGGCGGAGCGCGCTATGGATCCGGTGAAGATACCATTTTTTTGAAGGAATGCTTAGATAAGAGGCTGCGGCTGTACGCCGTTCCCTATGCGATCGCTGAGATAGATCAAGATGCCGCATCCAGCTGGTTTACAGGGTATACCGAGAAGTACTTTTATGATAAGGGCGCGCTGTATGCCAGTCTGTATCCGCGGATATGGAGGATGATCGCGGTAAGATTCCTGCTTCGGCACAGCAACACCTATAAGAACCACATGCCCTTTGGGGTAGCCCTGAAGAGTATGCTGCGTGGCGGAACAGATTTTCCGGCGGAGAGAAAGAGGTATGGCGAATGCGGTTCAGCATAGTTGTTCCCGTGTACAATACAGAGAAGCTTCTGGGGGACTGCGTAGGCTCAGTCCTGGCGCAGACCTACACAGATTGGGAATTGCTGCTGGTGGACGATGGTTCCACAGATGGAAGCGGGACGCTGGCGGACTCCTTTGCCAAGCTGGATGGACGTATTCATGCGTATCATCAGGAGAATACCGGACAATTTTTTGCCAGACGCGCCGGGATCGACCGGGCAGTGGGGGACTATGTTCTTTTTCTGGACAGCGACGACACATTCACAGACGACTGTCTGGAGAAGGTGGAGGCGGCGTTAAGGCGGCAGGCGGCGGATATTGTGATGTTTGCCGGAAAAATTATCAAAGACGGACAGGAGTCTGGCGGATATATCGGCAGGATATCCGAGGAGGCTTGCAGCGTGCAAACGGACTGGCTCAAGGAAAAGCTGATCGCGTCGCATGAGTTGAGTTCCTTATGGCTGAAGGCATATCGGAGGGCACTGTTTGAAGACGACCACCACGATTACGCCGCCTTTAGGGGAGTGCATTGCGGGGAGGATAAGGCACAGCTGCTTTATCCGGTAACACGCGCCGGGAGCATAATATATATCCCAGACTGCCTTTACCAATACTACCACCGCGAAAACAGCATTATGCATGGATTTGCGATCGGTACGATCCAAAGAATGATGGCAAATGAGATGTATTCACTGCTCTATCAGTATATGCAGGAGTGGGGGATGGACAGTCCCGGATATCAGAAGCAGGCTGGGGTATATTATCTGAGAAATTATCTGTCAGTTTACTTTGAACTGCGCAAGCGCTGTGTCACGCGGCAGGAGCGGCGGGAATTCCGGTGCTATCCTTGGAAAACGGCTGTCGACAGAGCGGCTCTCCGCTATTGCTTCAGCAATGCGCTTACTGCAAAGGAAAAGATCAGGCTGCTGGCGGCGGTACTACATATATAACGGGAGACGCAGACAGATCCATGAATGAGCAGGAAAAGAAGTCAAGACGGAATATTGTTACCACACTGGCCAGCCAGCTTGTTGCGACAGCCTGCGGGATCGTTGTACCCCGCATACTGATCGGCTCCTTCGGCTCGGAGGCCTATGGCATCTCTGTCTCCATCACGCAGTTTCTATCCTACATCACACTGTTGGAGGGCGGTATTGGCGGGGTAGCCAGAGCGGAGCTATACGGCCCTCTGGCCCGCAAGGATCAAAAAGGGATCAGCACGGTTTACCACGCGGTGCGGCGTTTTTTCTACTATGTCGCCGCGTTCTTCCTCGTATACAGTCTGGTGCTGGGCGCGTTCTACTATGACATTGCCCGGGTCACGATTTTCTCCAGACTCTATGTTTTCGGCCTCGTTCTGGCCATCGGACTGACGACGCTGGCCAAATATATGGGTGGTCTGGCGAATCTGACATTGCTCGCCGCCGACCAAAAGCAGTATATCAACAACGTGATCACGATCGGCATCACGCTTATCAATACGCTGGCAATCGTCATCCTGACGGGAAACGCGTGTGACCTGATCTGGGTGAAGTTGGGCAGCAGCCTGATTTTTGTCGTTCGTCCGCTGCTGTATGCCGTCTATGTAAAAAAACACTATCACCTCCCCAAGATGGGAAAGGGCGAAGCGGTTCTTACACAGAAATGGACGGGAATCAGCCAGCATATTGCATACTTTTTGCACACCAACACGGATGTTGTCCTGCTGACGCTGTTCGCAAACGCTCGGCTGGTCGCGGTATATGCCGTATACAGTATGGTCGTCAGCAGTATCCGGGCGATCGCGGAGGCCTCGGCGGGCGGTATGGAGGCAGCCTTTGGCGCGCTGATCGCAAAGGGGCAGATAGAGGCGCTCCGGAAGGCGTATTACCGCTATAAGGTGCTGCTCACCGCCGTTACGACGGCCTTGTTCTGCTGCACGGGAATTCTGATCGTGCCGTTTGTACGGCTCTATACAACTGGTATAACGGATGCGGATTATATACAGCCTGTATTTGCGGTCATCCTGCTGACGGCAGAGGCTGTCAATTGTCTGATCCTGCCGTGTGCCAGCCTGCCCATTGCAGCAAACCACATCCGGCAGACGAAATGGGGCGCGTATGGCGAGGCGGCGATCAACATTCTCCTGTCCTGCCTGCTGATCCAGTGGGATCCGCTGATGGGCGTTGCGCTGGGAACCCTGATCGCGACGCTTTTCCGGGGCGTGTTTTATATGATCTATTCATCGCGGCATATTCTCCGTGTGCCGGCATATAGGAGCATACTGGTGCTTTTGGGCGCCCTGTTACTGCTGGAGGCCGGGATTGTAGGGGGGAATCACCTGATCGCCCATGTGGAGATCGGGAACTACCTCCAGTGGATACTCTGGGGCGCGGTTACGTTTGCCACTGTTTCTGTACCCGTAGGCGCCGCTGCGTACTTCGGCATGAAACGGCGTTCCTGAGGGCTTCGCAGCAGAGAGCGGAGAGAACGACATCGGTTGAGGGAGCTTGAACGGCAGATGAAACATGTGCTGATCGTCAATAACAATATGCATATCGGCGGCGTGCAAAAGGCGCTGGTCAACCTGCTGCATGAAATACACGGCGACTATGAGGTCACGCTGCTGCTGTTCTATGCGGGTGGTGAGTTGTGCGTAGAGATCCCTGAGGATGTACAGGTGATCACAGCGAGGTCACCATTTCGGTATTGGGGCATGACGAGGCACGATGCCGTCGGCTTGAAGGACAGGCTGGCGCGCACCTTCTGGGCGGCGGCGACCCGCCTGCTGGGGCGGGGAGCCGTGCTGCGTCTGGCGTATCCGCTGCAAAAGAAGCTGGGCGACTATGACGCCGCAGTATCCTATCTGCACAGCGGGCCGCTCCGCACGTTCTACGGCGGGTGCAATGAGTTTGTCCTGCGCTGTGTGAGGGCGAAAAGGAAGGTCACCTTCCTGCATTGTGATTTTGAAAAAATACACGCCGCGTCTCCGTATAATATGCGGATATATCAGCAGTTTGACGGGATCGCGGCCTGTTCATCCGGGTGCAGGGATTCGTTCCTGCGAGCCTTTCCCCAACTGGCGGATAAGACGACGGTGACGCGAAACTGCCAGAATTATCCGCAGGTGCGGCGTCTGGCGCAGAACGCGCCGGTCACACTGCCCACGGGCAGGCTGAACATTGTTACGGTGGCTCGGTTCGGGAAAGAAAAAGGGATCCTGCGGGCGATCCAGGCTGTCGCGGCGCTCGGTGAAAAAGCCAACGCGCTCCACTACTATCTGATCGGGGATGGGGCGGAGTATGCGCTGGCGGAGGAGCAGATCGCGGCGCTGGGACTGACGGAGACGATCACCCTGCTGGGCGAGCTTGCAGTCCCATACGGCTATATGCAGGCGGCGGATGTGCTGCTGATCCCTTCGTTCTCCGAGGCTGCGCCGATGGTGATCGGGGAGGCCGCCTGTTTGGGGACGCCTATTTTGACCACGGAGACCTCGTCGGCCCGTGAAATGGTAGAGCAGCCCGGCTTGGGCTGGGTATGTGAAAATACAGTGGAGGGGATTCGAACCGGACTCGAAGAGCTGTTGTCCCGGCCGGAAGCCCTTCAGGAGGAGCGTGCGCATATGCAGGCATTGGCATTTGACAATACCTGTGCGCGGAAACAATTTGCGGAGTTGATAGAGCAAGATGCTGACAGATAGAATTTCCAATATGCAAGGCGCAGAACCAAGCGTTCAAAAGCGCGGTCACGCGGGGTGGATGCTGGCAGGCTGCGTGGCCATTTCGGTCGTGCTCTGTTATGGGCAGATCAGCAACAGCAAGGCTGTGATCGGCCTGTGCCTTCTGGCGTTTTTGGGAGTTGTCGTCTTGGCGTGCAGAAAAAATGCCGTGCTGGCGGTCTTGCTGTACTTCCTGCCCTGGAGCCCTCTGCTGCGGCTGGATAATAAGAGTTTCTCCTTTTTTACCATTGCGCTGCTGCTGGTATGCCTCCTATACTGCGTGAAGAGCCGCCTGTCGTTTAATACGTATCAGTCGGTGCTTGCGTTTTTCCTGGTACTTCTGACAGTGACAGCGAAGCTACTGCAGGGAAATCCGATTCAGAACAACTATCTGGCTTTCGTACTGATGCTGTTCCTGTTGCCCGGAGTAGTGGAGGGCGGCCGCATGGGATCCTTCAAAGAGGTCACGTTGTTTTTTGCGGTGGGTATCATCGCGGCGGCGCTGATCGCGCAGCAGACAGCCGGCCTTCCGAACATATCAAAATATATCAACGTACACGCCTATTTAAGCATCACGCGCCGCTCCGGCTTTTATGGCGACCCCAACTTTTACGCGGCGCATATCACGGCGTGCATGGCGGGCGTACAGCTTTTGCTGAGCCGCGAGGAAAAGCGCACACACCAGCTGGCCCAACTGCTTGTATTGGTTCTGCTGCTCTATTGCGGATTGCTTTCCGCTTCCAAGTCCTTTGTGGTCGTTACGGCGGGACTGTTTCTTGTATGGGTGCCAATTTTGCTGGAGAAGGGGCGTTGGTCCAGCAAATTCCGGTTGCTGGCCGGCGTATTGTGTGCGGGGGCAGTGGTTCTGTCGTCCTCAGCCTTTGAGCCACTTTTCGAGATCATAGCCGAGCGATTTTCCTATTCGGCCAATGTCTCACAGCTGACAACAAAGCGTACAGATCTGTGGATGGATTATCTGAATGAGTTCGCGCACAATATACCGCTGACGCTGCTGGGGCAGGGCTACACATCCGTTACGCTGCACGGCTGGGCTTCCCACAACACGATCATACAAAGCGTGTTTCAGTTTGGACTGCTGGGTGTTCCGCTGCTTACTGCGTGGGTCGTCCTGACATTGAAGGATGTGCAGCGAAAACTGGGGGACAGCCGTCCCAAGTGGACCTATACGCTGCTCATGCTCGTCGGCGTTGTGTTGCCGTGGTTCGCACTGGATATCCTGTTTTTTGACGAGTTTTTCCTTTTACCGATCTATGTGGTCTTGGGGAGCAATTACGCAAAAGAACCATGACGCCGTGCGGCCGTCGGCGAACCGGGGGGGTGGCGCGATGCAAAACTTTCGGGAAGCTTTTCCGGCTGCCTCTTGACAAACAGGGGTATTTTGTTATAATAACGGAGGTTCCGTTCGCGAGCGTGCTGGAATCGGCAGACAGGCAAGCTTGAGGTGCTTGTGTCCGTAAGGTCGTGTGGGTTCAAGTCCCATCGCTCGCACCAGCAAAAAAAGAGACATCCTTTTGGATGTCTCTTTTTTGCTGGTGCGGCACTTTTGCTATGCAAAAGTGGTCGCCTGTGGGCGGGTGATTGAACGTGAGGGGGGAACCCGGCAAAGGTTCCCCCCTCACACGCTCCCTTCCTTGCGGTATGCGGGGGAGAAATAACAAAACCTGTGGTATTGACAGAATAAAAGACCGCCAAGGGCGGTCTTTTATTTTTGGGTTCCGCGGCGGCCCGCCGCCAAAGAGACATCCTTTTGGATGTCTCTTTTTGTTTGGTTGCGGGGGGGCGGCGCTTTGTGCTATACTACCCGTACAGGATGTCCGCATCCTATAACAGGGGCCTATGAGCCCTGCGGACAAATCACAAACACAGAAAAGGAGAAGAATATGGGACTTATCAAAGCAGCAATGGGCGCCGCGGGCGGCGTGATGGCAGATCAGTGGAAGGAATTCTTTTACTGCGACGCGATTCCTGAAAACGTGCTGGCGGTCAAGGGCCAGAAGAAGACGAGCAAGCGCTCCAGCAACACCAAGGGCGACGACAACGTGATCAGCAACGGCAGCGTCATCGCGGTGGCGGACGGCCAGTGTATGCTGATCGTGGATCAGGGAAAGATCGTGGATATGTGCGCGGTGGCCGGCGAGTATACATACGATATGTCCTCGGAGCCGTCCATTTTCACCGGCGATCTGGGTGACGGCATCAAGAATGTGTTCAACAACATGGTCAACCGCTTCACCTTCGGCGGCGAGGCGCCCAAGGACCAGCGCATCTACTACTTCAACACCAAGGAGTTGATCGGGAACAAGTACGGCACGCCGTCTCCGGTACCCTTCCGCGTGGTGGATCAGCGCGCGGGCATCGACATCGATGTGGGCATCCGCTGCTTCGGCGAGTACAGCTACCACATCAGCAACCCCATGCTGTTCTACACCAACGTGTGCGGCAACGTCAGCGAGGCGTACACCCGTGACCGGCTGGACAGCCAGCTGAAGACGGAGCTGCTGACGGCCTTGCAGCCGGCGTTTGCCCGGATCGGCGAGGACGGCATCCGGTACTCCCAGCTGCCGGGTCACACGCTGGAGCTGGCGGACGCGCTGAACGAGGTGCTGAGCAAGAAGTGGCGTGACCTGCGGGGTATCGAGATCGTGTCCTTCGGCGTGTCCAGCGTGACGGCGGACGAGGAAGACGAGAAGATGCTCAAGGAGCTGCAGCGGAACGCTGCGTTCATGGATCCGACCCGCGCGGCGGCACATCTGGTGGGCAGCCAGGGCGACGCCATGAAGATGGCGGCCAACAACCAGGGCGGCGCGGCCATGGCGTTCATGGGCATGAATATGGCGGGGCAGGCCGGCGGCATGAACGCCGGGAACCTGTTTGCCATGGGACAGCAGCAGGCGGCGCAGCAGGCGGCTGCACAGCCTGCACCGGCGGCTCCCGCAGGGTGGACGTGCGCCTGCGGCCACGCCGGAAACACCGGCAAGTTCTGCGCGGAGTGCGGTCAGCCCAAGCCCGCGCCTGCCGGTGAGTGGAAGTGCGCCTGCGGCGCGGTGAACACCGGCAAGTTCTGCGCCGAGTGCGGCCAGCCCAAGCCCGCCTCCGACGAGTGGACCTGCGCCTGCGGCACGGTGAACAAGGGCAAGTTCTGCGCCAACTGCGGCACTCCCCGGCCGTAAGGGAACGCACTTCCGGTGGATATGCTCCGACGGAGGGCGGGTAAGAGAATACCCTGCGGCAACAGCGACAATTCCCCCTCTGCAACAACATACAGCCATCGGTCAAGGGGGCACTGCCCCTTTGACCGGCGGCGCCGTTAGGAAAGGAGAATGTCATGAACGACTACTACGATTATTACGATTATTACGACTATGGCAGCACCCCTGCCGCCGTTTCGATCGTCCCCACCATCATCTCACTGGTGCTGTGCGTGTTCGTGCTGGTGTGTATGTGGATCATCTTCCGGAAGGCCAATAAGCCCGGCTGGGCGGCCATCGTCCCCTTCTACAACCTGTATGTGATGTTTGAGATCACATGGGGCAGCGGCTGGCGCTTCCTGCTGATGCTGATCCCCATCTACAACATCATTCTGAGCATCCAGACCCAGATCCGACTGGCTAAGGCGTTCGGCAAGGGCGGCGGTTTTGCGGCGGGACTGATCTTCCTGCCCTATATCTTCATCCCCATCCTCGCCTTCAGCGGCGCATCGTATCAGGGCATCCCCGTCAAGGCGGCTTCCTATCAGCCCAACCAGCCGAACAACCCCTATCAGAACAATCCCTACCAGAATAACCCCTATCAGAACAACCCCTACGGCGGCGCTCCGCAGGGCGGCTATCAGCAGCAGCCGTATCAGCAGCCCCCGTACGCGGCGCCGCAGCAGCCGTACCAGCAGCCCCAGTATACGGCGCCCCAGCCCCAGTATACGGCGCCCCAGCCCCAGTATACGGCGCCCCAGCCGGAGCCCCAGCCTCAGCCCCAGTACACCGCGCCCCAGCCGGAGCCCCAGCCCCAGCCAGAGGCTCGCCCGGCGGCATTCTGCCCGAATTGCGGCGCAAAGAACAACGGCGAGAAGTTCTGCCCGAATTGCGGCGTGCCGCTGCAGTAACAGCTCTCCCGCCTGCACGAAGCAGGTATGAACAAAACTATAAAAAAGGATGGCAATTGACCATGAAAAAGATGATCGCACTTCTTCTGACCGCATTGATGGGGCTGTCCCTTACCGCCTGCGGCGGCGACGGCGGCAGCAAGGACACCGGACTTCCCGGCGTCGACATGAAATCCACGGAAGTACAGGCCGTGACCTCCGACAGAGCCGAGTTGGCGGTGCTGAACGAGACGTTCGCCACCTATCTGGGCGGCCTAAACTACTTCACCATTGACGAGCCGCAGTCGAAAATGACCTACGCGGATCTGAAGGAACACATCGGTGTGGACTGCTCCGAGTACCGGTATGACGCGGACTACCAGCGCGGTATTTACACCTGGTACGCCGCTGAGGATGAAGCGTGCGCGCTGAACCTGTTCTTCGGCGACGACGGCAAGCTGGTCGCGGCCGGTGCATACAACCTGGATGTGTAACAAACAGCAGTCAGTGCGGCACTGAACGTCACCTGACCCACGGGAGCGGCGGAACGCCGCTCCCGTATCAGAAAGGAGAGGGCAATGGCATCCCAAATTACCAACTATAAGTGTCCGGCGTGTACCGGCCCCCTGCATTTTGTGGGGGCATCCGGTATGCTGGAGTGCGATTTCTGCGGCGCAAAATACGATGTGGCACAGATCGAGGCCATGTACGCAGAGAAGGAGGCCGCCGCTGTGGCCGCCACCGAAAAAGCAGAGGAAAAGGCAGAAGCCAACCGCCAGAAGCTGGCGGATATGGAGGCGCAGGGGTGGGACACCTCCGGCCTCAACAACGAGTGGGGCGCGGAGGCCGACGGCATGAAGGCCTACTCCTGCCCCAGCTGCGGCGCGGAGCTGATCTGCGACGCATCCACCGCCGCCACCTCCTGCCCCTACTGCGGCAACCCCACTGTGGTGCCGGGGCAGTTCAGCGGCGCGCTGAAGCCGGACTATGTGATCCCCTTCAAGCTCAGCAAGGAGGACGCAGTGGCGGCGCTGAAGAACCACTACAAGGGCAAGCCCCTGCTGCCCGGCGCTTTTACCAAGGGCAACCACATCGAGGAGGTCAAGGGCGTGTACGTCCCCTTCTGGATGTTTGACGGACAGGCGGAGGGTACTGTGGACTACGAGGGCCATATCACCCACGTCTATGAGAGCGGCGACTACGAGATCACCGAGGTGGAGCACTACGACGTGCGCCGCGGCGGCTCCATCGCCTTCGAGAAGGTACCGGTGGACGCATCCAGTAAGATGCCGGATGACCACATGGACTCCATCGAGCCTTACAACTACAAGGATATGCGGGCGTTCTCCACGGCGTATCTGCCGGGCTTCCTGGCGGACAAGTACGACGTGACCGTGGAGCAGAGTCAGGAGCGGGCGGATGGCCGCTGCGCCGCCTCGCTGGAGGGCGCGCTGCGCCGCACCACCACGCAGTACGATACCTGCATCACCAAGGGCAAGGATATCCGGCTGCGCCGCGGCAAGGTACATTATGCGCTGCTGCCGGTGTGGATGCTGCACACCAAGTGGAACGGCAAGGACTTCCTCTTTGCCATGAACGGACAGACAGGCAAGCTGGTGGGCGACCTGCCCACGGATATGGGTAAGTTCTGGGGGATCTTCGCCGCGATCGCCGCACCGGTGACGGCCATCGCCGCGGCGATCCTGATGCTGATGTAAGGAGGGCAGCCGAGATGAAAAAGAGAGCTTTTACATGGCTGCTGGCGCTGCTGGCGGCGCTGACGCTGGTCGTACCCGCTTGGGCGGAGCAGACGGCGGACGATCTGTTCGTGTACGACACGGCGGGTCTGCTGAACGAGGATGAGTGGCTGGAGCTGGAGATGATGGCCGACGAGATCTCCTGGCGGTACAACTGCGCCGTCTACATCGTCACCGTGGACGACTACGAGGACTACGACAGCGATATCCACTACGCGGCGGCCAACATATACAACGGCAACGACTTCGGCATCGGTGAAAACCGCGAGGGCATCATGTTGATGCTGAGTATGTACGACCGTGACTACGACCTGTTTGTCCGCGACGGCGGCACCGCCGAGTACGCGGTCAACAAGTACGGACGCCACCAGATGACGGAGGTGTTCCTGGACAACTTCGGCAACAACGACTGGGTGGGCGGCTTCAAGGATTACCTGTCCGCCTGCGACGAGTACCTGAGTCTGGCGGAGCAGGGCCACCCCGTCAGAAAGCCGCTGATAAAGGTGCTGCCTATGGCGCTGGGCATCGGCGTGGTGCTGGCGCTGGCCGTGTGCCTGTTCCTCAAGAGCAAGATGAAGTCCGTCCGGCAGGGCGCGGAGGCGGACGCCTATGTGACCGCCGAGGGTCTGAACCTGACGGAGCAGTATGACCGCTACACCCACACCACCAAGACCAGCCGGAAGATCTCCAAGGACAGCGACAGCGGGAGCAGCGACCATTCCGGCGGCGGCGGCTCCAGCACAAGCGGTAAGTTCTGATCGACCAGCGAAAGGAGGGGACGATGAAAAAGAGCAAATTTCTCGCACTGCTGTTGGCCATGGCCATGGCACTGCTGCTGACGGCGTGTCAAGTCGATATCCCCGGCGTCGGGACGCTGCACATCGGCGACGGCAAGGAGCCTGCCGGCAACAACGGCAATACCGGCAACAACGGCACGAACAACGGCAACAACGGCGATAATATGGGCGGCGTCAACATCGAGGGGGGCTACGACGACTCCATCGACCTGCTGCGCGAGTCGATGGCCGACCCGTCTTATCTGTTCGCGGCGGCCTTTATCGGCAGCTCGGCGGGCGGCCCCGACGATCTGGAGCTCCCCCTGCCGGAGTGGATCCTGGAGACGGATCCCGAGCTGTGCGCCCAGTATACGTTCATTCGCCAGATCCCCCGTGAGCGGGTGGTGGGCAGCGGCGGCAGCCTGTTCTGCGTGGTACCCCGTGACCCCAACGCCACCCTCGCGGTGAACCGCATCCGGTGGAATCCCCAGAACGAGGACTATGACAATCTGGAGGTGCTCTACCGCAGCGAGAGCGGCGAGCCCATCCTGCTGTACGCCTGCGCCGACATGGGCGAGAGCCCGTACCCCGATACGGAGGTCATCGTGACCGACAGCAAGGGCCGGACCATAACGTGGTACCCCATCTACGGCGCGGCCATGCTGCCCTATGACTTTGACAACGACGCGCCGATAGGCTACGACTTCACCGACTATGGCGGGGAATACGACGGCGAAATCGGCTGGACGTATCCCACGGCGGAGCAGCTTGCAAACGTGTGGGTGTGGGAGGGCTACAAGGACGAGCAGTACAGCTTTGGCACCCTCACCCTGCATTCCAACGGCAATGCCGCGCTGACATGGTGGTACGAGAAGGACGCCGGCAAGGCGCAGGAGGCCTATGAGGGCACATGGAAGCTGCAGGGCAAAGACAGCGACCAGCTGGCGCTGAACATGACCCTTGTCGGCGGCGAGCGCTACAAGAGCGGGTCAACGGTGCAGATCAACGGCGCCTTCCCGGTGCAGGTGCCGCTGGGCTTTGAGGATTTCACCATCCTCAATATTGCCGAGGACGCCAACGGCGAGCTGCTGCCCTTCCAGGTGCCGCCCAGCACCCTGATCTACCTCGTGCCGGCCGCGGGCTGAGAACGGGACAAATCAACCGACAATGCTGAGAAAAGGAGGTAAAAGACCATGATGCAACCGAAACGGACAGCAAGCAGGCTCCTGAGCGCCCTGCTGGGGCTCATCATGCTCCTGAGCCTGCTGCCCACCGTGACGCTGGCGGCGGAGCGTACTTACGAAGAGCTTAAAGCCATCACCGTCACCTCGAATATCGAGGAGATCGCGCAGTTCCGGCATCCGGTGGAAACGCCGACGTTTGAGGAGACCACCGGTAAGCCGGTGAAATTCCAGACGGATCCCGAGTGGTGGAGATACAACGAGACAACGGGGAAGTACGAACGCTATACCGGAAAGACCTTCAAGGAGGGCAAATACAAATTCTTTATCGTGGTGACCATCACCGGTGCAGACTACGATCAGTACCAGTTCGCCTCCTCCGTCACCGCCACGGTGAATGGACAGAAATGGAATACCTACGGATCGGCGATCGACCCCGGCAGGAAACTATCGCGTATTCTGATGATATCTCCTGAGTATACCATCGAAGGCCGCCAGCTGGTCAACCGCATTGTTCTCACCTCGAATATGGAGGAGATATTGGCGCAGAAGAAAGGGCTGGATACACCGTCTATTCGGGTTCGGTCTGCCTTTACCACCACGGGAACAAAGGTGTCCTGTGTGGACACAGATGTCAGTGCCTACGACTGGCAAGTAAAAGACCCGGATGATGTGTTCTGGTTCGAGGCTTGGAATTCGGATAACCACCGGCCTGGAGTTCAAAGGGGCTCATGCTATCGGATTATCTTTACGGTCGAAATAAAATACAACGACAGAGATACATACGCCCTTGTCGAGCCGGATAAGCTTACGGTCACCTTGGACGGCGCGGAGTGTACGATCTTAGGAGATGTTGAGGGAAAATACGGCGCAGTAATACAGGTATGCACCAGAGCGTATTATGCGCCGCCGCTGGACGAACTCAAATCGATCACCAACATCGATCTCAAGACGAGCATCCCCAATATATTGCAGGCCTACAACTACATGGAGAAACCGTCCATCAGGGAGACGAAAGATAAGATGGTCTTTAGAGCGGACAGCTACAAGGATGGATGGCAGCACGGCAGTGGAAGAGGTCTTCCCTATAACGGCGGTCTCCAATATAAATGGGAGGAGCCCACGACCTCGTACTTTAAGAAGGATAATGTTTACCGGTACGGCGCCGTACTGACCGTCAAGGACTGGGAGCACTGGAAGCTCGGAGCGGCAAATACTCTCACGGTCACGGTGGACGGCGAGCGCATTCCCAGTGAAAACATAGAGAGGCTCGACGATTTTCATGTGTTGGTGTACTCGGAGAAGCATCAAGCAAGAGAGCGTACACCGATCGAGGAAGTCAACGTCACCTCGAATATGGCGAGTATCGTGAAGCTCGGCGGCACGGTGCAGACTCCCACCATCACCTTCAACGACGGCGACCAGGATCTGTATATCGACGGCTCCATAGGGTTCGGCTGGCTGAAGTGGGAGGACTCGGACTGGTACACCTACGAGAAGGGGGAATTTGAGCCGGGTAAATACTGCTATTATACCAATGTCCACGTCAGAAACTGGGAGGAATATGCGTTCTCCGACAATGTGACGGTCAACTGGGACGGTAAGCCATGCGACCGACCCACGGGCCGCGCCCCGTCGCAGATCTTTGTGTCGTCCCCTGTGTATATTGTCCCTGAGACGGTCGAGTTGGTCACCGCCACGTCCTCGGACATCGACCGCATCCCCAAGCTGGGCGGCGCGATGACGATCCCGACGTTCACTGTCCAGACCGGTCAGCCGGCACGTTTCCGGGAGGATTATCCCTACTGCGCCTGGTTTAAGAAGGTCGACGGCCAGTGGAAGGAATGCGGCCTGCATGTGGACATGGACAAGGTCTTTACAGAGGGTACGTACCGGTACTGCGTCTATCTGTTTATCGGCGGCAAGGGACATACCGAGGACCATGCAAGCTATGTGTTCACCCCGGATTCAAAGGTTATCGTAAACGGGAAGACGTGGGAGACTTTGGGCTATAAAATGGCGGATAACCACTCGTTCATACGTGTGGCCTCTCCCGAGTACACCATCTCCTCCACCCCCGCCAATGTGACCCTCGGCAGCGCAAAGGCAGTCAGCGGCGGCATTCAGGTGACGTGGCAGGCAGCCAGCGGTGCAGAGAAGTACAACGTCTATCGCAAGGACGCGGTGAATACCAAGTGGACGGTCATTGCGACTGTGACCGGCACCAGCTATACGGATAAGAGCGGCACGGCCGGTACGAAGTACAGCTACACCGTGCGTGGTGTCTCCGCCGACGGCAAGTCCCTCAGCCCCGGCTATAACAAGACCGGCGTCAGCGCCACCATGCCGACGGCGTCCACCACCCCCGCCAAGGTGGTACTGGTCAGCGCCAAGGCGGACTCCGCCGGCATTCTGG
>ERZ772820.1013-NODE-1013-length-23800-cov-12.742219_pt1 | contig 23800 bp, 17 predicted proteins | sample MGYA00511377_ERZ772820 | MGnify/ENA primary metagenome ERZ772820 (study PRJEB29015, sample SAMEA2737684) | human gut metagenome | biome: human gut; feature: human-associated habitat; material: faeces | place: China | collected 2012 ... | reverse complement strand
CAAGGCAGCCCAAAAGATGGGCTGAGCGACAGCCCGTCCGAATGAAATCCCCGCGTGGGATAAAGCGTTCCCGCCAAACAAATCAGGCGCCCGATACCGAGCGGTCGGCACCGGGAGCCTGATTGTTTTACAGCGGCCGGGACGTCTCGGCCTTGCAGCGGAATTGCCGCGGCGTCATGCCCTTGAATTTCTTGAACAGCACGAAGAAGTATTTGGTGTTTTCCACGCCGATTTGCCGCGCGATGCTCTCGATGGGCTGGTCGGTTTCCAGCAGCAGGCGGCTGGCCTCGTCCATGCGAAGCTGGTTGAGCTTATCGCCGATGGAAACGCCCGCCTCCGTCAGGTATTGCTTGCGCAGATAGGCGGCGGAAACGCCCATCTCCTCGGCGATGGATTGCGCGCCGATGCCCGTATCGCGGAAACCCTGCTCCAGCCGCTGGTTGATCTGGATCACGATTTCCTGCGTCCGGTTGTGCTTCTGGGCTTTCTGCTGGCTGAGCAGCTTTTCCAGCCGCGGCTCAAAGCGCGCGCTCACGTCCTCGGGCGTCTGCGCGGCGGCGAGCAGCTTTTCCAGCGTCGGCCGCGCCGCCGAATCCCCGGGCAGCGCGCTGTCCAGCAGGTGATCCAGCCGTTTGAGCGTGAACAGCACATTTTCATAATTTTCGCCTTTGAGCTGCTCCATGAGCTTGCCGAAGGCGATTTCTTTGCCTGTTTTGGCGGCGTTGAAGCAGGTGTTCAGCGCCGTTTCTAGCTCCTCCGCGCTCTTCCCGGCGGATTCGGCGGCCGTTTGGGCGAAAACCTGCTGCCCCGGATAGAAGAAGCGCAGCTTTTTGCGTTCCAAAAGAGCCTGATACCGCGCGGGCAATTCGGAGGGCGATTGAATCGGCAGGCCGTAATAGCACCGGCAATGCATCTGCGTCGCCAGATGCAGGCAGATATCCACCGCGGATTGACCGGCGGCAGGCGCGCAGAGCGCCAGCGATGCCTCGCCGACGGCGCAGACGACGTAATCCGGCGTTTCCTGCGCGAGAAGGCCGCGCAAACGCTCGTCGGGGGACATTTCCAGCAGGATCGGCACCGCCGGGAAGCGCACGAGCCCTTCCTCCGAGGGTTGGCCGTTGACCCAGAGCCGAAGCGCGTCCTCGCGCTTGCGGTTGAGCGACGTCGCGACGATTTTTTCCACCTGCTCGGCGGCCTGCTGCACGTTCTCAACCTCGTGGGTTCGATTGAGCGCGGCCGTCATGCGCCGATAGGGATCATACACGCGGATGAGCGCGACGCCGAGCGCCGAAAGCAGCGCGCACGCGATGAGCGTGAGCGCAATCCACGCATAGGAGCGGATTTTGGCCAGACCGGGCAGGCAATCCGCATAGGCGACGTAGCGCAGGCAATACCAGTCGTTGACGTCCAGCGGGGAAAAGAAGCAGATCGTCCGTTTTCCGTTCAGGCGCTCGATCAGGTAGCCGCGCTTCTGCTCGCCGATCCGGCCCAGCAGCGACAGCGACATGGCGTTCAGCTCCTCGCGCTGGGAAGCGACCACGTATGAATCGGAGGAGACGATGACGTAATTCTCCCCCTGAAAGTTGAGCAGATGCTCGCGAAACCAATCCGCGTTGAGGTTGAGCATGACGGCGCTTTCGCCGGTCTTTCCGCTGGCTGTGACCTCGTAAACCAGATAGCTGTACCATTCGCTGCCGTAATCCTCGCCGTTTTCCCGGAACGTTCGATGGTAGAGCCGCATGCGGTTTTCCGGCGAACGCTGGCGGTAGAGCGCCACCGCGTCCTGATCGTAAAACCCATCCATCGAGGCGGACATGTAGTCGTTATCCGTGGTATACACATAGTCGAGCTTGGGGTTGAATACATAAATAGAGTGCAGCATGCTGCCGGACATGGCGTATTGCCACAATTCGCGCAGCGCAAAAACGCGCTCATTCTGGGTGAGCGACGTGCTCTTGCGCAGCTTGGCGGTGGAGGAGATATAGAACATCTGGATGCCGAGGGTGTTGATGATGGACTGCATGGAGTCGGATATCGTGCTGGCCTGCGCGGAAAATTCCTCGTTCATGCGCAGCATTGCCTGCATGGAGATGCTTTCAAACATCTGGAACATCGAGCCGAACAGCAGCGCGAACACCAAAAAGGCGGCGGTGAACGCGATCAGTCTGGAAAACAATTTGGAAGAAAAAGGCGAAATGCGCTTTTGCTTTTGAACCTCGAGCACGGGCTTTCAACCTTCCTTTGCAACAAAGATGAGACAAAAATCGGTACGGTCAGTATACCACAAAACAGAGGGAAAGAGAAGAAAAGTTCAAAATTATGCACTTGTTTTTGTTCAAACCTTTTTGAACTTGCTGTTTTTTGCACAGGGCTTTATAATAAACTCACAAAAAACGAGCAGGGCGGGGATGCAATCCGACCATAGCCCGCGTTCAGAGGCGTTGGAAGCGGTTCATTCCGCGTGCTCGTCAAAAACAAAATGGGAGGTTCAAATCTATGAAGAAACTGGTAGCTCTCCTGCTCGCGTGCATGCTGATTCTCGCCGCCGCCGCGGCCATGGCCGAACCGAGCGGAACCGTGATGCTGTATTCCTCCTTGAAGGAAAAGCAGCTTGTCGCCGTCAAGGAAGCCTTCGAGGCCAAGTATCCGGGCATCGTGATGGATTACTATCAGGCGGGCACGGGCAAGATCAAGACCAAGATCGCGACCGAGCAGCAGGCGGGTCAGGTGGCCGCGGATCTGCTGTGGGTCGGCGACGCCTCCGACTATCTGACCTTCAAGGAGCAGGGGATTCTGGAAGCGTATGTCTCCCCCGAATCCGAAAAGGTGCCCGCCGCGTATAAGGACGAGGACGACCTCTACTGCGGCGCGCGTCTGGTGGTTATGGGCATGGCCTACAACACCCAGAACGTGACGGAGGAAGAAGCGCCGAAGCATTGGAAGGATCTGCTGAACGAGACCTTCCGCGACCAGATCATTATGACCGACCCGACCGAGTCCGGCACGACCGCCTATCTCGTCGGCGCGCTGGTGAACAACGAAGCCTATGGCTGGGCGTTCTTTGAGGATCTCGCGGCGATGGGCACCGAGCTGGACAGCGGCACCTCCGGCACGCACAACAACGTCGCCTCCGGCGGCTACAAGGTCTGCATCGCCGTGGACTACGTCACCCAGACGCTGGAAAGCCAGGGTTCTCCGATCAAGTTTGTCTACCCGGCCGAGGATACCGTCGCCATTTCCAGCCCGATCGCGCTGGTCAAGGGCTGCGCAAACCCCGACAACGGCAAACTGCTGTATGACTTCATCCTTTCGGAAGAGGGGCAGACCGTGCTGATGAAGGCGGACTGCACGCCGATCCGTGACGGCGTTGCGAAGGAAGGCGCGCTGAGCGCATCCGAAATCGCCGCGATTGCGCTCAAGCCCGACGAGGCCAAGCTGGCGCAGGAGAAGCAGGACACGCTGGATCACTTCGATCAGCTGTTCAAGTAAGCGACTTTTCGGGGGACTGTCAAACTAAAAGCCTGATATTTCAAGAATAAAACGAAGTATTATCGCCCGAAGGTTTCCAAAGGGCGATCGGAAAGCCCTTTGGTGGGGCGATGGGGCAAAGCCCCATATCCAAAAATGCTTAGATATTTGTTTCTTGAAACGTTCGGTTTAAGCGTGACAGTCCCTCAATTTATCGAGAGGTAAAAAAATATGGCCAGTGTACGCTTTGAAAACGTATCCATCAGCTACGGCGCCAAGCAGGTGGTCAAGGATTTCTCCCTTTCCGTAAACGACGGGGAAATCATGGGCATCATCGGCCCCTCCGGCTGCGGCAAAACGACGCTGATCCGCGCGCTCTGCGGCCTGATTAAGCCGGACAAGGGCAGCATCTACATCGCCGATCAGTTGGTTTTCAGCGACGAAAAGCGCGTCAACATCGCGCCGGAGCGGCGCGGCGTCGGCGTTGTGTTTCAGGATTATGCGGTGTGGCCGCATCTGTCCGTCTGGGACAACGTCTGCTACCCGATGAAAAAGCACAAGGTGCCCAAGGCGGAAATCGCCAAGCGCGCAGCTTACGCGCTTGAGCAGGTGCGCATGACCGGCTATGAAAAGCACATGCCCGCCCAGCTCTCCGGCGGCCAGCAGCAGCGCGTCGCGATTGCCCGCTCGCTGGTCTCCTCGGACGAGCTGATCGTGCTCGACGAGCCGATCACCAATTTGGACGCGAAGCTCCGCGAGGAGATGATTCTGGAAATCCAGATGATCCAGCAGAACATCGGCACGACGATCATCTACATCACGCACGATCAGGAAGCGGCGCTCCAGCTCTGCGACCGAATCGCCATCATGCAGCCGGACGGGCAGATTTGCCAGATCGGCAGCGACGAGGAGATCATCCGCCGCCCGGCGAACCGCTTTGTCTATTCCTTTATCGGCGTTTCCAACTTCCTGCCGGTAACGGAAAAGGGCGGCAAGGTCTGTCTGGCGCTGGGCGGCGAGCCCGTCCTGTTCGACGCGCCGCCGCAGGGGTATGTTTCCGGCAAAAAGAACGTCATGGGCGTGCGCCCGATGGACGTGGTTTTCGACGCGGAAAGCCCGATTCGCGCGACGATTCGGCGCGATACCTTCCTGGGCAATCAGTACGACTATCAGGTGGAGCTGATGGGCCGGGAGCTGCGCGTGGAGCGCAACGCGCTGGACGTGCTGGCCGACCCCACCCGCTACGAAGCCGGGCAGGAGGTCGGGCTGAAATTCCTCAACGTCAAATTCTATGAAGAGGAGGCAAAAGCATGATGGGCAGCAAGCGCCGCGCCAGCCGCGATATGGCGCGCATGGACGGGAAACATTTCAGCCTCGATTCGGTGCTGACCGTGCTTTCCTTCCTGATTTTGGTCGTTGTGGTCGTCATTCCGATGGTGATGATCGTTTACAACACGTTCTTCTACGAGGGCAAATTCGATACCAGCCTGTTCACCCAGATCATTCTCGACCCCGGCAACGTGGCCGCCATGTGGAACACCATCAAGATCGCGCTGCTGGTTACGCTGTTCGGCACGATCGTCGGCCTGTTCTTCGCGTGGCTGCTCGGCCGAAGCGACATCCCCCTCAAGGGGCTGATGCGCTCCATGTTCACCATCCCGTACATGTTCCCGCCGTTCTTCGGCGCGATGGCGTGGGAGCTGCTGCTTTCCCCGCGCTCCGGCTACCTGAACAAATGGCTGATGGCCACGTTCGGGCTGTCCAAAGCGCCGTTTAACATCAACTCCATCGGCGGCATCATCTTCGTGGAATGTTCGTATTACTTCCCGTTCGTGTTCATGCAGGTGGTTTCCGCGCTGGAGCGCATGGACCCGACGCTGGAGGAATCCGCCCGAATTGCCGGCGCAAAGCAGTGGTACGTCATCCGGCGCATCACCATGCCGCTGGTTCTGCCGGCCACAAGCGCGGGCGCGCTGCTGATTCTGACCAGCTCGCTGTCCCACTTCGGCGTTCCCTCCATCCTCGGCTTCAGCAAGAAGATCTACACCCTGCCGACCCGCATTTACCAGTTGATTTCCCGCGCGAGCGGCTCGTTCCAGGGCATCCGCGAGGGCGCGGCGCTCTCCATCCTGCTGGTGATCGTCGTCATGCTGGCGCTGTGGCTGCAAAAGATCGTTCTGCGCTCGGGCAGCTACGACATCATCAAGGGCAAATCCATGCGCCCGATGCTCATCAAGCTGCGCGGCGCCAAAATTCCCCTGTTGGTTATCTCGCTGCTGTCGCTGGTCGTCATCGTGGTCGTGCCGCTGGTGATGATTATTCTCGTCGGCCTGCTCAGGGCTTACGGCCTGCCGCTCAAGTTTGAAAACTTCACGTTCGACAACTACATCAACCTGTTCAAGTCGAAGATGGTCAAGGACAGCGTGGTCAACTCGCTGACCCTGTCGGTCTCCGCGGGTCTGATCGCCATGTTCCTGGGCGTGATGATCGCCTACGTCATCCAGAAGATCCGGCCGAAGGGCAAGACGGTGCTGGAGATCATCTCCATCCTGCCGTATTCCATCCCCGGCATCGTGCTGGCCATCGGCGTCATCCTCTCCTGGAGCGGCGCGTTCGGCATCAACCTGTACAACACCCTGTGGATCATCCTGGTCGCGTATATCGCGCGCTACCTCGCCTTCTCGATGAAGTCCGCCTCCGCGTCCCTGCAGCAGGTTCACTATTCGCTGGAAGACGCGGCGCGTACCTGCGGCGCGACGCATTTTGAATCCCTGACGGACGTGACCCTTCCGCTGATTCGCCCGGCGATGATCTCCGGCTTCTTCCTGATCTTCCTGCCGGCCATGCGCGAATTGACGACCTCCGTTCTGCTCTATGGCCCGTACACCCGCACGCTCGGCGTAGCCATCTACTCCCTGCGCAGCGACGGCTATATTGTGGATTCCTCTGCGCTTGCGTCGCTGGCGATTGTGCTGATTATCATCTGCAACACGGTCGTCAACGCGATTTTGAAGGACAGGAAGAAGGTGTAACAGATGGATCAAATTGTTCTCAATCACGTCACCAAGCAGTTTACCACCAAAACGCTGGGCACGGTCACCGCCGTCAACGATTTCAATCTGACCATCAAAGAGGGCGAATGTTTCTCCTTCCTGGGCCCCAGCGGCTGCGGCAAGACGACCACGCTGCGCATGATCGCCGGATTCGAGGATCTGAGCGACGGCGAAATCCACCTGTGCGGCCGGCCCGTCAGCATCAAGAGCAAAAACCTGTATGTGCCGCCGGAGGAGCGCGGGCTGGGCATGGTGTTCCAGTCGTTCGCGGTATGGCCGCACATGAACATCTTTGAAAACGTGGCCTTCCCGCTGCGCGTGCGCAAGGTGCCGAAGGCGGAGATGATCGAGCGCGTGAAAATGGCGCTCAAGCACACCAGTCTGGACGGCATGGAAAAGGTCTATCCGGGCAACCTCTCCGGCGGACAGCAGCAGCGCATCGCGCTGGCGCGCGCCATCGTCACCAACCCGAAGGTCATGCTGCTGGATGAGCCGCTTTCCAACCTCGACCCGAAGCTGCGCGAAACCATGCGCTTTGAGATCAAGGAGCTGCAAAAGAAGTTCAACTTCACGATCATCTTCGTGACGCACGACCAATCCGAGGCGATGGCGCTTTCCGACCGCATGATGGTCATGGATATGGGCAACATTGTGCAGATCGGCACGCCGACGGAGCTTTACAATCGCCCCGTCAACCGCTTTGTGCACAAATTCCTCGGCCAATCCACCTTCACCGACGTTGTGATTCAAGACGGAAAGGTGTATGCGAAGGGCGACATGGCGCAGCCGCTGCCCGTCGCGCTGCCGGAAAACGGCGAGCGCGAGATGGTCATGGCCACCCGCCCGAACCAGATTGAGATGAACCACACCGACGGCTACAAGACCAAGGTGGAAAAGCGCATCTTCCTGACCAACTACACCGAGTATCTGGTGCGCGTGGGCGACCAGCTGCTTCAGGTTCAAACGCCGCACCGCAACGCCTTTGCGCAGGGCGAGACCTGCTACCTGAAATTCCCCGGCATCATGTGGTATGGCAGGGAGGACGAGCAGGCGGAGGCCGAGCGCAACCGCCGCCAGTTGGTATGATACTAATTCTTGTTAAAATGGCTTAATCCGCGCACCATCTTTTTCGCTCTGACTTTGCCTCGTTCCGTTCAACGTACCTCCAGTACGCCTCACTTCACTTGGCTTCGTCAGAACAAAAAATCTGATGCGCTCTGTTAAGCATTTTAACTGCGAATTCGTATAAAACCGGATACGAAAAGGGACTGTCGAGCGTTGGACAGTCCCTTTGAATGATCAAGCCATGAGCCAAAGGCAAACGCTGCGCAAAGCGCGGGCACGCGATGGGCTCAGCCCGCCTCGTACACCTTTCGAACGTCCCGCCGCCTGCCCCCGATGAGAAAACGACAGGCCAGCAGGGCGACTGCGCCGCCGAGCGTGACGCACCAGCGATAGTCGAGCGCCTCCCCCAGAAAGCCCATCAGCAGGGAAAAAACGCTCGCCCCGGCGGTGAGAAGCACGCTGTTTAAGGCGTTGACGCGCGAGCGGAGTCTTTCGGGGATGTAGCGCTGGACGGCGGAGCTTCGCAGAATGGCGCTGTTGCTGCCGAGAAAGCCGCAGATTGCGCGGTTGACCAGCATCAGCGGATAGGGCAGCCAGAGCAGGCACATGTCCATGACCTCATACACCTGATAGACGAAGAACACGAAGCCGTATTTCTTTTTGTCGGGGAGCTTGAGCCGGTATTGCACCGCGCTGCCGACGGTTCGCCCGGCGAACTCGACCACGGAGAACGCGGCGTACATGGCGGCGGTGAAGCCGGGAAACGTGCGAAAGAAGGCGACTAAAATGGGCGAGAAACCGTTGGCGACGCCGTTGGTCACCGCCATGTATTCGTAAATGCTGCGCAGACCGCGTTCCTCTTTCAAATACTGCACGGCTTCCCGGATGTCGCCGCCCCACGCCCTGAGCGAATAGGGCGCGCGCTGCTGCCGCGCCGTTTCATCCAGACGGATCAGGCTCTCCGTGGCGGCCGCGGCCAGCGAGAAGACGCTTTGCGCAATCAGAATCCATGCGACGCCAAGGGTATCCAGAAGCACGGCGGCCAGCGGCGTCATAACGACCTTCAAAATCGGGTAGAGCATGGAGGACACCGCGTAGCCCTTTTCCTCGGCGCCCTCCGGAATCAGATCCGGGTAGATGCTGGTGAACGCGAGTTCATCCACCGCGCCAAGGCAGGCCAGCAGCAGGGACAGCGCCAGATAGCCGACATAGGAAAAATCAAAGGCCAGCAGCCAGAGCCCCATTCCGGCCAGCAGGATGGCGTTTGCGAGATCGCCCGCGACCAGGAAGGCTTTGCGGGGAAGCCGATCCATGAGCGGCGCGATCAGCACCGGGAGCAGCAGATACGGCAAAAGCTGGATGGCGACGATCAGGGCGGACGCCAAAGTGCTGCCGGTTTCGTCGAACACGAGAAACGCCAGGGCAAAGCTGCCCGCGATCGCGCCTATCGTGCCCATGGCGGACGCCAGAATCACCAGACGGAAGTTTCTTGTCCAGAGTTTCGCTGTTTTCATGTTCATCACCTCTGCAAACAGTGTAGCAGAGCGATGAAGGAAAAAACAGCCCGTATATTTGGGAAAGTTGCGTCCAATATGCGGGCTGAAATGCGCTTTATGGCGTTCTTCCGGGAAAATACGCTTCCAGCAGCTCGCAGGCCTTTTTATACTGCCGGGTTGCCTTGTACCATTCCAGCACCCAAGGCAGATGGAAGAGCGCATAGCCAAGCGGCAGTTCCCTTTGGAGGCGGTCAAAGCTGTCCAGCAGCAGCGTGCCGTAGTCGTCATGGGTCAGATAATCCGGGTGTTCCAGCCGATACCGAACGAGTTGGAGCAGCCGCAGGGCAAGCGCGCGGTCGATCTCGTCGGTGTCCATGGTCTCCGCCCGCGTCAAGGCGCGCAGCGCTTCCTCGCGCCGCCCGGTCTTTTCACAGCAGATGGCCAGCTTGTGCAGCGCCATCAGGGTGGGCTGCTCCTGCCCGGAAAACCAAGCGTAGGCCTCTTCGTAGCGTCCGGTTTCGATCCACACCGACGCGGTGTTGTAGCCAATCGCCCGCAGGGCGCTTTCATCCTGCAAATCCTCCGCCAGCCGCTGCCCCACCCGATAGTGGCGCTCCATGTTGGGCAGATCCTGCCGGTTGCCATAGACATTGCCGAGAAAGAGCTTCGCTTCCAGCATGAGCCGCACCGCGCCCTCCCTGCCGGCAAGGTCGTAGGCGGTCTGCAAGGCGTCCACGGCGGCGGAGTAGCTGCCCGCGTTGTAGTCGGCAATGCCCAGCATCAGGTGGGTGTATGCGTTGGGCATGAGCCGCACGGCCTCGTCCTCCTGCCGCTGTAAAATCCGCTGGATGGCCAACTGCCGAACGTCCATGCAGGGTTCCAGCGCGGGCTCCAGCGGCGTTTGGGCGGAAAGCAGCGCCAAATCCAGCCACGCGGGAACGGCGCGGTACCGCTCGATATCCCTTTCGCCCAGCAGGCCGTGCAGTTGGCTGCGCCTGCCGGTCAGCAGCAGTTCCCAGCCCCGCTCCGCCAGCCCGGCGGCCTCCCGCTCAACGTCCCGATTGGTTTCGAGGTTCAGCCGCGCCAGAAGAAGCCGCAGAATTTCCGCGGACGGCTCGGCTCTGCCGCTCTCGATTTTCGATAGATAGGATACCGTGCAAATCCCCTTGCACAGCCCCGCCTGACTCCAATTCCGCCGCACCCGCTCACGATAGATGATGTAGCCTTGATAGTTCATCGGTTTTCGCACTCCAAACGCTGTTCCGGTTCAGCCGTCGTTCTTGGTCGCAACGCGCATCCGCATGTTCCCCGTGCCGGAGATTGAAACGGATGCATGCATTGTAACACAAACGGAGGCGGAAATCGACGTGCAAATGAAAAACGGGCGGGATTGCGCCTTGGCCGCAGGCGCAAACGCACTTGACACACGGCGGGCGGCATAGTACGATGATGCTGTCGCGAGCGGCGCGTTTCCGCCCTGACAAACGGAACGCGCCCCATTTGAAGGAGGAGACAGCGTGAGAGCATACGCGGATAAAGCGGAACTGAAAAACGAAATCGACAGGAGCTTTGAAAAGTATATCGCCGAATTTGACGACATTCCGGAAGCCTTAAAGGACACGCGCGCGGCCGATGTGGACAGAACGCCGGCGGAGAATCTGGCTTATCAGGTCGGATGGACGACGCTGGTTTTGAAATGGGAGGACGACGAGCGGCGCGGAATGGACGTGAAAACGCCGTCCGAGCGATTTAAATGGAATCAGTTGGGCGAACTCTATCAATGGTTTACGGACACATACGCCCATTTATCTTTGGCCGAATTGAAAGCGCGGTTGACGGAAAACGTTTCGCGGATCGACGCGATGATGGATTCCATGAGCGAGGAAGAGCTGTTTCAGCCGCATCGGAGAAAGTGGGCGGATGACGCCACCAAAACGGCGGTGTGGGCGGTTTACAAGTTCATTCATGTGAACACTGTTGCGCCCTTCGGGACATTCAGAACGAAGATTCGAAAGTGGAAAAAGTCGGCGATGTAAATTTCAATCGAACTAAGAAGTGAAGGAGATGTTTTCTATGCAGAGGGACGAAATTGTCAAAAGGTATTTTCAGGCGTGGCTTGACCAAAATATCGAGCCGTTGGAAAGCATCTTTTCCGAGGACATTGTATACAGCGAGTGCTACGGACCCGAATATCGTGGCTTATCCCAAATCTTGAAATGGTTTGCGGATTGGAATAAGAGCGGCAGAGTCTTGAAATGGGATATTAAAAATTTCATTCACCAAGGGATGTTTACCGTTGCAGAATGGTATTTTGAGTGTGATTATAACCATGAAATCGGCGGGTTTGACGGCGTATCAATCATAGAATTCAATGACGATATGAAAATCGTGAATCTAAAAGAATTTCAATCGAAGGCTGAACACTATTTTCCGTATCGGTAAGGCGTTTGTGTCGATTATTGGGGGCATACGGAGAATTCTCGCAATTAAACCCCGATGTCCTGAGGCTGCATGAGAGAAGTCGGCCGAAGAACACGCCAGATTTTAGGCGTGATTACCTAAAAAGAAATATACAACAAAATTCAAGCAACTACTTGATATGCACCGCAAAGTGTGGTACGCTCTTATCATCAGTACACCGGCAAGCCGGAAAAGGGAGGTCATCGCTTGAACGAAGATAAGAAAACCGAAAGAAGAAGGGAAATCATCGCCGTCTGCCTCGATTGCTTTGTTGAAAAGGGGCTGACGATCACCACCACAAAGGATCTCTGCACGGCGGCGAAGCTGCAAAACGGCGGCATCTATTATTATTTCTCCACCAAGGAGGAAATTGTGCTTGCCTGCGCCGAGGCGGCCATCGAGCGGATTGAAAAGGGCGCGTTCGGCATCGTGTTTGAGGATATCCGGGATATCAAGAGCATGATGGATCGCTTGGGTACGCTGGCGGATAAAATGTCGCCGACCATGCGCTTTCTGGTCAGCGTGTGCGTGTCGCGGGAATACGGGGAGAAGGTCAAATCCGCCCTGAGCCGCCTTGCGGGCAGATATCCCTATTACACGGAAAAAATCGCGGCAATTCTGGATTGTACGCCCGCCGAGGTCGAGCCGTTCGTTCACCTGTCGATTCTCGCCCTCAACAACTATATGATCTTTGCCGAGCGCGCGCTGTTTACCCCGCAGATCGAAGCCGCAAAGAGAGAACTGCTGAGACTGGCCGAAAGGAAGGAGGAAAAGCATAGCGGCTGTCTCAACGAAGGAAGGGCATAATTTTTCGGGGAATCGTTGCACTTTGGTAAGAAGTAAAAAAGGGAGATGTCACCATGAGAAAGAGCCTTGCAATCCTATTGACGGCGCTGATTCTGTTTTCCTGCGGATGGACCCCTGCCTGCATCGCCGAACCGACCGAGACGGACGCCCTATGGGAGCAGGTCAGCGAAGCGTACATCTACGCTTTCCCGCTGGTGCTGACCAACGCGACGAAAACCATGTCAATCAATACGGACGGGAGCGTAACGGGGCGCGCGCCCGTCAACCAGATCAACCATGCCAAGAAGCTGGCGAACGCCTCCTTCCGCACCGTTGTCACGCCGAATGTGGATACCCTCTATTCGCAGGCGTGGCTCGATATCGGCGCGGAACCCATGGTGTACGTCCTGCCGGAAACGGATCGTTTCTGCAACGTGCAGCTTCTGGACGCATGGACGAACACCGCCGCCGTGCTGGATCGGGCGGGCGCATACGTCATCGCGCTCCCGAGCTGGGCGGGCGAGCTGCCCGAGAACGTGACCCGCGTGGATGTGCCCACCGCAACGGTGTGGTCGATTGCCCGCGTCGTGCTCTCCGGAAACGAGGATCTGCCCAACGTATACGCCATTCAGGATCAGATGCGGCTCCTTCCGCTCTCGGCGTATCTGGCGGGCGGCGACTATGCCGCGCCGGCGGGCACGTATGCCAAGGAAAACGACTTTGTTCCCGTGAACAAGGTGCTCTCCATGCCGCCTGCGGATTTCTTCAACACGGCCAACGCGCTGATGCAGGCGAACCCGCCCGCCGAGGCCGACGCCGCGCTGCTGGAAAAGCTCGCCGCCATCCACGTGGGGCCGGGCATGACCTTTGACGCATCCATTCTGGGCGCGGACGCGGCCGAGCGCTGGACGCAGATGCTCAAGGGCATGCGCGCCACGCTTTCTGCCGAGAGCGCGAAGTACGCCCAAAATCTCGGCCAGTGGATCTACTTCGGCAGACCCATCGGCGATTTCGGAACGGCGTATACCTACCGCGCCATGGTGGCGCTGGTCGGGCTGGGCGCGAACACGGTCGATGTGGCGATCTATCCCAAGACGCATACGGACGCGGCCGGCGCGGCGCTGACCGGCGAGAAGACCTATACGATCCACTTTGAAACGCTTCCGCCGACGCTGGAAGGCGGCTTCTGGTCGGTGACCGCCTACAACGAGGAAAACTTTCTCATCGACAATCCCATCGACCGCTACTGCGTCAACGATCGCTCCGCCTATCGGCTGAACGAGGACGGCACGCTGGATATCACCCTGTCGAAGGAAGCGCCGGAGGATATCTCCAACTGGCTGCCCGTTTCCGACGGAGAATTCCATCTGTTCATGCGCATCTATGTGCCGGATATGAACGCGATGGATGCGTGGCAGCCCCCCGTCATCCACATTCAGGAATAACAATTCATCAGGAGGAAGAATCCCATGAAACGATTGCTGACCCTGCTTCTTGCCGCCGCAATGCTCTTCTCCTGTGCGCTGGCGGAAACCTCTTCTCTCGGCCTGAACGCTGAGGTCAAACCCGCCACTGAATATACGGCGCAGGCAAACGCCGCGGTCTACGATGAACTTGATTTCAGCGATAGGCAGGAACATGAATTCGCCACGCGCGGCCTGATCGACGCGCCGGAAACGCTGGAGCTGAAGGACGAGGACGGGAAGGTCGTCTGGAGTCAGGAGGCGTATGCGTTTCTGGATGACTACGAAAAAGCGCCCGACAGCGTGAACCCCAGCCTGTGGGAGAACACGAAGAACAACCACGCCTACGGGCTCTTCGAGGTGGCCGACGGCATCTATCAGGTGCGCGGCTACGACATGGCCAACCTCACCGTCGTCAAGGGCGACACGGGCTGGATCGTCTTTGATACGCTGATGAGCGTGGAATGCAGCCAAGCCGCCATGCAGCTCATCGAAAAGAACCTCGGCCATTTCCCGGTCAAGGCCGTCGTCATCTCTCACTCCCACGTCGATCATTTCGGCGGCATCGCCGGTGTGATGGCGGCGGAGGATAAGGCGGACGAGAAGCTTTCCATCGAGGAGCAGCTTGCCAGCGGCAAAATTCCCGTCATCGCGCCCGCAGGCTTTACGGAGCACGCCGTGAAGGAGAACGTCTACGCCGGAAAGGGCATGGGTCGCCGCAGCAACTATCAGTACGGTATTTTGCTCAAACCCGGCGTGACCGGCAAGCTGGCGCAGGGCATCGGCATGGGGCAATCCGTCGGCACGATCTCTTTTATGACGCCCAGCTACGAGATTAAGGAATCCGGCGAAAGGCTGACCATCGACGGCGTGGAGCTGGAATTCCAGCTCACCCCCGGCACGGAAGCGCCCGCCGAAATGAACACGTGGCTCCCTCAGCATAAGGCGCTGTGGATGGCGGAAAACTGCACCGGTACGCTTCACAACCTCTACACGCTGCGCGGCGCGGAGGTGCGCGACGGCGCGGCCTGGGCGAGCTATATCACCGAAGCCATTTCCCGCTATGGCAAAGATGCAGAGGTCACATTCCAGTCCCACAACTGGCCGCACTGGGGAAACGACGTGGTGAACGATTACATGGTCAACACGGCGGCCGTGTATAAGTACATCAACGACCAGACCCTGACCTATATCAATCAGGGCTACACCAGCGACGAGATCTCCAATATGATCGAGCTGCCGGAGGCGCTGAACAAGATCTGGTACACCCGCCAGTACTACGGCACGGTGGCGCATAACGCCAAGGCGGTCTATCAGAAATTCATGGGCTGGTATGACAGCAACCCCGTCCATCTGAATCCCCTCGCGCCCAGCGACAGCGCGAAGAAGTGGGTGGAGTATCTGGGCGACGCGGACAAGGCGCTGCAAATGGCAAAGGCCGACTTTGACAAGGGCGAATATCAGTGGGTTGCCGAGATCACGAACGCCATCGTGTTTGCCGATCCGACGAACACCGACGCGCGGCTGCTGTGCGCCGACGCGATGGAGCAGCTTGGGTATCAGGCGGAATCCGGCCCGTGGCGCAACGAATACCTGACCGCCGCGCAGGAGCTGCGCCATGGCAACGCGAATCTCACGGCCGCCGCGAAGAACACCGGCGAAATGGTCAAAGCGCTGTCCGCGCCGATGCTGTTTGATTATATGGCCATCGTCATGGATAAGCAGGCGCTGGCGGACGAGGATTTCACCGTGAATGTGACGCTGCCCGACGTGGGCGAGCGGCACATGCTCCGCGTGAAGAACGGCGTGCTGCTGGTGTATGAAAACACGCTGTCCGACAGCGCGGACGTATCCATCACCTGCCCGAAGAACGCGCTCTTTGCGATTCTGACCAACAATCAGGAAACCGTCGCCAAGGCCGTTCAAATCGAGGGCCGCGCCGAGCTGCTGACGCGGATGATGGAGAACATGAACCAGTTCCGGATTACAGGAACCAACCCCTTTAACATCGTCGAGCCGTAACGCCTCTCCGGATAAACGCGCATCATCATAAAGGGCTACCGCATGAAGGCCGATATGGCCTTCCGCGGCAGCCCTTTGCAATACATTCGCTTCCCCGCGTTAAAACGAAAGCGTTTCCAGCACGCCCAACACGTCGAGCACCTGCTCGCGCCGCACCCGTTCGCTCGGCACATTCCGCTCGGCGCATTGAACGAAATGCGTCAACTCGCGCAAAAACCATCCGCTCGGCGGCAGATTGATTCCGCAGGGCACCTTGATCTCGTCTTCCACGTCGAATCGGGTCACCTGCCCATCCGCGCCGTAGCCAGTCAGCCCCTTGTCGTCGCAGACGACCATGCCGTGTTCAAAATACACGCGCCATCTGGCGGTAAACGGTATGCAGGCGTTGAACCATGCCGCCTCCGCGCTGACCGTCATGCCGTTTTGGTACCCGTAGCGCATCCGATACTGATCGCAGATCTCGCTGTCCTTTCGGCGGCAGGCCGTGTAATCCACGCTGTCCGGTTTCCCGAATACGCTGACAATCACATCCAGATCATGCACGTGCAGATCGAACGGCAAAAGGCCGCTCTTGTCCCGGTCGAACAGCCAATTTCCCTCGCTCCATGCCGGCCGCTGGGACAGCCGCTCAAAGCAGGCGTCCAGCGGCTGTCCGTAAAGCCTCTCGTCCACGATGCGGTGGAGCTGCTCCACCTCGCGCGTAAACTGCAAAACCTGCGCCGCATAGAGCTGCACGCCGTTCGCCTGCGCGGCGTCAAACATCTCCTGCGCATCCTTCACGTGCAGCGCAATCGGCTTTTCGCAGATCACCGACTTTTTGCAGGCCAGCGCCTCCAGCACAATCGCCTTGTGCAGGTAGGTCGGCACGCACACGTCAAACAGATCGATCTGTTCCCGGCGATTCGCCTCGTCCACGCATGTATACAGCGGCAAGCCCCACTGCTCCGCGTGCGCGCGGTCTCTCTCGCCCTGGCCGACAAGCGCGACGACCTGCGCCCCTTCGATGTGCCGGTAGTTCATATAGTGGCACGTTCCCATTCCGCCTGCGCCAACCAACGCAATTCTCACCTTGTATCTCCTTTACAGTTCAAATCCGTTCGCCGTCAAATACGCCGCGCTGTCCGCCACAGCCTGATCGACCGCGGCCAGACTGCCCGCGCCTTCCGGCGTAAACTCGATTTCGATGCTCAGCGGGCTGTCGTTTCCGGCCGCCTTCAATTCCTCAAAAATCGCCGGGAAATCAATATGCCCCTTGCCCAGCGCCGGGAAATCCCACACGTCGTCCCGGCCGCCCTTATCCTTGATGTGGATATACGCCGTTTCCGCCATGCAGGTTTTCAAATCCTGCACGGGGTTTACGCCGCCGTAAAAAATCACGTTTGCCGTATCGTAGTTCAGCTTCACGCGGGCGCTTCCGATTTTGCGGACAATGCGCGCCAGCTTTTCTCCCGTTCCATGTTCCTTGCCGTGCGTTTCCAGCACGAGAATCAGGTTGTTTTCCTCCAGCATCGGAATCAGCGACGCGACGCGGCGAGCCACCTCGTCGTCGTCCGCCACGGCCTTGTTGGCCAGATGCGCCTCCCCGACGGAGGAAACGATATACTGACACCCGAAAAACGCCGCCAGCCGAATGTTCTTCTCAAAATCGGGGATGCGTTCCGGGTCCATCAAATTGCAGTGGCCGCTCATGGCGAACGGAATCAACTCGTTTTGGCGAAGCAGATCCTGAATGGCGAGCAGCCGTTCAAAGGGCATATCCGGAAAAACATGCTCCGTCCAGCCCTTCGTCGCCGTCAGCTCGATATAGCGGAAGCCCGCCTTGCGAATGCCCGCGACCGCCTCCTCGATGGTGTAGCCATGGTAGCAGTTGGAATTCACAGCGATGATGCGCTTCATGCCGCGTCCCTCCTCGATCAAATTTCGCTCGTTTTCACCCTGCGCCCCGTTTCGGAGGATTCAATCGCCGCGAAAACCGCGCGCATCGCCGTCAATACGCTCTGCGCGTCGATGCCCTGCACGGCGGGATTCTTCAGGCTTTCCACAAACAGGTCGATCACGCCGGATTTGGTCTGGTTGTCGTTGGTCTGGATGGCGTCCACATCGTAGCAGACGCGAGCGCCGTCCTTCTTTTCCAAAATGAGCGTGTGTGCCGGATCGTCATAGATGCGCAGCACGCCCTTCGTGCCGTTGATGACCGTGGAATTATCCTCAGGGCCGTAATTCGTCCACGAAGCGGTCATCGTGCCGACCGCGCCGCCATCCATGCGATAGATGCAGAAGGCGTTGTCGTCCACCGTGATGGGGCTGCCGTCGGAAAATTTCTTATCGAGCGTGCAGAGCTGCGCTTCCACCTCTTCAACCGTCTGCCCGATCAAATACTGGATGAGATCCGTTTTATGCACGCCCAGATCCGCCATCGCGCCCATCGCGGCACGCTTCTTGTCAAAGAACCACGTGCTCTGACCCGGATCAATGCTCCACGTTTCGGGGCCGCCGTGGCGGAAGGCCGTCGCAAACGTGATGACGCTGCCGATTTCGCCCTGCTCGATCAATTCGCGCGCCTTGACGTGCGCGCCGGCCAGGCGCTGATTCTGGTCGATCATCAGCTTTTTGCCGCTCTTCTTCGCCGCCTCGACCATGCGCTCGCAATCCGCCAGCGTCGTCGCCATCGGCTTTTCGCACAGCACATGCTTGCCCGCCTCCAGCGCCGCAACCGCAATCTGCGCGTGGCTGGCGTTCGCCGAGCAGACGCTCACCGCGTCCACGTTCGGGTCGGCCAGCAGGGCTTCCACACTGTCGTAGGCCTTTCCGCCGTAACGCTCCGCCAGCTCCTGCGCGCGCGCCGCATTCAAATCATAAAACGCGGTGAGCTGCGCGTCGGGGTTGTCGGCATATTCGGGAATGTGACGAACCTGCGCAATTTTGCCGCAGCCAATGATACCGATATGAAACATGTCTTTTTCCTCCCTTAGCTCGCCTTTTCCTTCTTTTGCAGCAGCACGGCGCCAATGACGATGATGCCCTTGAACGCCTCGCGCAGGAACGGAGGCACGCCGATGAGGTTCAGCAGGTTGTTCATCACGGCCAGAATCAGCATACCCAGCACGGAACCGATCACCGAGCCGCGTCCGCCGCTCATGCTCGTGCCGCCGATGATGACCGCCGCAATCGCGTCCATTTCGTATCCGCTGCCCGCGTTGGCGTAGTCCATGCTGCCGATACGGGCAATCTGAATGACCGCCGTCACCGCGACCAGCGCGCCCATCAGCGCGTAGACGCGGCGCTTGACCGCGCGCACGTTCACGCCGCTGAGTTTGCTGGTGCGTTCGTTCGAGCCGATGGCGAACACCTGACGGCCAAACGCCGTATGCTTGCTGACCACGTGCAGGATCACCGCCAGCGCGAGCCAGTACAGGATCGGCAGGATGATCTCGCCGCCGATGCGCGCGTTGGCAATCTTCAAAAACGCCTTGGGCACGGTGGGCGACGCTTTCTGCATGCACTGCTGCGTCACGCTGCGGCAGATCTTCATCATGCCGAGCGTCGCGATGAACGGCGGCATGCCGAAATGCGCAACCAGAACGCCCGTGCATTCGCCCAGCAGCACGCCGAGCAGAATACCGATGGCGATGGCGATGATATACGCCGGAATACCGGTGATACCCAGACCGGCCAGCAGACCGGCGGGGCCGCCGTCGATCAGCGACATGACGACCGCGCCGATCGCCACCATCGTCGAGCCGACCGCCAGATCAATGCCGCCCGAAATGATGACGAACGTCATGCCCAGCGCGATGATGCCCACGCCCGCGTTGTTGCGCAGGATGTTGATCCAGTTTCGGGAAAACGCCGCAAACCACTCGCCGAAGGACGCATAGTCGAACCCCAGCGCGAGAATTTGCAAAATCACCATCACCAGAAGCGCGATTCCCGTAGAAAACAGCGGTTTCCGCTTCCAGTTATCGGTGAACCACGCCAGAAAACCTTTTTTGTTGGTCTTTTCCATAGTCGTTTTTTCTCCTTTATCCGCATCAGCCGCCGGTTGCCAGCCGCATGATTTCATGCTCCGTCATCGTTTCTCCGCGCACTTCGCCGACGATTGCGCCGTGATACATCACCAGCGCGCGGTCGCAGACGCGGATCACTTCCTGCGCTTCGGAGGAAAGCACGATCACCGCGACCCCCTCCTTCGCCAGCTTGAGAATGATGTCGTAGATTTCTTCCTTCGCGCCCACGTCAACGCCCTGCGTCGGGTTATCCAAAATGAGCACCTTCGGCTTGCAGCTCAGCCATTTGGCCAGCACGACCTTCTGCTGGTTGCCGCCGGACAGGCTGGTGATCGAGTCGCTCTCTTTGCCCATCTTGATGTGCAGCGCCGCTTTCTCCCGCTCAAACTGCGCCCGCTGCCGTGTGTGGTCGAGCAGGCCATGGCGCATCAGCTCGCGCCATGAAACGATCGTTCCGTTTTCAAGGATCGACATATCCTTGATGATACCGTTCTCCTTGCGGTTGCGCGGCACATACGCGAGGCCAAGCTGCTTGGCCTGCCAGGTGGACGTGATGCGCACGGGGTTTCCGCAGAGCCTGATTTCCCCCGCACTGACGGTTTCCGCGCCGAAAACCGCGGAAAACAGCTCGCTTCTGCCGTCTCCGAGCAGACCCGTAACGCCCAAAACCTCGCCCGCATACGCCGTCAGATCCACATTCCGGAAATACGGCTCCTGCGTCACGCCGTGCAGGCTCAGCCGCTCCTCGCCCCGCTGCGCGCCGGTGCCGAGCTTTTCCGTGCGAACGTCATGGCCGACCATGAAGCGCGCCAAATCGGACGTGGTCACATCCTTCACGCTTCCGCTGGCAACCATCACGCCGTCGCGCAGAACCGTGTAGCTGTCGCAGATTTCCATAACCTCCCGCAGCTTATGCGAGATAAAGACGATGCCCACCTTCTGTTCCCGCAGCTGACGCAGGATGGCGAACACCTTTTCGATTTCCGGATCGGTCAGCGACGTCGTCGGCTCGTCCATGATGATCATCTTCGCGTTCATCAGCAGCGCGCGGCTGATTTCCACAATCTGCTTGTACGACGCATCCAGATTGCGCACCATCTCTTTGGGATCGAGTGTCAGCCCCATGCGTTCAAAAACGCGGCGCGTCTCCTCGATCATCCGTTTGTGATCCAGAAGACCGTTCTTCTTTTTCAGTTCACGCCCGATAAACATGTTTTCGTAAATCGGCAGATCATTGATGAGGTTCAGCTCCTGATGGATAAACGCGATGCCCGCATCCAGCGACTGCGCCGGCGAATCGAATTTCCTTTTCTGCCCATCCAGCAGAATCTCGCCCGAGTCCGGCTGCAAAACGCCGCCCAGAATATTCATCAGCGTCGATTTTCCCGCGCCGTTTTCGCCAAGCAGCGCGCAGATTTCGCCCTCGCTCAGCTGAAAGCCCACGGATTTGAGCACTTCGTTGGAACCGAACGATTTGCAGATTCCGTCCATTTTCAGTTTCATGGTTGTCCCCCCGCTTTTGGATATGAAAATGGGCTATGGCTCACGCCATAGCCCCGTTCCCCGCTGCCGCCGCAGGGCGGTCACGGCGAAGAAATTCCATCAATACACGGTGTTGTTCGGATCGATGTATTCGTCCACGTTGCTGCGATCCACGATCGTCGTCGGGATAACCAGAACCGGATCAACCTTTTCGCCCTTCAGCACGGAAACCGCCATATCCACGGCCTCGCGCACCATCAGCGGGCTGTACAGCGCGGAGCAGATGTTGATGTCTTCGTGCTCCTTGATGATCTTGAAGTATTCCTGGCATCCGCCGCCGCCGGTGATGACCTTGATATCGGTGCGGCCGGCGTCTTCGATCGCCTGAAGCACGCCGATGGAGGTTTCGTCATCCAGGCTGTAAACCGCGTCGATCTGCTTGTTCGCCGCGAGGATATCGGTGAAATCCTTCAGGCCGTCTTCACGGGTGAAAGCGGTCGCGTACTCGATCACGTTCATTTCCGGCGCGATCTCCTTGATCGTGTCGGTGAAGCCCTTCATGCGCAGCTCGGAAACGCTGCCGCTGGTCGGAACCGGAAGCGCCACGACGGTGCCGGTGGTGCCGATCTTCTCGACGATGTACTTGGCGGACTCAACGCCCATGCCCTCGTTGTCGCCGGTCACGCGATACACGCCGTCCGCGTCGATGACGATATCGAAGTTCACGACCGTGATACCGGAATCAATCGCGTTCTGAATCGGCACTTCCATGCCTTCCCACTGCGGGAACGCAACGATCGCCTGAGCGCCCCAGGTCATGAGATCGTCCAGTTGGGTGGTCATTTCCTCGGCGTTGTTCGAGGTATAGAGCTTGTAGTCCACTTCGTCCGCCAGAGCGAGGCATTCCTGCTCGGCGTTATAGGCGACGCCCGCAACCCAGCCGTGCGTAACGGCAGGCGCGAGAATGCCGACCTTGTACTTGTCCGCCGCAGAACCCACGGCGCACAGCGCCATGCACAGCACCAGCGCAAGAACCACAGCCAAAATCTTTTTCATACCGTTCTTCCTCCTCAAGAAAGATCTTTCATTTTAGGCGCGGGATGGATTTCGTTCTCTCCGCGTCTTGTTGTCCATATTTTAGCACGGGCTGATTTCCATGTCAATTCAAACTGCTTCATTTTCACAGTTTTGCATAGTTTTTTTACGTTTCCGGTTCCCCCTTCGTTTTGTTTTTGTACACATTCCAATTATATTCAGTCAAATTTCGTGCGTTCTTTTCATTATCTGTTTCATTTTACGCATCCGCATGCTATAATATTCGCAGCATCGGCGCGCAAAAAAGCGTTCGCCATTTAGAAAAACAAGGAGGAATCATGCGATGAAACTGGGTTTTGTCAGCGCCATTCTGGATGGCTGGACCTTTGAAGAAATGATCGATACGGCAAGCGAAATGGGCTTTTTCTGCGTGGAGGTCGCCTGCTGGCCGCAGGGCAGGGCGGAGCGCCGCTACGCGGGCGTCAGCCACATCGACGTAGACAGCCTGAGCGACGAAAAGGCGGCCTACATCCTGAATTACTGCAAGGAAAGAAAGGTTGAAATTTCCTCTCTCGCCTACTATCCCAACACGCTGGACGGCAACCTTGAAAAACGTGCCTGCGTCGTTGAGCATCTGAAAAATGTGATCCGCGCCAGCCACAAGCTGGGCGTCAACATGGTCACGACGTTCATCGGCCGCGACCAGACGAAGTCCGTCGAGCAGAATCTGGCGCTCGTCAAGGAAGTGTGGCCGCCGATCATCGCGCTGGCCGAGGAGCTGGGCGTAAAAATCGCCATCGAAAACTGCCCCATGCTGTTCGGCGAGGATCAGTGGCCGGGCGGCCAGAATCTCATGACCACGCCGCCGATCTGGCGCAGGGTTTTTGAGCTTCTGCCTTCCAAAAACCTCGGCATCAACTATGATCCCTCCCACTTCGTCTGGCAGCAGATCGACTATCTGAAGCCGCTCTATGAATTTAAAGATCGGATCTATCACGTCCACTTCAAGGATATCAAGCTCTTCCCCGAAAAGCTGCGCGAGGTCGGCGTGATGGCCTACCCGCTCGATTTCATGAGCCCGAAACTGCCCGGTCTCGGCGACGTGGATTGGGGCAAGTACGTCTCCGCGCTGACCGATATCGGCTATGACGGATACGCCTGCATCGAGGTGGAGGATCGCGCGTTTGAGGGAAGCCGGGAGCGGATTCTCGATTCCCTGCGTCTGAGCAAGCGCTATATGGAGCAGTTTGTCATCTGACGCATTTGCTCCGCCCATTTTTCGATTCGCCCGCTGAAGTCCGCAACGCACCAAAGGGCATGACGCCGCGGCCGCTGTAAAACAATCAGGCTCCCGGTACCGACCGCTCGGTATCGGGAGCCTGATTGTTTGGCGGGAACGCCTGTCCCGCGCGGGGATTTCATTCGGACGGGCTGTCGCTCAGCCCATCTTTTGGGCTGCCTTG